>Ga0315277_10002303_pt1 | contig 26701 bp, 23 predicted proteins | sample YL17G05_15_MG_FD_203695 | JGI IMG/M metagenome (GOLD analysis project Ga0315277, IMG submission 203695) | Sediment microbial communities from Yellowstone Lake, YNP, Wyoming, USA - YL17G05_15 | ecosystem: Environmental > Aquatic > Freshwater > Lake > Sediment | place: USA: Wyoming | collected... | reverse complement strand
GAATAGAGTTCTGAACTGTTTCGGCCTTTCCTTTTTTATGGTTTGCTCCGCCTTAGTCTTTTCTTTGTTTCTCTTTTATCACGTTTCATTGGGCGGTGTAGTGTTTTATGCTTCTTATGAGGCAGGGTTTGCGCTGCCTAGCCGCTGTTAGGGCCACTGTGAGCATGGCTGAGAAGCAGAGGCACGCCTGTATGAAAACCTGTTCCAGTCCTCTGACCCTTAAGCCGTCTAGGAGAAGCCATTCTTTGGCCCTGCTGAACACCCTTTCAATGCAGACCCGCCTCCTGAAGACCCTCACCAAACGCTTGACTCCGCGGACCACGAAGTCACACCCAACCCTCAACGCTCTTCTAGTCCTTGAGCTCTTCCTGTGAGGTATAACGGGTTCAGCGCCGTATTCCTCGACCGTTTCCCTGACCTTTTTCGAGTCGTATTGAGCGTCAGCCACGATGGTTTTGAAGCTGACGCCTTGAACTCTCAGCTTCTTCAGCAACGGCTGGAAACAGCGTTTTTCGTTGACGTTGCAGGGCTCAACCGTGAACGCCAACGGCAGCTCAGATCTTGTGCAGCATGCCGCGTGCACCTTGTAGCCGAGTGCGAAGCCTCTTCTACCCCTTCCCACGCGAGCCTCACGGTCACTCTTGCCAGTCTTATTGTCAAGGCTTCTCTGGCTGTAAGCCTTGACGACTGTACTGTCCAACGCAACAACCTCGCCCTCAACCACTCCATCACTCAACAGTTGATCCACCAGCGCAGAGAACACCTTCTCGTATCCATCCTTGCCAAGCCTGTGCCTAAACTGGGTGAACAAACCATGACTAGGCGTCTCACCTTTGAAACCGCAAGCCTCAGCAACCTTTCTGTCCTTCTTCAGCAGCAACGCAAGCCTGCGATCGCTCGGAACACGAAACAGATGCTTCAACAACTGAGCCCTCAGCATGTGAACAGGATCATAGGGCTTCCTGCCACGTCCGACCCCGTGATAAAGGTGCATCAACAACCCACGAACAGAACCCAACTCCAATGAACCAAGCACTTGCCTAATTCTCAAAGCTTCTTCCTAACACAAGATAACCAGACAAACAGATTAATTTCTAAACAGGCTAGCGCGCTTAACATCCTCGCTTGAAAAGTTATTTATACCTGCAGACTACACACCGTTGTTTGGAGAGTTCTATATGCTCTTTCTGCAGATTTCAAAACACACGGCTGAAAGCTGTCCGATGCACAATGAAAAAGTCAGGAGAATAACCACAGACCTTATGAACAAAATGGACAAACTCATGAAGAAATACGGGATCAAAGTTGTTGGAAGCTGGACTTCGATGCCAGACCACACTAATATATCAGTGTACGATGCTCCGAGCATGGAAGCCCTTCTTAAATGCTCGATGGAACCTGAAATCATGGCTTGGCTGGGCTACAACATGACTGAAACGAAGCCTATTATGACTCTCGAAGATACAATGAAACTCATGAAATAGACCGAACGACAGCTTTCCCTCCTTTTTTCTGTCTGCAGTGCGCGCTACAGAAACATGGGCAAACCCCAGCAAGTCATCATCTGAATCTCCCATCGAGACCACCCTTAAAGTCTGGGTTTTCCCATACCGTTTCCACAAAAAAGCATTTTGCATGTCCTCGGAGACATAAGCCTTTCTCCTCATCTCTCCCCTGAATTCGGAGTCATCACCTATGAAAGATGAAAAGGCATATTGTCTCCTCGTCCCGAAAACGCTCTGAAGTAATGAAACAATGTGATAAACATGAACAAAATAGCCAAGTCAATAACCCAAGACGAAATACGATGTGCCCAGCTATGGACAGAGATTGAACTACCCAAACTATTGAAAGAGAAGGAAGGAATACTTCTAAAATGGAGAACGAAAGAATGACCACAGAAAACGAAGAAGACAATGAACAAAAACCACAAAATGAAAAGTTACTAAGGCTAATGTCGGGTTACGACCAACACGCCAGCCTCTTGGAATAACAGGCATACCTCTTTCTTGCAGGCTCGTGTATACGCATCTGAGTAACGAATATTATAGCTAGCCGACGTAGCTGCAAGAATTATCCATTGGGAGTCTTGTAGTTTATGATTGAGAATATTTCATATTCGTCCCCAAGAGTCTCCCTTCCGTGGAGGTACGCTAGTTCTATCAAAAAGCCCATTCCAACGATTTTTCCGCCTAGCTTTTCAACTAGTTCAGCATTAGCCTTGATCGTGCCACCCGTCGCTAACAAATCATCAATAAGTAGAATCTTCTGACCTGGCTCAATGGAATCTTCATGAATCTCAATGGTGTCTGATTCGTATTCTTTTTGGTAGGTGAGACTCACTGCCTTTGAAGGCAGTTTTCCTTTCTTTCTGATAGGAACAAAGCCGACCCCAAGTTCATAAGCCAGTGCTGCTCCTAATATGAAACCTCTGGCTTCACTTGACACTATAACATCTACGTCCTTATCTCGACAATGGTCAGCCATCTGTCTAACGCATTGTTTGAATGCGTACTTATCTTTCAGGAGTGGAGTTATATCCCAGAAAACAACGCCTTTGAATTCGGGTATTCGCCTTATTTTCGATTTGAGATCCAATTTCTCCATCCCCACTTCTTAGCCATCAGACCCAGTCAAACCAAGGCTTTCTGCAATGCGCTCTTGCACTCGCATCTTCTTTTTTTCGGTATATTTGGAATTGCTTCAGCAACTATGCCCTTGACTTTTTCCACATTTGCTTTCATAGTTTCCTGGATTTCAGCTGCACTAACCGGTTGATCTTTCCATACGTCGTAGTCAGTAACAGTTGCTATACAAGAATAGCATATCTCAGCTTCTCGAGCAAGAACACATTCTGGAACAAGAGTCATGCCTACGACGTCTGCTCCCCATGTCCTGAACATTCTAGATTCCGCTTTTGTTGAGAATCTTGGCCCTTCTATGCAAACATAAGTGCCGGCATTGTGAGTGCTGATGCCTACGTTGCCAGCTGCTTTTATCAGAGTCTGCCGCAACTCTGGGCACATGGGTTCGGCCACCGATATGTGGCATACTTTCCTTCCTGCGTAAAATGACTGTTCTCGCCTGGTTGTCCTGTCTATGAACTGATCGATGAATACAACGTCTCCCGGTTTGAATTCTTCCTTCAGAGAACCAACCGTTGAAGGTGCAAGTATCCTTTGAACACCGAGTTTTTTCAAAGCGAATACGTTTGCTCTCGAATTGACGTCAGTTGGCCTTATCGTATGTTTCTTTGAGTGTCGCGGTAGAAATGCTATGCGTCTTCCTTTCAATTCCCCAATCGCAATTGAATCAGAAGGCGGACCATAGGGAGTGCGCACCTCTATCTCCTTAACGTTCTTGAGAAGTTTCGGATCGCAAAAGCCTGTCCCCCCAATGATTCCGATCTCTGCCCGCATGAGAATTTACTCTAAGGTCTCGATTAATAAAAATAGCGACTGCAACATTGACATTTCGCTACTAGGCATCAAAGTACCTAGGCTAGGCTTAGAGTAAACGATGGAATTAAGGCCTAAGTGACCTCGAGAACTTCTTGACAGCAGCAAATACACTGCTGCAAAAAATGTTGCAGTCAAGGTTATTGTCTTTAGCAATGTCCTCAGAGCTCTCTTACAGAAAGGCCTATCGGGCGCGCCTCTGTTGTTTGTGTTACAACCGACACGTCAGCCCCGAATCATATTTACGATAAGGGTTCAATCGAGGGTTTCTGCAAAAGAAATAAGAGCTTGAAATAGCTATCCCAAGAAGGATTGGAATGACGGTATCAATAAAATCGTTGGGTCATGCCAGCTTCCAAATCAAGGCTAAAGGAAAGATCATCTACGTTGACTTGAAAAAGTATGGAAAGGTTGTTGAAACCTCTGAAATGGCAGATTTGATATTGGTAACCCACTCTCATGCAGACCATTGTAGCGCAGAGAAAATTAACAAGGTTCGCAAAAAGGACACCATTGTGCTTGCCCCTAAGCAGTCTATTCCAAAGATAGGTGGGGCTGTCAAAACACTCAAACCCACTGAAGAAGCAACGTTCGGCGACATTACAGTCAGAGCCGTAGAAGCCTACAACTACAAGCGTTTCAAGTCTCCAGGAAAGCCTTGGCACCGCAAAGGATACGGAGTCGGCTACCTCATTACAGTCGAAGGGAAGACGATTTATCATGCTGGTGACACCGACTTCATACCTGAAATGAAGCAGCTTGAACACATCGACGTAGCTCTTCTTCCTACTGGGGACAAATACACTATGGACAACGTTGAAGCTGCTGAGGCTACAACAGCTATTAATCCAAAGTTTGTCATGCCAATGCACCGTTGGGATACAGACCCACAAAAGTTCAAACAGAAAGTTGAAGCCGAATCAAAGGTCAAGGTAGTGCTACTAGAGGAAGGCGAAGAATTCAGCATACCTTAACCAATCAACTAACTCCCAATTCCACGCATATTCCAGCACATGTGAGTGCTAACATACTCGGAAAAATCGAGATTCACAAGGAATACGTGTTCATCGTGCGTTAACTCTTTATGGCCTGTGCAAGCTTGGCGATTTTCAACGTAGTCTGTTCTCGTTTCTTAAGATCCTTTAACACAACTTTTCCTTCGTCCAGTTCTTTTTTGCCCACAATCACTGCATAGCCAATATTCCTTCTATCCGCGTCCTCCAAAGCTTTAGCCATTTTTCTTCCCATGACTTCAAACTCAACCACTATGCTGGCATTTTTGAGCTCACGTGAAATCCTCAGCGCTTCGGCTTTAGTTCCATCCCCTATGGGAATAATCACTACTCTCTTTTCTTCGGCTTCTTTCGGGATCACTTTCTGTTCTTGCATTGCTAGCATTATCCTGTCAATCCCGTTGGCGACGCCCACGGCAGGTGTAGGTTCTCCTCCAAACAGTTCGACAAGCTTGTCATATCTTCCACCACCACTTAGAGCCACGTCGAGCTCTGGAACGTACACCTCAAAAATCATTCCAGTATAATATTCAAGGCCCCTGGCAAAACCAGCCTCCACACTTGTGTCAATTTCGCATCCGCTCTCCACGACCAGCTTCAGAATCCTATTGAGGTTTTCAGCGGCAACCACGGCCTTCTCGTAGCCCTCAACGCATTTCTTCACATTCCCCACGACTTCAAATGCATTGCAACCCTTAAGCTCAACTAGACTTCGGAGAACAGCTAGACACCTTTCTGAAGCGCCCGAATCTTTGACAAGCCCAAAAGCATCTTCATACTGCTTTTTATCCATCAGTTGCAGAACCGCGCTCTGCACCTTATCATCCAATCTTTCCTCGCTTAGCACGCCTCTCAAAACGCCGACGTGCCCAACCTTGAAAAGGCATTTCTTCAATCCTGCGCCGTTCATAAGGCTGTTTGTCAACATTAATATTTCAGCGTCTGCCTCTGGTTTGTCTGACCCTACTAGCTCGAAGTCTGACTGCCAAAATTCTCTGTAACGTCCTCTTTGAGGCTCATCATACCTGTAGAGGCTTCCCAAACAGAAGAGCCTGTAGGGCTTCGGCTCGTTCCTTAAGGTCGTGGCAACAACTCTGGCAATTGAGGGCGTGAACTCTGGCCGCAAGGCAACCATGCGTCCTCCTAGATCTTTGAAGGCAAACATGCGCAGGCGAACTTCTTCGCCTGCTTTCGTGGCTAGCAGGTCGTATGACTCTACCACCGGCGTCATGATTTCCTTATATCCATAGAATTCAGCTACACTTCTAGCCTTGCTTTCGATGTATTTCATCATTTTCGCTTCTTCTAACAGAAAGTCTCTCATTCCGCGAACGGTTTTGAATTCTGGCGTCTTCCAATTTCCTCCATCATGTTAAGGTCAGTTGCGAAACCGAATAGTAGACCACTTCGCCTCTGCGGTTCATGACGGCTAGGACCAGCTCTTTCTTAAGACTTTGGCTTTGCCGCAAAGCATTGGATAGGTCTTGAAGCGTAACTGGCTTGCCCTCTTGAATGCTCAGAATTAGGTATTTAGCAGTATCTTTACTGTATTCTCCTCTTTCGTAGACTCGAAAATCGACACCCATACCGAACCCTTCTCGTACAACGTACCCTCGGCTTCTCAAATCACGGTAGGCCAGATATTTGGCCCAAGCCTCATCATCAACCTCTTTGTAGCACCGCAAGATCTCTTGCAAGTCCTTTTCGCCGCGTCTTTTGTCCTCAACGGCCAGAATGCCCTTCTCCACAAGGTATAGCGCTTCATAAAAGGCAAGCATGAGTTCTTCATTTTCTGGTACGCCATATCCTCTAGAGGAAAGCTCATTTACGCTTGTTTTCTCAGAGATTCTGACCCCTTTCTCGACAAGCAAGCCCTTGATTCTAAGCTCAGAATTTTCTGAGGGGTTTTCCTTGTTTCTAAGCATTCAAATCATCAACCAAGATTAAGCCTCATGTTCACTTAGAGCGATTGGTTTCAAATCTACGGAAATCCTCCTTATATAGAATGCCGCTTTCGCAGATGATCGCTGTTACATATTCAAGCGGGGTTATGTCGAAGGCTGGATTCAGAGCTTTCACCCCCTCCGTGGCAATTCGCAGCGAACCAATATGAGTGACCTCTTCAGGACTTCTCTCTTCAATGACAACGTCTGAGGATTCGCTCGTCAGGTCAAATGTAGATCTTGGAGCTGCAACGTAGAACGGGACCCCGTGTTCCTTTGCCAAAACTGCAATGGTGTAGGTACCTATCTTGTTTATGGCAGCATCGCTGACTATTCTGTCTGCACCCACTATCACCTTGTCAATCATCTTCCTGTACATCAGATATCCAACCGCATCGTCAGTTATCAAAGTGACAGGTATGCCCTCTCTATGAAGTTCATAGGTTGTCAGCCTGGCACCCTGCAATTTCGGACGAGTCTCGGTGGCAATTACCTTGACCTTCTTTCCATGCTCAAATGCAGCTCTTATAACGCCTAAGGCAGTGCCATAATCAACAGTCGCCAGGGCTCCAGCATTGCAGTGTGTCAGGACAACGTCACCATCATGAATCAGCTCGGACCCATATTTGCCGATCAAATGGTTTGCAGCTACGTCTTCGTCCGCTATGCTCTGGGCTTCCTCAATGACGAGCGCAACTATTTCTGGAACTTTTCTGTGTGGGTTTCTTGCCTTGTTCAAGATTCTGTCTATTCCCCAAGAGAGATTGACGGCAGTAGGCCTTGTTTCCTTCAAGATTTTCGCTGATTTCTCAAGTTCGCTGATAAGCTCCATAGTGGTCTTAGCCTTTGAGTTGTGGGCAGTCAGAGCTAAAGCAAAGGCTGCAGCTGCACCCAGCAGTGGGGCTCCTCTGATTCTCATTTGTTTTATTGCTTCAGCAACTTCCTCGCTATTTTTGAACTCAAGCATGATCGTCTCGTTTGGGAGTCTTGTCTGATCTATGGTTGTGACTTTTCCGTCATGCCATTCTATCGTGCGCATTCACAGGCCTCGATAAACCGTTTTATGTCGATCAAGTATAAGATTTTGCAGAAAAAGGGAAGAGCATGAAACATGGCGCTCTGAAAGCCCTAATTGATCATCTAGGGAAGAAATACTCGGAGATCTTGGGCATAAATCTACTAGATGCTGAAGATGAAGAGATCTTCAAATGGTTCTTAGCATCCGTGTTTTTCAGCGCACCTATAAGGGGAAATTCTGTGGTCAAAACTTACCGATGCTTCGAGAAGTACAACGTTTTGACACCTCAGCGGATTTTCGAAACAGGGTGGGACGGGCTGGTCAAAATCCTAGATGAAGGAGGTTACACGCGATACGATTTCAAAACGGCAGACAAGCTTCTAAACGTCATGCGAAACCTCATAGAAAAGTATGCGGGAAGTCTGAAGTGTCTTCATGAAAGGGCGTCTGACTGCGAAGACCTAGAAAGAAGGTTGAAAGATCTTGGAAGAGGAATAGGCGACGTTACCGTCAGTATTTTTTTGAGAGAGCTGCGCGGCATCTGGAAAAAGGCTAATCCACGTCCCGCAAGTCTGATTGTTCTCGCGGCCAAGAATCTTGGAATAACACTGAATGGGACGAACGGAGACGCGTTGAAAGAGCTTGAAGATTTCTGGCGGAGAAATACAATTCCAGGAAAATCATTCATAAGCTTCGAGACTGCATTGCTTAGACTGGGCGAGTGCTTCTGCAAAGAGGAAAGATGTGTTAGTTGCACCGTCAAAGATGGGTGCTTGTATCGTATGGGGCCTTAACGTAAGTTATTACTTCTACAGGAGCCTCGCTGGTCGGCTTGAGTCTCCTTTTCCATTCTTCTCCTACCGCTATGAGTGAGAAAATTCCGGAGATCTCGGCTTTTGCTTTTCGAACTAGAGTCACCAAGGCCGCTTGCGTCTCTCCTGTTTTAATCATGTCATCCACAATCAAGACGCTGTCTCGCTTTTTGATCACCTCTTTCGGAATGTAAAGAGTCATGGTTACACCTGAATCTCTGCCTAGGACGTATGTTTCTTCAAGAAAAGCCTTGACGCCGACTTCTTTGTTTCTCTTTGCTATGACAAGATTCACTCCGAGAGCATTTGCAACCATGGTTGCCAAGGGAATCCCGTCAACGGCTGCCGTAAAAATCTTAGTCACACGTTTCCCCGCAAAGCTTGCAAGCGCGTGGTTGGCTGCCTGTTGAAGAATATTGAAGTCCCCCACGATTTCGGTGTTGTCGAAATATCCTTCTTCATCGAATTTTATTCTGCTGCGAAGCTCAGGCTCCAAACCCACAAGTTTCGTCAACACCCTCCACAATTGCTTCGCTCTAGCCGTGTTCGGCAGAACATGCCCCTTAGCGTACCTGCTGAGAACAGTCACCGGCAAACCCGTCTTCGACGCCAGCTCCCGATACGTGATGTTTCTCTTGTACTTCGCAGTTCTAAGAAGCTCAATAGTCATCAACCGAAGCTTCAAATCCTCTGCATGTGTGCTCATAAGCATCCCTTACACATCTACACGTCAAACCTCAAAGCATTCTCCATTTATTATTGCGTCGACAATTTAAAATTTCCGTTCGTAAGTCGAACTTGAACCCCGTGAAACGTCAAGAATCATGCCACACCAACCGCACAACCAACGAACTCGCTATGTGCCCACTTGGCTTTCTAAATGCATGGCAATGATCCAAATCATTCGAAGTAAGCACAAGTGGTGGTGGCGGGTCCGCTGGGATTTGAACCCAGGGCCTGCGGCTTTCTCCGATACAGATCCTAGAAGGCCGCCGCGCTTTCTGGGATCGCTCTATCCATGCTGCGCTACGGACCCCGCTGAAAAATGATATGAACTGTCGAATATAGTTTTATCTGAAACCCTCCGAAAGCGAGCGCCAATATCAACTACTGCTTATGGTTGCAACTATTGGCAGGAAACACCTCAATCACGCTCTGACCTACTCAAACATAGAGCCGCCAATCACTTCAGACAGCAGAAACCAAGAGACCTTCACCTTACAATACACGTTTGTCTGCGGGACAAGCAGGGTCTATGCCGGACAAATCCTCCTTAATCTTTTTAAATACCATGTTTCTCTATTATATAGAGGGGGAGAAAGTGTCAGAACTTCGAGAAATCCCTATTCCTCTCGTAAACTACGTGGAATTGATAAGAAAACGTAAATCACCCTATTATGAAATCGTCGAGTTTCTCATGAAGGACATGGAGATGCATTTCTACAGAACAGGACGAGGAGCCGAAGCTGTCTACACGATTAACCCGAGAATGCTACACGAGGAAATTGAAAAGAAAGTCAGCGATGAGAAATTGACATCCGTGAACGTCTGTCGCACCGTTCTAGCGATGTTACGTGGAGCCGAACTCGACGTAGAAAAAGACTATTATGTGACCACAACAAGCAGCGGGCGAAGAAACTACCATGTCAAAGTCAACCCTCACACCCTGAACCAAATGTCAAGATTGCTTTGACCCGTTCCTACTCAATATAGATGGCAGGGCGGAAAGGCATAGCCATCGCAGCCCTTTGTTTGGGATCATAACGTTGCTTGTCTTCCTCATCGAAGACCATGACTTCAGCATTGAATCTTTCACCTAAGAAGCCTATTGCACCAGCAAGCATCGCTTTTTCATCAAGCATCCTAATCTTCAATAGTCTTTGTCTCCTCTCCGTCGGTATTCCGCTCACGTATTTCAGTATTCTCGAAGCGAACTTGGCCAACTCCTTACTATGTTCTTTCAAGTCTTCGTGAGCAAACAGCTCTTTCACAAGTTCATTCAACTTTGCTTCCCGCTGAGCTGACTCCTCCAATATTCTGACGTAGACTTTCGATTTCCATTGGCCGGCAACATAATAATATATTCTCTTGGGAGTAGTCTTCGTAGCTTTCACAACATTCAACGTGTCTTCGATGACCTCTCTTATCAGATTCTCCTGTTCTTCAGCGATCAAGTCTGTGCGTCTCTCATTTACTCGCGGCCACGGGGCAAGTGAGATAAACTCTTTCTTGGGTATCTGGCTCCACAATTCTTCACACACGTGAGGCGCAAACGGCGCGAGCAGTTTCAGCCATATCTGCAAGGCTTCGTTGGGCGCTTTTCCCCCCATTTTTCCTTTTCTGCGCAAGTACCACCTAAAGTCATTCCAAACTTCGAACATAGCGATTTCCAACGCTGTCCTCGTTTTCATTTCTTCGAGGTTTTCTGTGACTTCACAGATACGACGCTGCAGAGAACTCATCAGCCACTTTTCCATGTGCGTATCCTCTTCGATCTTAGGGTTCTCCATCAGGGTCACTGCAAAATTGTACAGCGATTCTAATTTGCCTTGTAAATCCTTGACGTTTTCAGTTCTCCAGTCAGGATCGTCCATGCCCTCAGCGCCTAACAGTAGAGCGCATCTTGTGGCATCTGCACCATATTCTTCAATGGCTTTTTTCACGGTCACGAAGTTGCCCTTCGACTTGTGCATTTGCTTTCCTTCAATCATCAGCATGCCGTTAACGCCGATGGCCCTTGGCCAATGTTCTGGTGGAAAAAGTGCAGTATGGTGAAACATGAAAAACGTCAGGTGATTCGGGACTAGTTCCTTGGCGGAAACTCTCAAATCTACCGGATACCAATAGCAGAACTCTTTTCGCATCTCCTCTAATGCTCTGGCGTCCACCCGTGTTTTTACGGCTATTTCTTCCTTCTTTCCTCTTCCATAGAAAATGTAGTCAAAAACTTCCCTTGTTAGACTTTCCGGTTCTATATTGTAATGCCTTATGTGCTTGCTAATCGTGTAAAATGCCATGTAAATTGTTGAATCGCTGAGCGTCTCGACGATCCAGCCCTTTCCCCATGGCAAAGGAGTGCCGAACCCTGTTGTTCTTGCGCATGCCCACTCCTTCAACCAGTCGATCACAGTTAGGAACCACTGAGTGGCTGTTTCTGGGTAGATTTCCATCTTGCCCAAAGCTTGTTTGGCCTTTTCTTTCCACTCCAAGTCCGAATAGTTCAGGAACCATTGGTCCTGCAAGACTTTGACTATGCAGGGTGTCATACATCGGCAGACCACTGGTTGAGGCAGATCGTACATGGCATCTGCAATTCCGCGACGCTTGAAGTCGCTTATCAGGGTCTCCTTGACGTTTCGAACCATTTTCCCAGTATATTCTCTACAGTTTTCGTTTAACACTCCGCTGTGAAATTCTTTCCTGTAAAGCAGCTTGGTTGCCTCTTCAGCCTTTGGATCATCCTGGTTCTTCACACCTAGTTGCTCGACGATCTCTATAGCTGGGTATTCGCCGTAGCCCTCAACCTTGATCAGCGAGACAGGTTTGATGTTGCCTATGGTTTCAGGGTCTATGTTGAATTCTCTCAATTCCTCAGGTCTTTCTTTTAGATCTTTCAGTGCCAGCCAATCATATGGCGCGTGAGCTGGCACACTGTAAACTACGCCTGTGGCCTGAGCGGGGTTGACGAACCAGCCTGGCAATATCAGAAGTCTTCCCTTTGTTACTGGACTTTCAAGGACTTTTCCTACTAGCAATCTGCCTTTGATTTGCCGATCTATTCTGACAGTTTTCCCTTGTTCTTTCAGTTTTTCAGCTGCCTGTTCGCTTATTATCCATTTTTCGTTGTTCACTTGGGCTTCCACATAAGTGGCGTCTGGGTTCAACCAGATGTTTGTTACGCCGTAGATTGTTTCCGGTCGAAACGTGGCTGCAGGAAGAAAGGTATCCTTGTCAAGTTTGAACTTTATCAGCGTGTATTCTTCTGGTGAGACTCCCTCACCCACTTGTCGATCATGGTCCCCTGTTGGGCTCTGACAATTTGGGCACCACACAACTGGATGTGTCCCCTTTGTAACGTAGCCCAAATCTCTCAACTTTTCATATTGCCATTTTATGAATTTCTGGTACGTGAGCATTGTTGTGTTGAATTCTCTCCGCCAGTCTATTGAGAAACCCATCTTTTTCGCGGCTATTCGGCCTTCGTTTGTATAGTACGTAGCCATGTAAACCGGATCCACAAATTTGCCCAATTCACCTTCTGGAACTCCATCAATCTCTGTTAGGCCTCTGATGAATTCTCTATCGCCCTTCGCGACGCGTTCACTTGCACCTAGCAATGGTTGCCCAGTCCAGTGCCAAGCCCATGGGAACAAAACATTATAACCTTGCATACGCTTGAAACGCGCATACACGTCTACCCTTGACGCCGTGAACGCATGGCCAGCATGCAACGGGCCATTCATGTAGGGATATGGAAAAGTAATGAAGAATTTCTCTCTGTTCTGTTCGGGGTTTGCTTCGAAAATTCTGGCGTTTTCCCAGTTTTTCTGCCATTTCTCCTCGATTTCTTTAGAAAATCCCATAGAGCTTTTTGAATTGGTAGGAGGGGTATTAAAGATTTTGTTTTCGCGGGTTGAGAACACAGTCCCTCACATTGAACACCGTAGACTAATAGCTGCAGACTGGCATTAATCTCTTACTGCAGATAACTGCTGGAGGTCATTCAACGTAGGTGCCAAAAAAAAGGATTTCTAGTATCATTTCCATTTTCGTTCGACGAATTCTAGCTAGTCGTGCGTTTTTCAAGTGTTAGAGAACTCGGCTTTTTCACAGCCCACGCATCATCATTACTTGCCAGCCAAGGACTCCGCGTCTATCTGCTCAGATTTCGATTATTGGCTTAACTCACTGGCGCAATACGTTCGAACTAGTAATCAATAAATACATCACGAGCATTCTAGTTTTCGTTGTTAAGGGTGAGTATTGCTGTGCCCCAGCGTGTTATTTGTCAGGGTTGTGGTCACGTATTATATGAAGGGGCTGAAATCAGACCTCCAGACGAAATCATACATGAACATGATGGCAAATGCCCAAAATGCAACAAGAAGCTCTCACTGATACCTGAAGATGTGGACGTAAAACCGATAAGATAAACAATTGCGAGGGACAGGAGTTTGACTGAGAAACCCCGTAAGACCCAGCTGTATGAGTTGCACATGCAAACAGCAAAGCTGACGGAATTTGCGGGTTTTGAAATGCCTCTTTACCTTAAAGGAATAATCCCAGAACACTTAGCTGTACGTAACAGTGTCGGAGTCTTTGACATTTCACATATGGGACGCGTGATGGTAACTGGCATAGACTCGGAACGCTTTCTAAACTATGTCATAACAAATGATGTCGCGAAACTCGGGCCAAACAACGCGCAATACTCAGTCATGTGCAATGAAAACGGGGGCATAATAGACGATTTCGTCGTCTACCGCCTAGAAACAGAGAAGTTCCTAGCAGTCTTCAATGCAAGCAACCGCGAAAAGGACTATAATTGGCTAGTCCGAAACGCCAAGATCTTCAACGCAAAAATCGAGGATATATCGGACAACGTGGCCATGCTCGCAGTACAGGGCCCAAGCGCCGCGAAAACCTTGCAAAAGATCTCAGCAGAGGATTTGACACATATTGAACGGTTCAAATGCGCCGATGCACATTTAGCAGGTGTGGAAGCTTTTCTCGCTCGAACTGGATACACTGGTGAGGACGGCTTCGAGGTTTTCATTTGGAATGCCTCGCTAGCAAAGCCGGACGAAGCGACAAGACTGTGGAATAGTGTCCTTGAAGCGGGTAGACCTTACGGGATAGAACCATGTGGACTAGGAGCAAGAGACACGCTGAGGCTTGAAGCTGGTCTGTGCCTTTATGGCAATGACATAGATGAAAGCACTACGCCATTTGAAGCTGGGTTGAGTTTTGTCGTGAAACTGCAAAAGGACGATTTCATAGGAAAGGCCGCGCTGCAGAGACAGAAGGATCAAGGGATAAGTCGCAAACGCGTTGGAGTAATTATGATGGACCAGGGCATACCGAGACCGAACTTTGAGATTCTCAACGATGAGAATGAGCGAATCGGCCATTTAACGAGCGGAACTTTTTCGCCTCTGCTCAAATGCGGTGTAGGAATGGGCTACGTGGAATTGTCTGAGGCTCAAGAAGGAAACACTGTAAGCGTGAAGATACGTGGAAAACAGACGAAAGCACGGATAGCTTCATTTCCCCTTTATGATCCTGGGAAATATGGGTACAAGAGGAAAATCACGACATAGAAAATGCAGCATGCAGGTCGCAGTGTTTTCGACGATGGAGAAGATGTATGCGCTGATATGGGTTATGCAAGCTGTTTACTAATGTCAAATCACCGCAAGGGAAATAAAACACCTCAATGAATTGTGTAGGAGAGATGAACTCTGCATGAAGCTAAGCGATGCCCTATCGAAGGAGCACGTCATTAACGGGCTGAAAAGCATACGAAAGCTACGAGTCAAAGCCAGTCACAATTCAATATTGACCTTCTCAGCCGTTGTACTCATACTGTTCATCGCTTTCACTATACGGGTGTTGCCGATGCGTTGGGAAATAGGTACAGGCATGTTACATCTGTCCGAATTTGACCCGTACTATCAATTCAGCCTCACAAACCACATGGTAAGAAATGGTTTGATTTCACCCTACTGGCCAACATTATGGGTTGACACCCAGCGTTGGTATCCAGGCGGAATAAACATGGGCGAGTCCTATTCGTCACTGCCCCTGACCACGGCTTTGCTCTATGACATAGTCACGGCTCTAGGCATAAACGTCGATCTGATGAGTTTCTGCTCTCTTATGCCCGCCCTGTTCGGCGCGATGACAGTCTTGGTCCTTTATTTCTTGGGGAAGGATATTGGAGGCAAGGCTGTTGGAATGTTTGCGGCCCTTTTCTTGGCCCTGGATGCGTCCTACATTCAAAGGACAACTCTGGGTTTCTTTGACACTGAGACAGTGGGAATATTTTCCCTCGTTTTGTTCAGTTTGCTCTTTCTGAGAGCTATCGAAGATGATAGACCTATGAGTTCAACAGTGATGTATTCGCTTGGTGCAGCAGGAGCTTTGGCTTACTTTGTAATGGGCTGGGGCGCGTCGCATTTTCTAATAGGTTTAACTGTGCTCTTTATGTTCGTTCTACTTCTGCTAAAGCGGTATACGCGGCGCCTCTTTCTGGCCTACAGCGTAACGTTTGGCTTGGGGCTATTAATAGCCATAATCGACCCTGGCGTAACAACCGGGTACTTGACAGCATTTGAGGTAATAACAGTTGCAGGCGTGTTCATCTTACTCTGCTTAAGTGAAATTGTTCGCAACCTGACCTCAGCAAAGGGCAAACTTCTATTCGCCGTGGTACTCTTGTCTGCCATGGTCGGCGGCTTCGCGCTGCTCTGGATTCAAGGTCTTCTACATGACATAGCTGGGAAGTTTTACTCGGTCATAAACCCGTTTATAAGGGCGTCCAATCCTCTTGTAGAATCTGTTGCTGAGCATAGAATATCTGCTTGGGGTTCAATCTATTATAGCATCGGTATAGTAATCCTCTTCTTCATAGTTGGTTTGTTCTTCATTTCAAGAAATCTCAACAACAAGAATCTATACTTACTGCTCTTCGGGCTGACAACTCTCTATTTCTCTGCTTCAATAGTGCGCTTGCTAGCCATCTTGGCACCAGCCTTCGCCATAATCGCCGGCATAGGGATAATAGGAGTCTTGCGGCCATTCGTCATGTTGCTTAAGGAACCGCCAAAGATAGTCACAAAGAAGAAATTCGGTCTGGAGCACGTTGGGAAGGAGTTCAGCGGGACCGCTGTTTTCCTAATATTTTTGATTCTGATGACAAGCTTTGCTTTTTCACCTCAATCTGGCGGCGTGCCCAACGTATTCAGACAAGCCTATACGCCTGTGACTATTACTGCTGGCAGTCTTCCGATTACTCCAAGCGAGCCGGTGAGGGAGTGGTTCGACGCGCTGCAATACTTGAGTAACCTACCGAACTCAGCATCTACTGTTGTGTGTAGCTGGTGGGACTACGGATACTGGCTGACAATACTGGGGAACGTTACTTCACTAGCAGATAACGCGACGATAAATTCGACGCAGATAGAAAACGTAGGCTTCACATTCATGGCTAACGAAACACAATCACTTAGAATGCTAGATGCATATAATGCAAAATACGTCGTCGTTTTCACAACCGTTGGTGTACGCAGTCCAAGCTCGGGTACATACGTCGGAACCTCAGTCGGTTACGGTGATGAAGGAAAATGGATGTGGATGGCCAGAATCTCAGGACAAGCACAACAACGCTTCATAGATGATGGTTGGTTGCCAGATGAAGAATCATCTTGGACTGATGAATCGAAGTTTGGCAGCTTCACGAACAACACGTGGGTTTGGAACGATTTTGGAAAGAACTCGACAATATATAAAATGATGAGCTGGGCAAAACAGCGATGGTGTAACACATTCGGCATAACGCCCGATGAAACAGGTGTTCAGCCCACTTACTTCAAGGAAGCTTATTTTGCCGGAGTGAACCTAAGCCCGAACGACGCTGGCAAATACGGTGGCATCATCCCTATCGTGGCCATTTATGAGATTGACTGGACAAAGTATCGGCAAGATTTAGGCTATTAGAGGAGAAATCCTTTGTTTCCGAGGGTTCCTGACCAGCATAAACCAAACAGGCCTTTAATCCCTAATGGCCTAGGAGTTTTCTACGTGCTGATCAGCGCAACATATCTTTTCTTACTGTATTTTCTTGACGTTATCAAGACATCGAATGGTGTTTCTACACCTCTAACGCTGGCAGTCTGTATTCTTTTCGGCGGTTTCATGGGTTTGCTTGATGACTGGATAGATCTTAAGTGGCGCTACAAGGCGTTCCTTCCGCTGGTCGCTGCCATACCGCTTCTTTCCTTGGCTGCCAGACTTGATCTGCGCAGTTCTATATCAATTCCTTTGCTCGGAACCATAGACTTCGGAAGCTACTATTATTTCCTGATCATCCCGCTGCTCGTGACTATATTCACTAACACTGTAAACCAGCTCGGAGGGTTGAATGGTCTGGAGACCGTTTGCCCAGCAATAATCATGATCGGGTTTATGATTGTCTCGGGCTCAAACGCGATTATGCTGTATGGCCCAATGGCAGTTTGGCTTGTGCTTGCCTTTACGAATCTCAAAGGCAAAATATTCGTGGGGAACACCGGGTCTTTTTCGATAGGAATGACACTGGCTGCATATGCGGTTATTTCGAATCTGAAGCTCGACTTAGTAGTTTCACTTCTGCCATACATAATCAATTCAGCGTTGATCCTTCTGGCGTTCTTTTTCTTCAGGACCAAAGCAAACGTTTCTTTTGACGGTAAGAGACTTGTTTCAAGCCACAGAAGAAGCCTAATCACGCTTGTTACGTATCATCGGACTCTGACTGAACGCCAAGTCGTCTTGATAATCTCACTGTTAGTGGCCACCTCAACCTTTGTAGCATCACTGATTCAAATGCTATGGGCATCTGTGTGATCTGCCCAGCGCGTCGCGACGCAATTCATCTTGTTATAGAACTAGACACTGTTCTCAAACGGTGTCACGCGAGTTTTTCAACCAAACAAAGGAATTGGCAACGCGCGTTGCAGCCGAGCAGAGAGAGAATAGCGAAAGCTTATGTGGCGTAACCGATTACGTAACAAGTTTGGTGTGGTAGTGCCCAGCTCTGAAGCAGACAAAAAGATTGAGGGCCAACTGCATGGTACTTCTCTTAAGGTATATTGGTATATGCTGAAGCATAGCGGCGAGTCCGGTGTCGGTGCTAGGGAGGTTCAGCGGGCCCTAGGGTTTTCAAGTCCTACATTGGCTGCCTATCACTTGGAAAAGCTGGAGGAGTTGGGTCTAGTCGAAAAGACGCAGGATGGGTATGGGTTGGTGAGAGAGGTAAAAGTCGGTGTTTTGAAGCAGTTCGTGAGGGTCGGCGCGGTCATGTTACCTAGGTACTTGTTCTATGCGACATTGTTCACGACGCTGTTGGCTTTGTATACGGCGTACATGGTAGGTCTTGGGCAGGTTGGGGTTTCAGTAGTTTTTGCGTTGATCTTTGGAGGCTTAGGCGTCATCATCGGATGGTACGAAACCTTAAGAGCTTGGCGACAAAGAATCTAGCGTACAAGAGTTTGCACAGACTGTACAAAAACATTGTCTTATATGACTCCTGTTGCTTCTTCAAGACGTTGGTGTGAACATGAGACTGCTAATATCTGCCTTGACGGGCGTGATTGTTGCTTGTTTGATTTTTTCCGTTATCTTCTTCGCGCCTCGGTATTTCTCGCCTAAGATACTCCTAGGCATAAGTGTTGGAGGCGATCAACTGCTGGAGATGGTTGGACCACAAGGATCTGTTTACTGTGAGTCGTTTCCTAGGTATTCACCTTGCATTCTAAACGTCACACTGTACGAGTTCACGGCCCCGCTGGGACTAGGCGGCGAAGCTGATCTTGCGATAGAAGTGACGTCAAGACTCAACTCCTCTCAAGAGTTTCGAGTGAATGCTCGAATGGATCTTGGGGGAACGCGATTTTCAGATGGAGGTTCTGAGTGGACGTGGGCGGGGAACCTTGAGGCTAACGAAACCAAGATCTTCAATCATAGGATAAAGGCGGAAGGAGTGGGGTTCACAGCTCTCCGAGTGACTGTGGAAACACAGATGCTTGACTCGGACAGTCTACGCACATACGGATGGGTTATGCTGGATTTCGTAGCAATGCCCGACAACGTTCTGGTGTACCTGTCCTCTCCTCGCCCAAAGCCAGGCGTCTCCCTTCAGCCGATAAGGGATGATTGGAGGGGTGGTGGCGTCGGGAGTGAATTTAACGTGTCATTGAGTTTGTTCGGAGATAATGCAATTGATGTAACCCTAAAACTGGTTACGCCGGAGGGAATCGTGCCAACCGGAGGACAGACAGCATGGACAGGAAATGTAACTATTCCGGGGCAGGGGATCAATGTTTCAGCGAGGCTGAAATTCGTCAAAACCGGAAGCTGGTTTATCTACGCCTACGTGGAAAAAGATAATGTTATACTCTGTCTCCCTAGAGCAATAGAGTTCATTGTGTCGGAAAGTAGCAGTACATACATACCAATAGTATAAATCTAAGCATCGGAGGCTAGAGTTGTCCTCAAGTGGTGCAAACTCGTGGAACCGCAAGTTAAATATATCCATCCAGCTAAATCTCGTTATATGTTGCTTGGGCGCCTGAAAAAGCCAATTGTTGTTGTCATTTTTCTGATAATGCCTTTGACACTAAATCAGTATGGAGCACCAGAAGCAGCAGGATCGAAGGAAAAATGGCACTTGTTAACGAGCAGTAATCGTTTCTCGCAGCCGGCTAGCGCGATAAGCTATCTTACGTGCCATTTCAAATATCGGAATTGGCAAGCCAACGAAAACAAGTCTCTCGCATTTACACGAGTTGAACTATACCGCGATGGAACATACCTTAATGGAACGTATACCAACATTAATGGAGATCTCACTTATGGCCCAATTGCTTCTCCCTGCAATGTAGTGTGCTGGATTTATACAAGAACTGAAGCCAGCAGAGTTACTGTACTCGACTACTTTACCCAGCTTAGCTATTCTGAAGCAACGCCTCCCATAGAAATTCCTACAGGTCAAAATGTAACATTTAACCACAGCTTTTCAGACGCTGGACAGGGTTTCACTGTTTTCTCCTTTGATTCTGGCCTGAGCAGGGGATGGCATTACATATACAATGAGACTGAAAGTGACATAACAGAGGCAGTTGCTGAGTATCCCTACGACGTTGGTGGACGCGCGCGGTATGACCCTGACACGCAGCATATATATCTTCCCACGAACACCTACAACTACACGGATACTATTCTTCACGAGTATGGTCACTATGCTATGCACTTTGTATTCAATTGGTACTGGCCACCGAACTCAAGTATTCCGATCTACAACGTCACTGGATGCACGAATCCTTATCTGGCGTGGACCGAAGGTTGGGCTTACTACTTTCCATTAGCGGTCAAGAATAGCGGGTCTTTTAATGGATGGTGGGATAACTATGAATTTGAGAACAACTCGTGGGCAACTCCATGCTGGAACGACAGCGATACCGTTATAGGTCGGGTGACAGGTGCTCTATTCGATCTCTATGACTCACAAAAGGATGCTCCTCCTTGGAATTACGACAGTCCCATTACAGGTGGTTTCAACCGCACTTGGCAAATAATGAAGGACGTGCCTTCAAACTTCGCCAGTTTCTGGGTCCGTTGGAACGGAACATACTATAGTCATCCCAAGAATGATTCTGATCCTTACAACCAGACAGACTGGACGAACACTCTCCTGTCCATTTTCCAGAACAGCATAGATTACAGGGGGCAGGGAGATGTAGAGGTGGATGGTGTGGTCGACGGCAGTGACAATTGCATTGTAGCTTGGCGGTTTGGATCGTGGGAAGGGCCGCCGCCGTCCCCAAGATGGGATTATCTTTCTGACCTGAACCACGATTGCGTTATTGATGGAGCAGACCTGGCAATTGTAGCACAACATTTTGGGGAAAGCTGCGACTGCTGACAAACATTGGGCAAAAGTGTCACAGGGCTTTCTCTGCTCCATTTGTTCGCTTTTCATGTAACAGTCTTCTTCGTGACGGATAAGTGTACACTGCAGATTCTTACAGGGCTCGGATCAGTGGGCTGAGAGTCTTAACAATTGAAGATTGGTTTCACGGTAACATCATATGTCCTGAACCTTTTCGAGGGTGCGTCATTTTGGATCCGGAAGGCGGTAGAACTGCAATCGAAGTATCGGTACTTCTGTTTTCTATGCTAGCTGTCTCATTAGGTGAGTAGCTCGGTGTATGACAATGCTTAATAAGTCAAAACTCTAAGACTATGGCAGGTTGGCGGGTGAGTGGGCCTCCACCCGTTCCGCCACGTTAAAAAACCCCGGGCGTAGGAGGTGAAAAGAGTGACGTTTGACAGTAGAGACTTGGCATTGGCAGCCGTTTTTGCGGCCTTGTATGCTATGATCAACTTGGTGCAGTTGTTTTCTCCTTTCGGAAATCCTTCAGTCTACGGACCTGTACAATTGCGCCTTTCAGACTTTTTGATTGCGTTGGCCGCTTTGTTAGGATTGCCTGTTGTCATAGGAGTTACTATCGGATGTGCTGTTGTTAATGTGTTCGGACCTATAGGATTCATTGACGTAGTTTTCGGTTCCCTCGCTAATCTAATAGCAGCAAGCCTTGTGTTGTCACTGAAGAAACATAAGTTGCTAGCTTGTATTGCGGGCGCTTTGCCTATAGGGATCATTGTTGGCGGCGGGTATCTGTGGGTGTCTTTTCCCTATCAACCTGCAGAACTCGCGTTTTTGCCTGCTTGGATTACGACGCTGATCAGCATTTTGGTCAGCAGTTTAATCGCTATTGCAGTCATAGGTTATATGGTTCTGCGAATACTAAGCAGGCCCAGCATAATTGAACCGCTGAAATCACATGGATTGAAAACGCTGACAGAGGATTGACAAGACCAAAAAGCCTTACATGAATCTTTCGAGTTTCGTTAACCCTATTATTTCCTCAAAATCCAAGCCTAGCGCATCCAGAACCTGATCGAAAGTTGAGTGAAGGTAGGCTATGTACTTGTCGACGTCAATCTCGTTCTTGGTTGCCAGTTCAACAGGTTTCACGTGCGGTTCCTTAGTGACTTTGACGAAACTTATGCGGTCGCCTGCTTTCAGTTCGGCACCTTGATTTTCAAGCATTCTTGCAGCTCTCACATGTTGGGGCGTTGTTTTCGTGTAATGTCCAAGTTCTTCACCAAGGGTTACATTAAATGCCAACTCTTCCATGCTTTTCCATTCGCGTCTTTTCAGTCGCATATGACAGTCGCGTACGATTCCGCAAATGTCTCTTTTTGCGTTTTCAAAATCTGAAGGGTTTTTTACAACTGCCAAGCGTTGTTTCATTATGTCGAAGGCATTCTTGATGAAAATTGGAATGTGTCGTTTCTTGCCTGTTAACCCTTTAACGTCAACTGTTCCGTCTTCTAGAACGCCGAGGTAGTTCTTTTTTCGTGAGCTGAAGACTGCGTATCGGTACATCTTGTCCACATCTAAGCCCATTTTCAGTTCATGCTCTGTCCAGTGAGCCAATTCTTCGATCTGCTGCTTTGATGGGTTCTTCAAGAAGAGGCTGTCAGTATCACCGTATAGTACTTGAATTTCGAGTTGTTTTGCCTTGTTGAGTATTTGGGTTATGGAGTGTCTCCCAATGGCTGCTGTGGCCTCTGCCACTGGAGGGCAGTAAAGATCGAAGCTGTCTGCCCCGAATACTCCGTAGCTTGCGTTCAATATGACCTTAAGCGCTCCTTGGATGATGTTATACCAGCTTCTCAGTTCTGCAGGCAATGTCTTGTCTTTTGATTTCGGCTTATACCATTGCACGCGCAGATCTCTGAGCGAGCCGATCAGAAGACTCTCTAGGGCTCTTTTCTTGGTGCACACCCAATGCGGCGTGTCGGGGATTAGATTGCTTCGGCATTCTGCGTGCGAGCAAAGGATTGACTGGTAGCCCAGATTCCAGACTTTTATTATCGATGGGTACAGGCTCGGGAAGTCCATGACTGCAACATTGAAGTGGACTCCTGGAGTCGGTTCAACAACTATGGCGCCCTTGTATTTCTTGCCCTTTATGATCGCCTTGGTTGCCGTCTTGCCTTTTTTGGCGAGTATATCTTCGGCGTTTGGAATTAACATGTTTTTCCTGCGATGTTCGCGATGCATGAAGTCTCTTATCCAGCGTGAAACACCTTGTCGGCTCACGTCTTCCATTGGCATGCTACTTATTCTGGCCAAAACCAAGATGAGTTTCATCGTCAGATCGTCTTCGAAACTTGAGAGTTTGAAGGTGATTTCCGAGTCTCTGAAACAGTATCTGGCAAGTTCCGTATAAGTGAGTTCGCCTAGGCTCTTGTCAAACCGCACTTTTTCCAACCCGATTAAAGCTTTGCCCACATCATCAAGCGTTACATCTCTGTAGCGGTTGTTGAAGGCATAGATCTGGATTGAACGGTTGAAGAAGAACTTGTACAGGTCGATATGCACGCCATACTCTAGCAAGCATACGCGTCTGCCAAGTTCAATCGGGACTTCACTCCTACGAAGGCCCAAGTTCTGTGCTCTGTGAAACAGATATGGCAAGTCGAAATCGTCACCGTTGAAAGTCAGGACGAATGGGTACTGCTCCAAATAATCAAAAACAGTTTTTATGAGTCTGTCCTCTTTGTCAAATTCTTCAACTAAGATTTCGGCAGGAAGATGTTCAGGTCCTTCTCTGACGCCCTCTCGTCTTAGAAGCAGGATTTTTCGCAGCCCATCCGAGCTGTACAGTGAAACGCACACAACGGGGTAAGCTGCCTCTTCCGGGTTGGGCACTCTTGTGGGCGTTGGCGCAAGAACTTCTATGTCAATGGCCACGCGACGGAATCTTGGAGCCGGATAATCCAGAAGTCTGGCCCATTCTTCAATGTATCCGAGTTCTTCCGTGGTTGCTTCTTTAAAGATCCCGCATGTTTCCGCGACCATCTTCTCAGCTTCACCCATTTTTTTCTGGATGAGACTGCCGTTCTTGATTTCATAGATCATTCCTGGCAGAAGATTTCTGTCGTAGACGTAGGATTGATAGTATTTTATTCTCGATTCCCAGACTTTGATATCCTCTTGAGCGATTGGTGTTTCTGCCACTCTTGGATAGTCTTCTGGGATGATGTCTCTGATGCATCCTGTAGGGCGACCACCAATGGCCAGAGGGTCGTTTGTGACGATTTTTGTTACCTTCACATTCCTATTTAATAAGGCGTCGAATTTCTCGACTATTTCAAAACGGTCTAGGCCAGGATGCTCTCTCAGCCTATTTATCTTTTCAAGTTCGTACTGAGAGAGATTCGTGAGACAATAGGGTTTGTGTCCTGTGTTGTCAAGCCAGAAGTAGATTTTGCCGGAAACTGGCTCATAGAGTTTGATAAGGGCTTTTTTGGCCTGCCCGTCATAGGTGGCAGACACAAAATATGAAGGCGCAAGGTTCTTAGGTGTTAGCGGCGGAAAGGCATGCTTCTGCCCGTCTTCTGCAAACGATTCCGTGATAGGAATGGCTTCTGCTACCATTTTTTTTGGAGGCGGAGTTTCGTCCTTCAAGAACAGTTGATCCAAGCGTTGCTGCGCCATCTAGCCCCTGACCTAACTAGCCTTATGAGCAGCATAGCCTAAAATCTCTTACTAGTAGTCTAATTTGCCTTATGGATTGTATTCTTCATTGATCGTTTTGACGAATTCCTCTATTGTCAGACAGCCCATGTTTCCAGATCCATGTTTTCTGACTGCTATCCTTTTTGATTCAGCCTCACGTTTGCCACACAATACCATGTACGGTATCTTATGAACTTCTGCGTTTCTTATCTTGTAGCTTATGGTTGATGTGGTGGAGTCAAGTTCTGACCTGATTTCGTAGGCTAACAGTTTTCTGTGAACTTCTTCGGCATATTGCAGGCAATCTCCGCTGATGGGCAAGACTTCAACTTGCGTTGGAGCCAACCACAATGGAAGGTTTCCACTGCAATGTTCTATCAGAATGGCGAAGAAACGTTCAATCGCTCCGAGTAGGGCTCTATGATTCATCACGACTCCATGTTCTTCTCCGTCGGATCCAACGTACATTACGCTGAAGCGTTTTGGAAGGTTGAAGTCAAACTGTATTGTCGTGCATTGCCACTCTCTTCCTGCAGCATCAACTACGTTGAGGTCAATTTTAGGTCCGTAGAACACGGCCTCGCCTGCCATCTCGCAATATCGCATTTTCTTCTTTTGCATTGCGTTGGCCAAGACGTTCTGAGCGTTGTTCCATTCATCTTCTGAACCCATATACTTCTCTGGTTGTTTTGGGTCTCTGGTTGAAAGATGTGCTTTGAACTCTTTGAATCCGAACTTCTGCAGTATGCGCTTGGCGAAGTCTAGGAGTTTCTCTATTTCCTCTTCGACTTGTTCTGATGTGCAGAAGATGTGGGCGTCGTCTTGCGTGAATCCTCTAACCCTCAAGAGCCCATGTAGCGTTCCTGATCGTTCATACCTGTAGACTGTTCCCCACTCGGCATATCTTATTGGCAGATCCTTGTAGCTTCTTGGTTTGGCCTTGTAGATTTGAACGTGGAATGGACAATTCATTGGTTTCACAACGTAGTTTTCTCCGTTTTTTCTGAAGAGGTACATGTTCTCCCTGTAGTAATCCAAGTGTCCAGAGATCTTCCACAATTCCTCTCGCGCACGTGCGGAGTACAAACCAGCTGGTACCCACCTTTCAAATGCTCTCTCTCCCAAAAATCGCGTATTGCCCTGCGTACAATCGTTCCTTTAGGATGCCAAAGAACTAGGCCAACGCCGACTTCCTCGCTTATGGAGAATAGATCTAACTGTTGTCCTATCACTCGGTGATCCGCTGTTGAAAACTCTCTTTCCTTTTCCTCATTTTCTAGAAGATTCTTGTTCAAGGGATTCTTAGGGGCTCTTCTACAATTGAGAATTCGTTCATCGTTGTGTTTCTGAATACCCCATGGGTAACACCAAGCCTGTCTAACACAGCACGGTCCTATTTATCCCTTATTCTGAACAAGCCTCACAAAAACCTGTAACGCCAACAGAAGAATGCCTTTAGTCTTATCTATGTCGTTGTGTCTGTTTATGTGCGTGTGGGAACACATTGCTTAGAGAAGCTTGGACTCTTGCCATTGAAACGTTAAGCTGGATGCAAATGCAAAAGTTGAGTGAGCGTCTAGCTCTAGCAAAGACGGTTAGACAGCTTGGGACACAGGACGGTGACGCTGTGCGGCTTGCCCACTTGCTAGTATGTGAGACCGTCAGGAGGCAGAACCTGATAGACAAATTCGTCAACAGCGCTCTAAGACCAGAAAGAATAAGCGAGCTTGACTTGGGACTGCAAGCTTTCCTTCGTCTCTATGTGTATCAGACCCGAATGGCTAAGAACTGGTTTAAGATTGATGTGAAAGAGGCCGAAAAAATAGCAAGACTAGCCCGTTCGATCCTAGGATGGAAGTCTCTCCAACAAGTCGAACCTGTTCTAGGCATGTTGTTGACACAAAAACCCAAAGTGGTTTTTGAAAACACAAGTGATGAGGAAAGAGTTGGGCTTCTCACTTTTCACCCAATAGGGTTTGTGAAATACTGTTTTAAACTATTTGGTAGAATGAACGCAATTGCCCTTCTGGAGGCAGATTCGCAGAAGCCGCCGACATATATTAGATTGAACACGTTGAAATCGAGTGAATCCGAAATCCTAGC
>Ga0315277_10002302_pt1 | contig 26702 bp, 21 predicted proteins | sample YL17G05_15_MG_FD_203695 | JGI IMG/M metagenome (GOLD analysis project Ga0315277, IMG submission 203695) | Sediment microbial communities from Yellowstone Lake, YNP, Wyoming, USA - YL17G05_15 | ecosystem: Environmental > Aquatic > Freshwater > Lake > Sediment | place: USA: Wyoming | collected... | reverse complement strand
TGTTGATGGGGTTGAGCCCCATGGCTTGTATCCTCTTCTGCAGCCAGGCCGGGGAAGGCCCGACCTTGACTCCTTTGACCACGACCCCGCAATACCTGGGGCAGAGGTCGGCGTCCAGGATCTGAACGTCCACCAGGTCGGCCGTACGGACGGCGAGCTCGGAGAGCGGCCAGTTCCTCTCCTTCAGGCGCAATCCCAGGGCGACGGCCAACTCCCGGGCCATGCCCAGGTGGCCGAGGGTGTCGGGGCGGTTCGAGTAGGTTTCGACCTCGAGGACGACGTCTCCGTCCTTCTCTTCCCGGCCTTCCACCATCAGGCCGATGCGCTCCAGCGCCTCAACGGCGGTCTGGACAGGGACATCCCCGTTCAGATACTCCCGCAGCCAATCCACACTGATCTTCATTTCAAGCTAAACTGCCGGGTGAAGCGCAGGTCGTTCTCGTAAAACATGCGCATGTCCGTGATCTGGTAGCGGAACATGGCCGTCCGCTCGATGCCCAGCCCGAACGCCCAGCCCGAATACTTTTCGGGATCGATATTGACGTTTTTGAGCACCTGGGGGTCGACCATCCCCGCTCCCAGGAGCTCTTTCCAGCCGGTGCCCCCGCAGACAGGGCAGGCCGTGTCTTTCCCGTGGCAGATGACACAGCCGATGTCGACTTCAGCCGAAGGTTCGGTAAAGGGGAAGAAGCTCGGCCGGAACCGCGTCTCGATTTTATCGCCGAGAAGGGTCCGGAGAAAATACTCCAGCGTCCCCTTGAGATGGGCCAGGGTAACGCCTTCGTCCACCAGGAGCCCTTCCACCTGACAGAACATGGGAAGATGAGTGGGGTCTATGGCCTCGCGCCTGTAAACCTTGCCGGGGATGATGATGCGGATGGGAGGCTTGGTCTTTTCCATCACCCGGATCTGCATCGGCGACGTGTGGGTCCGGAGCAGGAGGTCGTCCTCCAGGTAAAGAGTGTCCCAGCTGTCCCTGGCGGGATGGTGGGGCGGAAAGTTCAGGGCCCCAAAATTGTAGTAGTCCGTCTCGATCTCAGGGCCCTCGGCGATGGAGAATCCCATCGCCAGGAATATATTCTCGATCTCCTCCTGGAAGAGCATCAGCGGATGGGGAGCTCCCCAGGTGAGGCTTTCCCCGGGAAGCGTAAGGTCCAGCTGATCTTCAGGCACCGTGATCGCCTGACTGCTCTTTGTTCCACTCTTTGGCTTTGAGGGAGGCGGCGCAGCCAAGGCGCTTCTATCGAAGCTGTCCAGGTTGCCCTGGACGTAGACTTTCAGGTCGTTGACGATCTTGCCGGCATGCGGCTTATTCTCGTCCGGGAGCGATTTGAGCTCATCGAACAGAAGGGTGAGATGCCCCCTTTTCCGGCTCAGGAATTCATTGCGCAGGTCCTCGAGCGTTTTAGCGTCTTTAACTCCGGCCAGGGCCTCTTCAAATTTCTTCCTGAGCTCGTCGATGCGGCTCTCGAAATTCTTCATCTCAGGTCACGGGTTCCCTGACCTTTTGAACGATGGCGGTGAAGGCTTGGGGAGCATTGACGGCCATATCGGCCAGGACTTTGCGGTCGAGCTCGACGTGAAGTCTCTTCAGGCCGTTTATAAAACGGCTGTAGCTCAGCCCGTTCTGCTCTGATGCGGCCTTGATCCGGATGATCCAGAGGCGCCGGAAATCCCGTTTCTTGTTGCGCCGGTCGCGGTAGGCGTAGAGAAGGGACTTCTCCACCGCTTCCTTGGCGGTTCGGTAGTTATGGCCTTTCGCGCCCCAATAGCCCTTCGCCAGCGTTAAGTATTTGGCCCGGCGGGCTCTTCGTTTTGTTCCTCGCTTGACTCTCGGCATATCAGACTCCTTCTTGCGTCCTAGAACTCGTAGGGGAGCATCTTCTTGACGGCGCCCCGGTCGGCCCGGCTGACCACGACCTTCTTGCCCAGCCGCCTTTTCCTCTTGGCGTCCTTCGTGGCCAGAAGGTGGCTCTTGAACGCTTTGCTATGAACGATTTTCTTCTTGGCTGTTACCTTGAACCTCTTTTGGGCTCCCTTGTGTGTCTTTAGCTTTGGCATCTTTTCCTCCTGATTTGGCGGGGACGAGCAGGGCGGAGACGGCCCAATCCTGTTTCCTCATGTCTCCGTCCTGGCGCCCGAACTCCTGGGCGTCGGCCTGGATCCGGCTCATGAGCTGATGGGCGAGCTCGGGCTTGGACCGTTCCCGTCCCCGGATCATGATCGTGATCTTGACCTTGTTACCTTCGTCCAGGAACTCCTTCACGTGCTTCATCTTGAACGTGTAATCGTGGATGCTGATCTTCGGACGGAACTTGATCTCTTTGATCTGGACCTGCTTCTGGTGCTTCTTGGCCTCGTGCTCCCGCTTGTGTTCCTCGTACAGGAATTTTCCGTAGTCCATGATCCGGCAGACGGGAGGGGTGGCCGTGGGGGCGATCTCGACAAGGTCGAGCCCTCTTTGCCTAGCCAGAGACAGGGCGTCGGGCACGGTCAGGATTCCGACCTGCTTCTTTTCTTCGTCGATCACTCTGATCTCTCTGGCGTGAATCATTTCGTTCGTCCGATGCGGTTTCGCTTTCTTGGGTCCCGGATAGAATGGCTGTCTTCTAAAAATGCTCGGCCTCCTTAAAAATTCAGCGTCAAGGACTTATTCTTATTTAAATCAACGATTTTTTCAAGAAATTCGGCGACCTGGACCTGGCCCTTGTCCCCCTGGGTATGGACCCTCAGCGAGGCCGTGCCGGCGGCCACTTCCTTGTCGCCGACGACCAGGATGAGGGGGATCTTCTGACTCTCGGCATCCCGGATCTTGTAGCCGAGCTTCTCCCGGCGGGTGTCGGCCTGGGATCGGATTCCCCGCTCCTGGAGCCGTTTATCGAGGGCGACGGCATAGTCCTCATTCCGGTCGGTGATGGGCAGGATCACAACCTGGACAGGAGCCAGCCAGAACGGGAAATTCCCTTTGTAGTGCTCGATAAGGATGCCGAAGAACCGTTCCAGGGAGCCCAGAAGCGCCCGGTGGACCATGTAGGGCCGGTGGGGCTGGTTGTCCTCGCCGACGTAGGTCATATCGAAACGCTCGGACATGTTGAAGTCGAACTGGATGGTGGTGCACTGCCAGAGCCGTCCGAGGGCATCCTTGATCTTGATATCGATTTTCGGCCCATAGAAGACGGCCTCGCCCTCCATCCGCTTGTAGGACAGCTTGCGGGTTTCGAGGGCGTGGACGAGCGAAGCCTCGGCCTGCCGCCACATCTCCTCACTCCCGGCGTATTTCGCCGGGTTCTTGGGGTCGCGGACCGAGAGGTCGATCCTGAGATCGGTGAACCCGAAATCGGCCAGGATGCTGATCGAAAAGTCCAGGACCCGCAGGATCTCGTCATCGATCTGTTGGGGAGTGCAGATGATGTGGGCGTCGTCCTGGGTGAAGCCCCGGACGCGAAGGAGGCCATGGAGGACTCCCGACCTCTCGTACCGGTAAACAGTGCCCAGTTCGGCCCAGCGCAGGGGCAGGTCGCGATAGGAGCGGAGCCTGGTCTTATAAACCTGGATGTGGAACGGGCAGTTCATCGGCTTGAGGTAGTAATCCTGCTCGTCGATTTTCATCGGCGAGTACATGCTCTCTTTGTAAAAGTCGAGGTGCCCCGAGGTCTGCCAGAGGTTGGCCCGTCCGATGTGCGGGGTGTAGAGGATCTCGTAGCCCCCGGCCCAATGCCGCTCGCGCCAGTGCTGCTCGATCGCCGCCCGGACCCGGGCGCCCTTGGGGTGCCAAAGGATGAGGCCTCCCCCGAGGTCTTCGCAGGAGCTGAAGAGGTCGAGCTCGGTGCCGAGCTTGCGGTGATCCCTCTCTTTGGCCTCCTCGAGGAGGCGGAGATAGTCGTCAAGCTGCTTTTTCTCGAAGAAGACGGTCCCATATATACGCTGGAGCTGCTGGCCCCTCTCGTCTCCCTTCCAGTAGGCGCCGGAGACGGAGAGGAGCTTGAAATGCTTGATGTAGCCGGTGGACGGAACGTGGGGGCCTAGGCAGAAATCGACAAACCCTCCCTGGGCGTAACAGGAGACTCTCTCGCCGCCTTTCTCTTCGACGAGCTCGACCTTGAGCGACTGGCCGAGTTTCTTGAACTTCTCGACGGCCTCGGATTTATCATGCCTGATCTTCTGGATCGGGATGTCGCGGCCGGCCAGCTCATGCATCTTCTTCTCGATCGTCTCCAGGTCCTGGGGAATGAAGGGAGTCTCGCGCAGAAAATCGTAGTAGAACCCGTTCTCGACGGCCGGGCCGATCCCGACCTGGGTGCCCGGGAAAAGCTCGAGAACGGCGTGGGCCATGAGATGGGAAGCGCTGTGCCTGAGGATGTCGATGCCTTCGTCCGAGTCGGGATAGATCAGATGGACGTCGGCGTCCTTCTCAAGGCGGAAATCGAGGCCCACGACCTCGCCGTCGACGCCCGCCAGGACAGGGTTCCCCGGCGTCTTGACCTGCGGGACGAGGTCCCGGATCCGGGTTCCTTTCTCAATAGAGAAAACGACCCCATCGACGTTGATATTCATCTCATCGATCCTTAAGGTTTAAAGGTATTCAACAGGGGGGATGGAGGAAAATCCAATCTTCTACACGACCCCTTGAATACTCCAATGTTCGATGGTAGGCGCGGAGGGAATCGAACCCACGGCCTCTTCCGCGTCAAGGAAGCGCTCTACCACTGAGCCACGCGCCTGTTTCTTCGCGAACGGCTAGTATAATAAAGAATTTAGCCCTAGGGTGTCAAGGACCCGCAGCGGGTCCCGGCCTTTTCAGCCAACCCTCAGGAGGACAAACGAAAACCTCGAGACCCCCGACAATTTTCGGGTAGCCCGGCCCCGAAATGGGGGCCAAGGCGAAATTTTTCCCATTGGGATAATAGGAGCGGAATACTTTCAGGGCCGCCGCATCGAACTCCGCGGGATCCCACTTGCATTCTATTGCGTCGACATCATCCCTGCCTCGGGCGATGACAAAATCGACCTCTCGTCCCGCCGTGTCCCGCCAATATTGAATTCGCCAGGCATGGGCATGAGCCTGGAGATACTCAAGGACCACATGCTCCCATAAGAGCCCATAATCGTCGGGCCTTAGAGGGTCCCAACCCCGCGAAAAGCCGACGAACCCGGTATCGAAGGCATATGCCTTGGACATCTTGATGATCTCTCTTTGACCTCCGCCAAAGAAGGGCCGGAGCAGAGTGACGGCATGCGTGGCCTCCAGGGCCCGGAGATGCGATTCCACAGTCGCCCGGCTGATGCCGAGGGCGCCCGCCGTGCGGGTGATCTCCAGCAGACCCCCGCTCTGCTTCATAACATATTCAAACAGGGCGTTGAACTTGTCGGGATCCCGAAAAGCAAAGAGCCTTTGGATATCGCGCGAATAAAAGGAATCCATCCATTCCCTGTAGAATCCGGGCTTCTTGGCCTCTGACAGCAACGCCTCGGGCAGCCCTCCATGGTAAAGACGCCGGAGAAGCGTTGCGTTGCCGAAAGCGGAAAGCTCATCCCAGAGAACGGGCGTCAGATGGATATTCCGCTTCCGTCCGGCCAGCGTGTCTCTGAATTTCCGGCTGGCGGCAAGTGTCGATGAACCCGTGGCCAGTATCCTAAGATGAGGGAAAACGTCTGCTCCGATCTTCAAGAGGCCCGCCGGGTCTCTGAGCTGGTGGATCTCATCGAAAATGATGACCGGTTGTTCGCAGTTTCTAAAAAAGAGCTCAGGGTTTTTTACCAAATCCTCCGCAATCGGGAGATCGCAATTGACATATTTGGCCCGTTCTGAGCCTAAGCTCAGAGCGAGAGTTGATTTGCCGACCCGTCGGACGCCGGCAAGCCAGGCGATGGGTGCCTCTTGCCAAGACTCTTCGATTCGATTGAACCAGAATGGCCTGGGAATCATGCTACCATAATTAGCATATTATCCGATTATGTGTCAAGTATATTGTTATTTAGTGCGATGGCGAGCGTCTGACGGTTCGGGATGGCAAGGGGTCGGTTTCTCGCTGGAAACCCAGGAAACGTTCCCGTGACCGGCCGTCCTTTTGATGAAAATTCTGAATTCGGGGATTTGTCGCCCATTGGCTGGCGCTTTAGTGAAAGCGAGCGAATTCTCAGAGGAAATGGGCGCAAGATATGCTATAATAGAGAAAATAAAACCGAAGCAGGTCCTCAAAATTGGTCAAAAACGCAGAAGCGGTCCAGAGCCTGGAAAGGTCCATTCGACGCAAAGAAAAATCGGACTTTTCAAAGAACATCCGCCTTGTCGAGGCTTTGTATAGAGAAGCGGTTTTCCTTGGTACGTTCCCCCCTCGAGACAAGCTTTTAGGGATTGACGTCGATATTAGAATCGCCAAGGCAATCAACAGTGTTTCAAGAACTCCTTAAGAAAATCGGCCCCTGCCTGGATAAGCATCATATCCCCTATATGGTCATCGGTGGGCAGGCGGTTCTCCTTTACGGCGAACCCAGGCTGACAAAGGATATTGATATAACCCTCGGCGTCGGCGTTGATCATCTTGAGGAAATGAAGGCAGTCGCCGACCGGCTCAAACTGAAATACTTGACGGACAAGGTTGACGACTTCGTCAAGGAAACGATGGTCCTACCTGTAATCGAAGAAAAGAGCGGAATAAGGGTCGATTTCATCTTTTCTTTCTCTCCCTATGAAAAGCAGGCCCTCAAGAGGGCCAGGGATGTTTTTTTTGGAAAGACGCCCATCAAATATGCCTCCCTCGAAGACCTGGTCATTCACAAAATAATCGCCGGCAGGCCTAGAGACATTGAGGATGTCGAATCGATCCTATTAAAGAATCCGGAGTATGATTCTCGCTACATAGAAAAATGGCTGGCGGAATTCGACGCGGCACTGGAAAAGAAACTCGGGGAGGCCTTTTCAGACCTGCAAAGAGGGCTTAAGTAAGCCAGGCTAGCCGCTTTCCGGCGGCTCCCTCCGGTTGCGTTTCCTGGTTTGATGAAATTCCCACCCCTACTCAGGCGTCTAAATTTAATGAACACACGATATTGCTGCCTGCTTGATTATACACATTATTTGTGTATAATGAGTGTATCGCCAAGGAGGCAGAGGATATGCAGGTGCGACACAACATCACGATCGATGCCGAGGTTTCAAAAGAGCTCGAAAGCCTAGCCAAGGAACTCGGAGAGAAAAAGAGTTCGCTGATCGAGAAGGCCCTCACCGTCTATTTTGACCTCCTCGACCTTCAGGTCGCGCGGAAGCGTCTGAAGGAACTCGAGAAGGGAAAAGCGAAGCTCATCGATGCCGAGGATATCTGGAAAGATTTAGGCATCTGAGTGTATAAGCTCGTCTTTCTGGACAAGGCGGTGGATGAGTTCAAGAAAATTGACCGCGCAAGGCAGAAAATCATCAAAGCGAAGTTCTTGATTCTGGCCAAGAATCCGGCCGCTTTGAAAAATAACATCCGCAGGCTCAGCGGACCAGAAGAAGCGCTTTATCGACTCCGCATCGGGGCTTATCGGGTGATTTTCAAGAAAGACGAAGCCCGACTCATCATCCTGGTTATCCGGATTGGCCACCGCCGGGAAATCTATTCTGAATAGATCAGCTATTTCTGCAGGGAATCCAGGCGCTTCCTGGCGTCGGCGGGTTCGGGGCGGTCCGGATCGGCGTTTTTCCAGAGGTCAAGAAAACGCCGGTAATTGGCGATGGCTTCGGACTTCTGGCCCTGTTTTTCAGCGATCTGTCCCAGCCAGTAGAAGCTTTTCGCCCACAAGTCGCCGCAATATGCCCTGTCATTAATCACCCGGCTGACCGCCTCGAATTCGGCTTTCGCCTTTTCAAAATCGCCTGATTTGAAATAGGCCTCACCGAGAGGAGACAAGAATATCGGGTGCGTCGTGGTGTATCGCGCGCTCCCCCCGGCAAATCGACCCGGCAGCAGGGATTTGGCTTTCTCGAGATATTCAACCGCCTGGGGAAGATTCCTCTTCTCGAGTTCGAGGCAACCCATGAGGTGACTGTATAATCGCGTCCCCTGCCTTTTTCCCTGACTTTGCTCGACGAGACGTCCCAGTTCGTCCGCGGCTTTTTTGGCTTCTCCCGTTGACTTCTTTCCTATGCAGGCCAAACCCTTCAGCCATACGCCGGTCCTCTGGACTTCAGCAAAATCATTCTTTATGGAGATGGACACCAAATCGTCCGACACACTGTCCGCCTTATCAAAATTGTGCGAGCCGAGATAAACATAGGCCAAAGTGGGCTTGAAAATCGCCTCCCTAACGGGTGAGTCACGAAGGCTCGCAAATTCGCCGCCGGGCTTCATTGCCTCTTCCAAGACGTTTTCAGCCTTCCTGAATTGTCCTTGCTCGTCGTAAAGAATAGCCAGGTATCGTCTTGCCTGCAATGTGAGGCTGGGATCCTCGCGGCTCAAATTCTTCATGAATTCCTTCTCGGCATCCTGCCAACGTCCTTGAGCCTGGAAAACCCGGCCCCTTAAAAAAGCATCGAATTTCCAGGAGGGATCTAGAAGAAGAATTTTATCGGCTTCCGCGAGCGCGGCGTCATATTTTCCCTGGTGAATGTAACCGTTGCCCAGATAAAGGTGAATGTTCTTGTTCTCCCCGACTTTCTTCAGATAGTCATCTAGGACCCTTTCGGCTTTTCCAAACCGGCCTGTCAGCCAATAAAACTCGCTCAAGTTTCCCAGAAAAAGCGGGCTCTTGATGACGGGATAGTATTCAAAAATCTTTTCGTATATCTCGATGGCCTTTTCGTAGTCTTCATAGTTTCTGAAATAAAGGATGCCTAAATCGTTGGCCGCATCCAGGTCCCAGGGATAGAGAGCGAGGATCTTGGAGAAAGCCTCAACCGACCTATCAACTGTTTTATCCGACCAGTAGTACATGGCTTCGATGCGCCAGCGCTCCCTGTTCGGAAGGCGGGAGCCGAACGCCAGGGCTTTTTCCCGGTACATTTTAATCTCCGGAGGCGACAGCCCTGCGTCGCCCTGAAGAATGCCCCAATAGGCGAGGGCGAATTCGGGGTCGATTTCGATGGCCTTCTTTAATAACGGATAGGACTCCTTATATTTTACCTGTTTTTGAAGCTCAACGGCCTGCTGGAAGTACCTGTACGCCTCCGGCGAACTGGTCGTCACATTGCCGATTTCGTAATCAATGTCGCCGGCGATCTGTTGCCGGGTGAGTTTCAGGCTCTCTTTGGTTTTCTTGGTCAGCTCGTCGACCATGGCGTAGATGCTCTGCTCGCCCGTCCCTTCAACCCGGGCCGTTTCCGGCGGCGACGCCTTGCCAGACTTTACCTCCCTCAATGTCGTTTCGATCCGGAACTTGTCGCCCGCCCGGGAAAGGCTTCCCTGGAGAACGTATTCGGCCTGGCCGTTTTCGGCGACTTTCTTCAGGTCGTCCGTCGTATAGCTCTGCGCTTCGAGGAGATTTAGGTCTTTCAGCGTGCCATAGACCTCGTCCCAACTCAGCACCCGGATATATTTCGACTGGGAGATGTCGGTGATCAGCGACTCGGCCAGGGCGCTCCTCCAGAAATCCATTTTCGGGTCGCCGGTGTTGTTTTTAAAATAGAGGATGGCCAGCGAAGGAATATCCGTAGCCGTCGAACCGCCGCCTTTTTTGGGGATGAGGCGAGAGGCTAGGATAGCGGCGACGACAAGCACAATAATGGCGGCTACGGGAATAATGAGCTTTTTGACGTTAAACTTAACCGTGATTTCTTTTGAGGTGAAGGGCTTTTTCTTCGCAGTTTCCCGGGCGGTCGTGGGAATGCCGGACTCAATCATGCCTAAATCAGCCAGGACTTCATCCGCGCTCTGATACCTCTTCGCCCTATCCTTTTCCATACAGCGAAGGATCAGGCGGCTCAGATCATCCGGGATCTGGGGATTCAACTTCTTCGGATCAGGGGCCGGCTCGGTCTTGTGCTTGATGGCTACACCCAACGGTGTTTCTCCCTCAAATGGCACCCGGCCGGTCAGCATCTCGAAAAGAATCACACCCAAAGAGTAGATATCCGATCGCTGGTCGACTTCTTTCGCCTCAGCCTGCTCGGGGCTCATGTACTCAGGCGTCCCGATCATCACCCCTGCGCCCGTTATGCCTTTCACCTTGAGCGACCGGGCGATCCCGAAATCCATGATCCGGGCATTCCCGTCCTTATCGATCATAACGTTCGAGGGCTTGAGGTCCCGGTGCACAACACCCAGACGGTGCGCCTCCGCCAGCCCCTCACAGACCTGTCTCGCTATGGCCGCCGACTTCCCAATGCTCAGCGGCGCCGCCCGCCGGATAAAGCTTTTCAGATCCTCGCCCGGTACATACTCCATAGTAATGAAATGGGCGTCGCCCGCCTCCATAAGCTCATACATCCGCCCCACGTTCCGGTGCCCGATCTTGCGGGCCAGGCGGAGCTCATTGCCGAACCGCTCGATCGTCTCATGGTCAGAAGCTATCTCCGGCTTGATGAGCTTCAGGGCGACTTCCTCTTTGAGCTTCCGGTCGAAGACGCGATAGACTGATCCCATACCGCCCCGGCCCAGCTCCTCGATGACCTGGTAACGGTCGGCGAAAACAGAGCCGGCGCCGAGTTCGTCGGGTGGAGCCATCATTGTTTTGGTCATCGTCGGTGACGCCATATCCTGTCCCCGGATGAGATCCGTCCCGCATTCCCCGCAGAACTTCACGGTCTCGGAGTTATCAGCTCGACACTTCGGACACTTCATCGCCTTTTCTCAACCTTCTTCGACTGGCTAGAAGATATCAACTCCAAAAAGGTCGGTCAACTTTGGCCTGTTGACTTACTCTAATCCTAAGATCGGGAACCCGGCCGATCGGGACAACTGAGATTTTTTCGTCTATTTCATATTCCTGGTCACCCGGATAGACAACGAACAGGCGATCCAGATTAAGGTCTTGAAGCGCTGCAAGCATCGACCGGGTCCTCGCCGGCGCATCGCCATACTTAAACTCAAACCCGAACCGCCGTCCCCCGATCGTCAGGAGCAAATCAAGCTCGGCTCCGGCATGGGTCGCCCAAAAATAGGGATTGCGGGCTTCCAGGGCGGAGAACACCTGTTCCAGAGCAAACCCTTCCCATGATGCACCCAACTTCGGATGGCTCTGCATGTCGGCCAGAGAACCCAACTGAAGGAGGGCATTGAAGATACCGCTGTCGCGGATATATATCTTGGGGGCCTTAACCTGCCGCTTGGCGATGTTTTCAAACCAGGGCGGAAGAACCCTCACCATATAGGCGCCGGCCAGGATGTCAAGATGGCGCCGGGCGGTGTTCTCCGAAGTGCCCAACGACCTGCCGAAATCGGCCGCATTCCAGACCTGCCCGTGGTAATGGGCGATCATGGTCCAAAAACGTCTCAGGGTCATTGAAGGAATCGAAATCCCAAGTTGGGGGATGTCCCGTTCTAGGAAAGTACGGATGAAATCGTCACGCCAGGCAAAACTTGTTGAATCATCGGCGGCCAAAAAAGACCTGGGGAATCCGCCGCGGGTCCAAAGGCGGGAAAAACTCGCAGGTCTGACTTCTTTCAGGTCGAAGCCGGAGAGATCCACGAATCCAATTCGCCCCGCCAGCGACTCGGATACACCCTTAACCAGATGGAGAGAGGCTGAGCCAAGGAGAAGGAACTTGGCCCGGTTGTCGGGCCGGTCGGCAAGGACTCTCAGGACCTCGAACAGGCCGGGCTGACGCTGGACTTCATCAATAATGACCAGATCCGAGAGTGCTTCTAGGGCTAGTAGCGGAGATTCGAATCGGCGGAAGTCGGCCGGGTTCTCCAGGTCAAAATAGGTTGACTTCTGATCTTTGGCCAGCATCATGGCGAGTGTGGTTTTGCCGCACTGTCGCGGGCCGAGAAGCGCCACGACGGGGTGGATACGAAAGGCCTGTATAATGCGGTTCAGAGCGTCGGGTCGTTCAATCATCAATTTAATTATAATATTGAAAATCGTAATGTCAATAGAGGATTTTCAAGATTTTATAGTCTATTTCCCCAGGATCTCTTTAAATGCCCAAATCTTGTCAAGATTTGGGGGGATCTTTTTGACCTCATAACTTCATCTGGATTGCAGGGCGGCGAGACAGATCTTGGCATCGGCGGGTTCGGAGCGGTCCGGGTCGGCATCTTTCCAAATGCCTAAGAAGCGTTTATATTGTGCGCTTGCTTGTTTTCAAACCTTTTGCCACAGAGGTTGGCCAGGGCAAATAGAATCCTGTGGGGCCGTCGGGTATTGTCACGGACGGGCGCTGCTCATATAATTCACCCGGATGACTTGCCGGGAGTTCAAGTCCGAAGCAATGGCCACACGGGAAGCTAAAAGTCTCCAAGACCAAAAGCGGCATATCGAAAGGAAGGACCGATGCGTCTAATCAACAAGGTTGCGCTCATCACCGGGGGCAATTCCGGGATCGGCCGGGCCACGGCGCTGCTCTTCGCTCGGGAAGGAGCCAAGGTCGCCCTCACCGGCCGCGATGAGGAACGGGGAAAGCGCGTCGTCCAAGAAATCAGGAAAGCCTCCGGGACAGCCATCTTCATCCGTTCCGATGTCCGGATCGCCGAAGACTGCCGGCAGGCCGTGGACAAAACCCTCTTGGAATTCGGACGCTTGGATATCCTCTTCAACAACGCCGGCGTTTTCTATCCCCACAGCGTCGTCGATTGCCCGGAAGAAGAATGGGATATGACGATTGATGTCAACCTCAAAGGCACTTACCTCATGTCCAAGCTCGTTCTTCCGGCCATGATCGCCCAGCGGAGCGGCGTCATAATTAACAATAGCTCCGGGTGGGGGATAACCGGCGGCAACGAGGCAGCATCCTACTGTGCTTCCAAGGGCGGCGTCGTTCTCCTGACCAAGGCCATGGCCATCGACCACGGCCGCCAGGGGATCCGGGTGAATTGCATCTGTCCGGGTGATGTGGACACACCGATGTTGTCCGCCGACGCCAAGCTCCGAAAAATCGAATGGAAGGATTATCTCGCCGAGGCGTCAACCCGTCCGCTCGGCCGGATCGGCACTCCCGAGGAGATCGCCCGGGCCGCCCTTTTCCTGGCCTCGGACGATTCCTCTTTCGTGACGGGAGCCGTCCTCGCCGTCGATGGAGGGGGCACGGCCGACTGACGCCCTTTTCGGTCCGAATGAAAGACGTTATAATCTGGGGGGAGAGATAAGATGATCGGGGTGATGTCGGATTCCCATGACAACATGACTCAAATCCGCAAGGCGGTGGCGCTGTTCAAGGATGCCGGGTGCGACCTGGTCCTCCATGCCGGCGATGTGGTGGCGCCCTTCGCTGCCCGGGAGCTGGCCGCGCTCGGCTGCCCGGTTAAGGCTGTTTTCGGGAACTGCGACGGCGAAAAGCAGGGACTGGAGATGACCCTTGAAAAACTGGGCGAGATCCAGGACGCGCCGCTCCTCTTCAGCCACGGCGGCCGCCAGATTCTCCTCGTCCACTATCATTTCTCGGTCGCGACCTATGCTTCGTCGGGGAAATACGACGTCGTCATCTTCGGCCATACTCACAAGCCGGATATCCGGAGGGAGGGCAAAAACCTGCTCCTCAACCCGGGCGAAGCTGGAGGCTGGCTCACGGGCAAAAGCACGGTGGCGCTGTTCGACCCCGAAAAGCTGGAGGCGGAGATCGTTGCCCTTTAAGATGAGATCACCGGACAAAATGGAGACGGTCCTATTTTTTTTACCCTCTCCCGCTACCCTCTCCCATCGAGGGAGAGGGGATTTTTGTTGAATGGCAAAATAAAAGAGGACAAGATGCCGCATCAGGTCAACCGGCGCCAGAAGCCGGCCTGGAAGCAGGTCCGGCGGCCGCTCCCTCCTCCCAGTAAACCCCACTCCACGAAAAAGGGAGAGAAAGGCTACGACCGTAAAGATCAGGCCTGGAAAAGGGAGATCGCCGGCCAGTAGTCCGGGCTCCTATTTTTTTTGTTGCATAGGGCCGGAAAACTGACTATTATTACTGATTCTTAATGAACTCTATCAAAGCGCTGCCGCCCGTCAAATCAATGCCGGCGGCTATCCCAATTTTGGCTGAGCATCTACTCCGGAGGTCGCCGTGAACATTTGGATCACCAAGACACCCGCGCAAATCAATGAAGCGTCCGACCACACCCTGCTTAAAAAGAACCTCAGGGCCGTCGACCTGGCCGCCCTGGGTATCGGGTCGGTCGTCGGCACCGGGATATTCGTGGCCACCGGCCAGGGATCCCAGCTGGCCGGGCCCGGCATCCTGCTTTCCTTCATCATCGCCGCCGTCACCTGTGCCTTCTGCGCCCTCACCTACTCCGAGCTGGCCTGCATGTTTCCGGTCGCCGGAAGCACCTACTCTTACTCTTATGTGGCCTTCGGCGAGGTTATCGCCTGGATCATCGGCTGGGACCTGATGCTCGAATACCTGGTTGCGGCCAGCGCCGTCGCCTCCGGCTGGTCCACCACGTTCATCCCTCTGCTCCAGCAGATGGGCCTGAACCTGCCCAAGGCTCTGATCACGCCGCCCCTGACGACTGTGGCCGGTAAAGTCGTTTTTTCCGGCGGGATCGTCGACCTCCCCGCGATCCTCATCACCATGGGCATAAGCTGGATCCTCTACGTCGGGATCCGGGAGAGCGCCAAGATCAACAATATCATCGTCGGCATCAAGATCGCGGTGATCCTGCTCTTTGTCTTTCTGGGCGTCTCCCACGTCGATTTCGCCAATTTCAACCCCTTTGCCCCCTTCGGCTGGAAGGGGATCATGGCCGGAGCGGCCATCATCTTCTTCGCCTACATCGGGTTCGACGCCGTCTCCACGGCCGCGGAAGAAACCCAAAATCCCAAACGCGATGTCCCCCTGGGCCTCATGATCTGCCTGGGGGTCATCATCATCCTCTACATCTCGGTAGCCTTTGTCCTGACCGGCATGGTCCCCTTTAAGGAGATCGACGTCGGCAACGCCCTCCCCGCGGCCCTGGCCCGGATCGGCATCAGGTGGGGAGGCGCCCTGGTGGCCACTGGCGCCGTCATCGGGATGATTTCGACTCTTCTCGTCACCCTGTACGGGCAGGTCCGGATCTTCATGGTCATGGCCCGGGACGGCCTCCTCCCCGCCTCCTTCGCACGGGTCCACCGCGTCCACCAGACTCCTCACATCTGCACCTGGATCACCGGCACAGTGACCGCCCTGATTGCCGGCCTTTTCCCGCTGACGATGATCATCGACCTCTGCAACATCGGCACCCTCTTTGCCTTCGTCCTCGTCTCCATCGGGGTCATCGTCCTGAGAAAGACGCGGCCCGAGGTGGAGAGAAAGTTCAAGACGCCGGGAGTGCCCTTCACGCCGCTGATCACGGTCGGCTTCTGCTTATATCTTATGTACAGCCTGCCGAAGGTGACCTGGTTCCGCTTCGGGGCCTGGCTGCTGGCGGGCCTCCTGATCTACTTCCTCTACAGCGTCAAGCACAGCAAGCTCCAGCACGGACAGACGGCTCAAGGTAGTTGATCCCTCTTAAACGGGGCCGGCGTTTGATTTAGTCCGAGCGCCTGTATTATACTAATCGTTCATTTTTTCGACGGGGTAGTCTGCCCCAAAACAAAGACTGCCCGGTCTAATAAGGAGTAAGGAGTAATAATAATGAAGAAAGTGATCATCATGGGCGCCGCCGGAAGGGACTTTCACAACTTCAACGTCTACTTCCGCAACAACCCGGCCTTTAAGGTCGTCGCCTTCACCGCCACCCAGATCCCGGACATCGAGGGCCGCAAGTACCCGGCCGAGCTCGCGGGAAAGCTCTATCCCAAGGGCATCCCGATCCACGCCGAGGCCGACCTCGATTCTCTCATCAGAGAGCACAAGGTGGATGATGTCCACTTCGCCTATAGCGATGTCCCCCATGAGTATGTGATGAACAAAGCTTCCCAAGTCATGGCCGTCGGCGCCAACTTCGTCCTCCTCGGTCCCGACGACACTATGATCAAGAGCCGCAAGCCCGTTGTTTCGGTCTGCGCCGTTCGCACCGGGTCGGGCAAGAGCCAGACCAGCCGCAAGGTCGCCCTTCTCCTCAAGGCCAAAGGCCGGAAGGTCGCCGCCATCCGCCATCCGATGCCCTACGGCGACCTGGTGAAACAGAAGGTTCAGCGCTTCGCCGCCTACTCCGATCTGGACAAGCACGAATGCACGATCGAGGAGCGCGAAGAGTATGAACCCCATATCGACCAGGGGATCATCGTCTACGCGGGCGTCGACTATGGGGCCATCCTGAGGCAAGCCGAGAAAGAGGCCGATGTCATCCTCTGGGACGGCGGGAACAACGACTTCTCTTTCTACAAGTCCGACCTGGAGATAGTCGTCGCCGACCCCCACCGGGCGGGCCATGAGCTCCGCTACCATCCCGGCGAGACCAACTTCCGCCGGGCCCAGGTCATCGTCATCAACAAGATGGACACCGCTCCGAAGGATCAGGTCGACATCGTCCTAGCGAATATCAAGAAAATTAACCCCAAGGCCAAGATCATCCGCGCCAACTCGAAGCTCACCGTCGAAGACAGCGGCTCCATCGCGGGCAAGCGCGTCCTGGTCATCGAGGACGGCCCGACCCTAACCCATGGCGGCATGAAGTACGGCGCGGGGATCGTGGCCGCCCAGAAATACGGCGCCGCCGAGATCATCGACCCGCGTCCTTATGCGGTCGGCAGCATTAAGAAGACATTCGAGAAGTACAACCACCTGGACAGGGTCCTCCCCGCCATGGGCTACGGCGACAAGCAGACCAGCGAGCTGGAAGAGACCATCGACCGGATCGACTGCGACCTGATCGTCAGCGGGACGCCCATCGACCTCAACCGGGTGATCTCCCCGAACAAAAAAATCCTCCGCGTCCGCTACGAACTCGAGGAGATCGGCTCGCCCACGCTCAAGGACGTCCTCAAAGGATTCTGATGAAACAGAGGATCGCCCTCATAGCCTTCGGCGGCAACGCCCTGCTCCCCGAGAACGAACGGGGACTGCAGGAAGAGCAGATGAGAAACGCCCAGCAGGCCGCCCGGCTGATGGTCCACATCGTCAGCAAGGGCTATGAGCTCATCATCGTCCACGGCAACGGCCCCCAGGTCGGGAACCTGCTCATCCAGATGGAGGAGGCGATCACCAAGATCGCCCCCTTCAGCCTCGAGGTCTGCGACGCCATGACCGAGGGCAGCATGGGTTTCATGCTGGAAAAGGCGGTCGTCAACGAGCTCCGGACCCGTTCGATCGACAAAGAGGTGGCCACTCTGGTCACCCAGGTCGTCGTGGACAAGGACGACCCGGCCTTCGCCAACCCGACCAAGCCGGTGGGCCCTTTCTATACCAAGTACCGGGCCCTGGCCCTGGCCAAGGAAAAGAAATGGACCATGGTCGAGGACGCCGGCCGGGGATACCGGAAGGTCGTACCTTCCCCCAAGCCCATCGATGTCGTCCCCAAGTGGGTCATCCGGGACCTCGTCCTCGCCGGCCGGATCGTTATCGCCGCCGGCGGAGGAGGGATCCCGGTCATCATCAACGGCCGCGGCCTTTTCGAGGGAGTCGAAGCGGTCATCGATAAAGACTACGTATCCAGCCTGATCGCCCGGGAGGTCAAGGTCGACCTTTTCATCATCCTGACCGGTATAGAACGCGTTTTCCTGGACTTCGGCACACCTCAGCAAAGGCCGGTCGACACCCTTACCGTCGGGCAGGCGAAAGAATATCTGGCCCAGGGACAATTCCCGCGGGGATCCATGGGTCCCAAGATCCAGGCAGCCATCGAATACATAGAGGCGGGCGGAAAAGAGGTCCTGATCACCTCGGCCAGCCATCTCAAGGCCGCCCTTCTCAACCGTTCGGGAACGCAGATAGTGGCCGCCTAGGAGGAAACAGGTGAACAAAGATTTTATCTCCATTCACGACATCAGCCTTTACGAGTTCCACGAGATCCTGGATAAGGCGGTCAAGATGAAGGCCGACCCCCATCACTATCACAAGTCGCTCCAGCACAAGGTTCTGGCCATGATCTTCCAGAAGCCGTCTCTCCGCACCCGGATGACTTTCGATGTCGGGATGCTCGAGCTTGGCGGGCACGCCATCTACCTGAGCCCTTCGGACGGCCAAATCGGCGTGCGGGAGAGTTTCTCTGACGTCGGCAAGAACCTGGAGCGTTGGGTCCATGGTATCATGATCCGGACCTTCGTCCACCAGAACATCATCGACCTGGCGGCCGCCGTGAAGATCCCGGTCATCAACGCCCTTTCCGACCTCCTCCACCCCTGCCAGGCCATGGCGGATTTCCTGACGCTTAAAGAAAAGGCCGGCGACCTTTCGAAACTCAAGCTCGCCTACGTGGGCGATGGGAACAATGTCTGCCACAGCCTGATGTTCGCCGCCGCCAAAGCGGGATGCACTATGGCAGTGGCGACCCCATCCGGCTACGAGCCGAATCCCGGGATTGTCAAGCTGGCCAGGGAAGACGGCCGGGACACGGGCTTCTCTTTGATCCTGACCGGCGATCCCCGACAGGCCGTTGCCGGGGCCGATGCCGTCTACACCGATACCTGGACCTCCATGGGCCAGGAAGCCGAAAAAGAAGCTCGAAACCGGATCTTCTCACCCTTCCAAGTCAACCGCGAGTTGATGGCCCTGGCCGGGAAGGACGCGTTCTTCATGCACTGCCTGCCGGCCCACCGGGGAGATGAGGTCACCGCCGAGGTCATCGACTCCCCAAGATCACTGGTTTTCGAGCAGGCCGAGAACCGGCTTCATGTCCAAAAGGTGATTATGGTATTATTAATGGGGAAAACCGAGAAAAATGGATAAAGAGAACAACCTCACCCAGGTCAACGCGGACAACCTCATTTTCGTCGAGCGGGAATTCGAGCAGACACCCCGGCCCCTGTCTCTCAAGCAGATCAACGAGAAGCTGGCTTTTCACAAGACCGCCAGCCAAAGGGTCGCCGACGTCCTCAAATACGACCCCCAATGCAGATACCAGGTCGGCGACCTGATCTTCAAAGAATACGATGAGGCCTTGACGGTCAGCAGCAAGACTGTCGAACACTTCAAAGGGACTGTCGTCCTCAAGGTCATAAAAAAGGTCTTCTACAAAAGCTTTGCGTGCGAGATGCTGGAGGTGGATTACACGGGGGGCGGCGTCTTCCGCAAGTATGTCGATTATATGAAAAAAACCAAAACCCAGGTCCTCCTCCCGTCCGACTGCGACGGAAAGGGCCTGGCCCCCGAGACGATGGAAAAGACCGAGGACCCCCGTCTCAGCGAACTCCCGATGACCGACCGGGATATAAAAACCCTGGAGAAAAACCTGCGGACGGCCCTCTCCAAGTCCGACCGGTTCTTCAACTGGAACGACCATTGGCAGCTGGCCGCAAGGCAGGTCGTCATCCCGGACGAGAAGGTCCAAGAAGCGGAGAAACACCTCCAGGAAACCCGCAGTTCGGCGGCGACCGAGGAACTCGTCAGCCGGTTCTTCGGCCTGGAGCCTTCCCACGATCTTTTCGACATTACCTGCGTATCGTTCAACTATTCCCTCGAGAAGAAGTACAAAAAGGAGTTCGTCTTTGTCTCGCCCCTCGGCTGGGGCCGCTGGCATCTCAAGTCCATCCTCAACTCCTTCCTGGAGGAGCTTCCGCTCGCCGCTCCGGCGGCCAAGCTGCCGGAGGCCGAAGCGACGGAGAAGTCCCAGCTCAGCACTTTCCACGAATTCCCTCTCAAGATCTATCTCACCTGGCGGGAAGTCCTGTCGGGAGGGGTCCGGGTCCCCAAGAGCCTGAACAAGGAGCTCTCCCATGCCCGCGAGTACACCTTCCTGGATGCCGAGGAGAATAAAAGTTACACCGTCTTCTATTATCCGACGGGCTACTTCTTCCTGGGGCTGAAGGATTTCTTCCTCGCCAGCAACATCCCCCAGGGAACGAGCCTGACCCTTGAGAGAAAGGGCCCCGGCCAGTTCAACTTTTGGCTGAAGAAATCCAAGAAAAAGATTTCCGTGCCGCAGTTGAACTACATCCCGGCAGAGGACAAGTTTGTCAGCCCGGGAGCCGAGGCTTTTACCTTTGCCCTGCCCAACAAGATCATCTTCCTGGAGAAAGAGACCCTGGCTCAGCTCCTGGCCTTGAATGAGCAGAGGGAGGAGAAGGACCTCCACGACCTCCTCGTCCTCATCTTCCAGAATTTCGGCCTGGAGTCAGACGGACATTCCCTGCACTTCCTCAGGGCTTACCACCTCGTGGACGTGCTTAAGCAGACCACCCAGGAGGATGTCGAGACTACTCTTCTCAACTCCCCGGAATTCAGCACCTCGGATAAAAAGAAGGGTCTCTTCTTTTATCAGGAGCCCCGCAAGGCCGTGGTGGAGGTCAAGCCGGAGATTCCGTTGGAAGCAGGGGAAGCGCCCGAAGAGGCCGTCCCCGAAGCGGTCATTCCCGAAGAAGAATTCGAAGGGGAGGAGTTCATTTCTCCCGTCCCGGTCCAGGTCGCCCCGGCCGTCGAAAAAGTCAAGATCGAAGCGCCGCCGGCCAAGGAAAAGCCGGTCAAGAAAAAGAAGCCCAAGGTCGAGGGCGAGCGGGGGCCGAGGCCCCGCAAAAGCGAGCGCCGGGTGATCGAGGAGCGGATCGAGCTGGCCGAGGGCGAACAGGAGGCTCTCGCCGCCGTCAAAGAAAAAGACGAAGCCGAGGAAGAGATCGCCGCACGCGATAAGAAGGAAGAGCTCAAGCCTGAGGCTGCCAAGGAGATTACCTTTGGCGGGCTTTTCGCCGAGAAGCTAAAAAGCGCCCTGACCAAGAAGAAAAAAGAAAAAGAGGAAGACGAGGCCAAATAGGCCTTAGCGGACTATACTAAAACCGGTGGACCTTGCCGCCGACGATGACGATCTCGGGTTTGCCCAGGACGTCAAAAGATTTGATAGGGTCGCCGGACACAACCTGAAGGTCAGCCAGCTTTCCCGCCTCCACGGTCCCGAGTTCATCCTCCTTGCCCAGGATGATCGCTCCGTTTTTCGTCGCCGCCACGATCGTCTCCATCGGGCTGGCTCCCAGCTCCACGAAGTACTTGAGCTCGGTGAAATAGAGACCGGGATAGAGCTTCATGAACCCGCCGACTCCGTCCGTGCCTATGCCCATGAGGATCTTCCGCTCCCGGGCCTTCTTGAAGAGCGTCTCGTGCATGGACTGCGTCCAATGCCTCTTTTCAACGAGAACGGAGGGAGTTGCGTTGGCCTTGTAGAGCTCCCGGTAGACCGCCATGGTCGGGACGTTATAGACACCCTTCTGGGCCATCAGGTCGAGGACGTCGTCCTCCATCTCGTTGAGATGTTCAATGCACTGGACCCCGGCCTGGACGGCGATCCGGGTCATGGTCGTGGGTGTCGTGTCCGAGAGGCCGCCGCCGTGAGCCGTGATGCGGAGGCCGAGTGTTTTGGCTTCATCAACAGCCGCCTGCGCCTCCTCGAAGGTGAATGTCGGCGAGATCTTGATATGTCCAAAGCCGGCCTTCTGCATTTCGCGGACGGCCTTCCGCCATTCCCAGGGCCCGTCAGCGGTCCTGACTCCGCGGAGACCGTCGCCATGGCCGCCGGTCACTGTGATCAAGTCTCCACAGGCGAAGAGCCGGATGCTGTCGATATAGCCGTATGCCTGGGCGGCCAGGAGCGCCTGCATGGATTCGACGATCGAACCGACGTCGCGGACCGCGGTCACTCCGCTCCGCAAGTACATATCCAACATGTGGAAGCTCCGGAGCGTCGCCAGACTGTTCGTATCCGTGAAGTACTGGTCATTGTCAAAAGGATAGCCGGTATGGATGTGGCAATCGATGAAGCCGGGAAGAATCCATTTGCCGACGGCGTCTATCCTCTGCGCGCCGGGAGGGACCTGGACTTTTGTCGATGAACCGATGGCCTTTATCTTCTGGCCTTGGATTAGGACCGTCATGTTGGCGGCCGGGGCCGCTCCCGTGCCGTCGATGAGAGTCGCGCCGACGAGAGCGATGACCGGATCTTCTTTCTTCTCCTGTTTCTCCTGGGAGAATCCGAAGGCCGCCAGGACAGTGATCAGCGAAAATAAGACAAGGACCTTACCGAACCGATGTTTCATTCTCGAACCTCCTTCGGCGCATTATATAAACCTCGCCGGTCCTGAGCAAGCCCTATTTACCAGCCAATCGGAAAGGCTAATCTTCCGGACTTGCCGACACCCGCAACTGATGAGAATCCCCCCTCCTCCCGACCTCCTCCCACAGGAGGAGGAGGATATATATTGGAGTCCGGAACTCAAGAAGTTTCATTTGATTCCTCCCCCCTGGCGGGGGAGGATGGAGGAGAGGGGGGCTAGGTAAACCCGAGAGGTCGCTTTTCCATTCCCAAGTTATTCATCACCTGTGAGGAGACGCTTCCCCTGGGTACGATAACCGTTTGACGCCTTGGTTTGTCGATGGTATACATGACTTCGGAAGAATTTTAAGAGGAAAGGGAAGGGTATGAAAGAGACGATCCGCTTCGAAGTCAACGGCAAGCCCGTCAGCCTGGACCTGGACCCCGAGCGGATGCTCCTCTGGATCTTGCGCGACGAGCTCAGGCTCACCGGAACGAAGTACGGCTGCGGGGAGGGGATCTGCGGCGCCTGCACGGTCCTCGTCAACGGAGAGGCCGTCAGGTCCTGCCAGTATCCGATGAAAGACGTGCACGCCAAAAAGATCACAACCATCGAGGGCCTGGCGGCTGAGGGCAAGCTGCATCCCCTCCAGGAGGCGTTTGTCCGACACAACGTCATGCAGTGCGGGTTCTGCACGTCGGGGATGATCCTCACGGCGCACAGCCTCCTCAACAAGAATCCCCAACCGAGCCGGGAGGAGATCGTCAGGGGAATGGAGGACAATCTCTGCCGTTGCGGCACCTATATGCGGGTGATCCAGGCGATCGAAACGGCCGCCCGGGAAATGAAGAAGGGAGCCCGAAGATGAGACGCCGCGAATTCATGAAGCTGGCCGGAGGCGGCGTGTTCGTGTTCTTTACAGTCGGAGACCCCGGGGACTGGCTCGAGGCCCAACAGCGGGCCGGGGGCCGGGACTATCCCGCCGACTTCAACGCCTATCTCCGGATCGCCGAGGACGGAAAGGTGACCGGGTTTTCTGGCAAGGCCGAGCTCGGCCAGGGCACGCAGACCGCGCTGAGTCAGATCCTCGCCGAGGAGCTCGATGTCTCCCTCGACTCGGTGGAGGTTATCATGGGAGATACGGCGCTCTGCCCCTGGGATATGGGCACATTCGGCTCGCGGTCGATCAAGTATTTCGGCCCGGCGCTCCGGCAGGCGGCCGCTGAGGCCAGGGCGGTGCTCATCGAGATCGCCTCCGAATATTTAAAGCTCCCAGCTTCTCAACTTACGACCATGGACGGGTTTGTTCAGGAAAAAGGGAAACCGCAAACCCGGGTTTCCTATGGGTCCTTGGCCAAGGGGAAGATGATCGAACGGCATCTCGACCCGAAGCCGCCCGTCAAGGCGCCTGCCGAATATTCGATCGTTGGCAAACCGGCCGGCCGCAAAGATGCCGTGCTCAAGGCCACCGGGAAAGCCCAGTATGCGGGCGACATCCGTCTGCCGGGGATGCTCCACGCCCGGATCCTGAGGCCCCCGGCTCACGGAGCGAAGCTCAGGACGATCGACCTCTCCGGTGCGGAGAAAACCGAGGGAGCCCGAGTCGTCCAGGAGGGCGACCTGATCGCCGTGCTCCACAGCTCTTTCGACCTTGCGGAAAGAGCCCTTGCCAAGATCAAGGCCGGGTGGGAACTGCCCGAAGGGACCGTTGATGAAGAGACGATCCACGAGCATCTAGTCAAGGTGGCCCCCGCAGGAGACGTCATCGAGGAAAAGGGGAACCTGGAGGAAGGGAGAAAGCTGGCGGCGACGCTTTTCGAAGAATCTTATCTGGCTCCCTATGTCGCCCACGCGCCCCTCGAACCTCACACGGCAACGGTCAAAATCGAAGCCGGCTCAGCCACGGCCTGGGCCTCGACCCAGCGGCCGTTCGGCCTCCAGGAGGAGGTTGCCCAGGCTCTCGGCCTGGCGATGGAAAAGGTCCGCGTCATCACACCGTTTGTCGGCGGCGGTTTCGGCGGCAAGAACAGGAACCTTCAGACGGTCGAGGCTGCGCGACTGGCGAAACTCGCCGGAGCGCCCGTCCAGGTGGCCTGGAGCCGCAGCGAAGAGTTCTTCTATGACACGTTTCAACCGGCGGCTGTTATCAAGATCGTCTCCGGCCTGGACGCAGCCTACAGGCTTGTCCTCTGGGACTACGATATCTTTTTCGCCGGCGAGCGGACATCCCAGCCTTTCTACGATATCCCGCATTATCGGATCCTCTCGCGAGGCAGCTGGGGCCGGGGAGGCGGCGGGGCCCATCCCTTCGAGGTCGGCGCCTGGAGGGCGCCGGGAAGCAACACCAACACGTTCGCCCGCGAGTCGCACATGGACGTAATGGCGGCGAAAGCGGGCCTGGACCCCTTGGAGTTCCGGCTGGTCAACCTGAAGGACGAGAGGATGAAGAGAGTGCTGGCGGCGGCAGCCGATAAGTTCGGCTGGAAGCCGGCCAAGGCCCCGAGCGGACGAGGCGTCGGAGTGGCCTGCGTGAACTATCTCAATACCTATGTGGCCACGATGGCGGAGATTGGCGTGGAAAAGAGCGGCGACGTCCAGGTGAAGCGAGTCGTCTGCGCTCAGGATATGGGCCGGGTAATCAACCCGGATGGAGCCAGGGCCCAGATCGAAGGCTCTATCACCATGGGACTGGGGTATTGCCTGCGCGAAGAGATCCATTTCCGCGGCGGCGATGTCCGGGACAGGAATTTCGACAGCTACGAGCTCCCGCGCTTCTCCTGGCTGCCGAAGATCGAGACGATCCTGGTGGAAAACCAGGAGTTGGAACCCCAGGGAGGCGGCGAGCCGCCGATAGTCAACATGGGAGCGGTCGTGGCCAATGCGGTCTTCGACGCAACGGGCGCAAGGCTTTACAGGCTCCCGATCACACCCGCCCGCCTCAAAAAGGCCATGCCATCGGGCTGACTTTTCCTTGCTGAAAAGGAGATTCCGGGGATGAGCCGAGAAATCAAGCCGAAACAGTCTGCTTTTCCGGCATTTGCCGCGCTGCTCATTTTGGCCCTTGCTCCAACCGCTATCCGTGCTTCCGCGGGTGTCCAAGCAGAGCAAAAGCCCGCTATCCATATGATCGGGCATGCGCATATCGACCCGGTTTGGCGCTGGACCAAGGACGAAGGCTACGCCGAAGTTCTGGCGACGTTCCGGTCGGCCGTGGCCCGTCTTCAGGAATACCCGGAGGCGGCCTTCATCGCCAGCTCGGCCCAGTTCTACCAATGGGTCAGGGAGGCCGACCCGGCTCTTTTCGATAAAATCAAAATCCTGGTGAAAGCGGGGCGCTGGAATCCGGTCGGCGGATGGTGGGTGGAAGCCGACGTCAACTGTCCTCTCGGAGAATCGCTGGTCCGTCAGGGCCTCTACGGGCAGCTCTTTTTTATCGAGAACTTCGGGCGCGCGACTAAGATCGGGTTCAACCCCGACTCCTTCGGCCATCCCTGGACGCTGCCTCAAATCTTGAGCGGGCAGGGACTGGCCGGTTATTTTTTTATGAGGCCCGGCCCGCACGAGAAAGCGGACCTCCAAACGCCCCTTTTCCTCTGGCAGGGGCCGGACGGGACAAAAATCCCGGCCGTCCAGATCCTCGGCTCTTATAACGGGTCCGATCAAAGCCTGGAAGCCCAGGTCAAAGAAACGGAGCGGTATTTCACCCGGAATCAGCCTGGCCAGAAAAGCTGGGCCGTGTTTTATGGAGTGGGGGACCACGGGGGAGGGCCGACCAGGGCGGCTATCGAGAAGATAATCAAGATGCGCACTGCCGACCCCAGGGTTCAATTCTCGACTCTCGACCGGTATCTAGGCGCGATCGGGTCCGGGCTGGAGGGACTGCCGGTCGTCTCCGGTGAGCTCCAGCACCATGCCCGCGGTTGCTACTCCGCCTGCGCTCCCGTTAAATCATTGAACCGGGAGAGCGAATGGGCCCTGCTCACAGCCGAAAAGCTGGCTTCGCTCGATGCCGCGCTTCTCGGAATAGAATATCCAAAGGAACAACTCCGTCAGTCCTGGCAAAAGGTGCTCTTCAACCAGTTTCACGATATCCTGGCCGGCTCGGCCGTCGAGGAGGCCTACCGCGACGCGAGGAACGATTTCGGATATGCCCTGTCGGTGGCCCGCGACATCAGCATCAAGTCCCTCCAGGATATCGCCCAAAAAGTGAATACGGCCGCCACGCCTAATGAGACGTGCGCCCCGTTACTCGTGTTCAATCCCCAATCCTGGAGAGTCCGCGAACCGGTCGAAGTCGAGGTTGAACGCCTGGGGAATCGCCCTCCCCGGCTCGTCCGGCACGACGGGAAAGAGATCGATTACCAGGAAATCCGGACGGCCGGCGTCAAGGTCTCGAGCCGCATCCGCCTTTCCTTCATAGACGAATTTCCCTCCCTGGGATATGCGCTCTATTGTCTCGACTTCGGCGGGACAGAACCTGCCGCTCGGAATACGGGCATCAAAGTCAAACCTGAGTCCTTGGAGAACGATTTTGTCCAAATTTCTTT
>Ga0315277_10002300_pt1 | contig 26715 bp, 20 predicted proteins | sample YL17G05_15_MG_FD_203695 | JGI IMG/M metagenome (GOLD analysis project Ga0315277, IMG submission 203695) | Sediment microbial communities from Yellowstone Lake, YNP, Wyoming, USA - YL17G05_15 | ecosystem: Environmental > Aquatic > Freshwater > Lake > Sediment | place: USA: Wyoming | collected... | reverse complement strand
ACGCGCGCGTCAAACTGCGTCGGCTCTACCCGGAATTTGTTCGCCAAGACGAACACTGCGCTCCTTGCGTTCCGTCAAAGGTATATGATTAGTAAACTCTAGCTGGACAGACCACTAGTGGCTCAGCCCGGTTCACCGGGCTTCTCCGCGCCACCGGTACTCGGCCCGACGTTTACGCCGGGTAACGCCCAACTCTCTCCTCAGCCCACCTCGCCGCTTGCGGCTTAGCCCGGTTCACCGGCCTTCTCCGCGGCAGGCGGTCGTAGGCCCGACGTTTACGTCGGGTGCGGCGGACCACAAGCCGCGGGTGGCCCGGCTTGGTACAAGCCGGGTGCCGCAGGCACAAGAAACCTTCGGCAAACGTCGGCGCCGTCAGCAGCGCGGTCCGCAGGGGTGAACGTCCCGTCGAGTTCTCTTGTGCTGCGCGGAGGTGCCAACGGCCAAATCATATGAACCGGGATCGTACGGGGATACACCCTGGCGTGGCAATACGGGCTTGATGTATAATGTGAGGTCACTGGGGACGCAACAGAAGGCCGCCGAGATGACGTGATGGCAGTACCGAAAGCAGTTCGACAGAAGCTTCTTGACCGCCTCGATTCGCTGATTTCCGAGAGCAAGGACATCTTGAAGAACACTGAAGAGCGGAAAGGGAGACCCAAGAAATGGATGCTGGGCCCGGGCGAGCAACCGACGTTTGAGAAGTACGAGGTTGTCGATGCCTCAATGATGGTCAGTTGGACCACAAAGTGTGTCAACGTATTGAGCAGCGTAGTCCCGAGGAATAGTCCGAATAGAAGTATCATCGAAGACTTTCAGAACCACGGCGAACCGAAGCCTGAGTTGGTCAAATACCTGGTCGGACGTCTCTCGGCAATCCGCGACGACTTCCGCGATGGTTTCTTGGATGATGCTTGGTCCATACTCACTGCGGAGATTGCGTCCGACTACCTCACCCAAGCAGAGACACTCCTTCACGAGGGTTATCACGTGCCGGCGGCTGTGCTTGCCGGTGCAGTGTTGGAAGGATCGCTGCGAACCGAATGCGATAACCAAGCTCCCCCGATTCCCACAGTCACAGCCAACGGCAAGCCAAAGACTCTCAACATTTACATCGACGACTTGAAGAAGGCCAGCGTCTACAACGAGGCCAGAGCGAAGGAACTGCGAGCCTGGGCCGACATCCGCAACCTCGCCGCCCACGGCAGACCCGAAGAGTTCACCCCGCAGCAGGTCAGCAATATGTTATCCGGGATCCAGAGTCTCCTCGCACACAGCTAAAGCGGGAAGATTTGTAGGGTGCGTGAAACGCACCGAAAGAACAGGCGTCATGTGGTCACCCGATCCAGTTGGTGCGTTTCACGCACCCTACGCCCCGGCCCGCTGGAGGTTTAGGTTCAGCAGCTTGGCCAGGAGTTGTTCATCGGACATTTCGGCGTCCCAGCCGTAGGCGGCGAAGACGGCCTCGTCGAGTCTCTTGTGCGCCAGGTCGAGCCAGGTGGGCCGCTCGTTGTACAGATTCGTCAGCGTCCGCCTCTTGAGTCCTTTGGCACACTCCTCATCCTTCGCCACAATCCGCGGGTAGCGGACCGTGCCAATGCCCCGCTCATCCGGATCGTGCACGTACCTGGCCCACGGCCCGCCCACCGTCCCCGGAAACTCCAAGACCTCCTCCCGCGTCCACTCCCGCGGATTCAGCCAGTTGTTCCGCAGCCGGTCCAACTCCTTCGCCGCCTCCGCAATCGCTGCCTTTTGCTCCTCTCTCGCCGCCGGAAAGGGAAAACGCTCGAAGCAAGTGCTTGGCGTGTATCTGAATCCGCTTTCGCGTTCCCTCACCTGAGTTCCTTGCGACCTCGCCCAAAGTTCGTGTATCAAAGAGTGCAAGATACCAAAGTAATAGTCGTCAGACCTGGCGAACGCCACCACAGCACTATCACACAGGATCTCGGGAGCCAGCCATGCAAAGACTCGGTGTTTCGACACCCGCGGAGTGGCAATGAAACGCGGCAGGCCATCAAGACCCGCTCGCATATCCGGGCAGGGACGGGCGAACAACCACCAGTACCGTGCTTGGCGTTTCTCTCGATGGTTGATACGAATGGGATAGATGCTGTCTTTCACGTGCCTAAAGGGCGCTTCGTACTTCGCTGCTTCCCCCAGCGGCATGTCCAGCCCGAAGTCGATGTTCCACACGCGCCTATACTCCCGAGTGATATCCTGTGCGTTGCAGATTGGTCGCACGACATCGCTATTTGGTCTTCCATGAGGGTTTCCGAGGAAAAGCATTTCCCGTGCGGCCACATCTGGGAGGTCAAAGGGTGCCTTCTGCGCTACACCAATGAATCCAAGATTGCTGTTGTCGCCGAGCCGGAGTGCCGTACCGACGTCCGCGGTTGCTGTCAACTGAGAATTGATGCTGCTGACCGCGGCCGAATCCAAGAACCGCGAACTCTCACTTCCATCATCAAAGCCCACCAACGCCACGTGAACATGGGCACCGTCGAGAACCCAGTTCCGGTCACTGACCCCGAAGAATATGTCGCCCGATTCCTTTATTCTATTCAGCACTTGCCGGTTCGCGCCGCCCCGGATTCCTTGCGTCCCCAGCAGTCCCGCACGTTTGCAGCGATTGTTTGAGATCTCCTCTCTCGCTTTCTCGAACCAGTAGCAGCATAGGTCAGACTGACCGGCGAGTCGACCAGAATACAGCTTGCGAAGCCGTTCCACGTAATCGTCACCCAATTCACCCCGCATCTTCTTGTCACCCAAGAACGGCGGATTCCCCACAATGCAATCCGCCTCGGGCCACTCGGGCTCCTTCGGATTCTCGGGGTCCGAGAGGTCCAGAATCGCGTCCATCAGCCGGATGCTCTCAATCGGCTCCAGCACCGGGTCCCGCGGCGCGTTGAACCGGTTGTGGTACATCCACTGCAAGTAGCCGATCCAGATCACCACCTGGGCAAGCTGCTGGGCGTAGGGGTTGATCTCGATCCCCGCAAGCTGCGTCGGCCGCACGTGCGGCGCCATGCTCACGTCGTGGTGCGCCCCATACGCAATCACCTCCTTCTCCAGGTCCAACAGCAGGTTGATCGCCACGTACAAGAAATTCCCCGACCCGCACGCCGGGTCCAGGATCTTCACGTGCGCCAGCCGCCCGGCAAAATCCAACAGCGGCCGCTCAAACCGCTCCCGCTCCTTCGACCTCGGCACCCTCATCCGCCCTGTCTTCCGCCCGGCCGACTTCCGTGCCGCCGCCTCCACCTTCCTCCAGAGCTTGTCGCACTTCGCCCGCACCTCCTCCCACTCCCGTCTCAGCGGCGCCATCACCACCGGCTCCAGGAGCGTCAGGATGTCCTCGCGGCTGGTGTAATGAGCCCCGATCTGCGACCGCTTCGCCGGGTCGAGCGTCCGCTCAAACAGCGTCCCGAAGATCGACGGCTCCACGTTGGCCCAGTCGTATTGGTTGACCTCGAGTAGCTTCTCAATGTCGTCCGGCCGCAGCTCCACCACCTCGGCGTCGTCGAACAGCCCGCCGTTGAACCAAGGGATCTCGTCGGCCCCGAACGAGCCCCCTTCGCGCATCGCCTCAAACAGTCCGCGGAGCCCCTTGCCCAGCCGCTTCGGGTCCTTCTTACTCCCGGTGAGCACGCGGCTGAAGACCTTTCCCTGCAACAGCCCAATGTCCTCGCCGAACATGCAGAACATCAGCTTCATCAAGAAATGGGCGGCCACCGGGGGCTCGACCTTCCGCTGCCGCATCCCGTCGGCCAACAGCCCGAACTTCTCGGCCGCCTGCCGGGTGATGCTCTCCGTGGTGAGCCCCGGGCGGAGTTTCTCCGGCTCGGTGAACAGGTCGCGGAGCGTATCCAGGTTCTTCGGGTCGGCCAGCCCCTCAAGGTCGAAGCTGTAGACGTGCTTCGCAGTCCCGGTGAAATTGGTGTGAATCTCGAACCGGTCCAGATCGCAAACCACCAACAGCGGCGGGTTATCCAGCGCCTCGCGGTAAAGGTTCAACTGCCGGTACGCCGCCGCCAGGTCCTTGTGCTTCCCCTTGTACTCCCAGCCGAAGTGGCCCTGCATCCACACGTCGGCCCAGCCCGCCTCGCCGCTGGTCTTCCGGACGCCCCGCTCGAAGGTGTAGCAGACACCGTCGGGATCAGCCGCCGCTGGCGTGGGCTGCCCCAGCACCTCGCACAGATCCAGAAAATGCTGCTGGTACGCGCTCCGCTCCGACAGGTTCGCCCGCTGCCACTTGGCGATAAACTCCTGCGGCGTCATCTCTCTCCCCCCCTTCCATAAAACGGCACGCGCCCCAGTTCTCCCTCAGCGGCCACATGCCACCCCCACCACAATAGCCAACCTCCCGCAGTCGTTCAAGCATCACAGGCCGAAGCGCGGAAGCCACGCCCGAGCCTCATCACCCCCGTCGCTGGCGGCATCATCCCGGCGTGAGGGTTCGCAGAGGTCGGCCAGACTTGCCGCCCGGATCCACAAAACCTATCCCGCTGCCAATCCGGAACTTACGTCGCCAGACGAGCCGGAATCCGGCCATTCTGCCGCAGATTTCCGAAAAGTTGACCATCAATCCTAACCAACGGCCATAAAACAACTTACGACAATCACAGTGCGTCCAACAATCCGGCCCGTGCTTCTGCCAGCCCTGTCAACCCCAGGTTTTCGGCCAAGAACGACACCCATTTTCTGGGGGGAATGGTCTTTCAGAACTCCTTATGAGCAAACGACTTCGGAAGACCAAATTGCCCAAATTAACAATTGTTTACGGGGGTCCCCGCAAAACGGAATTCCGAACTTTCTTGTAACCCGTTAGAACCAAACAACTTGCGCCGACAGCCAAAACCAAAGTCAAACACACCCTCACTCTGGGTGGCAGACGGCGCAGACCATCTCCACTGGCGCAACTTGTTGCGGCAGAAGCCCTTACGATGGCGTGCCCGCCCCCGCCAGAGACGCCCGACGCGCAAAGGGGGCGAAAGAATCCGAAACCGCCCACCAGGCCCCAAAACCAGCCCGCCGCCGGCTCAACTGCCGGCCACGGCACCTAGCCCCGCGCCCCCGGCTTCAGCCGCTTCTGAATGTCCGTCTCCAGCACCCCGAACGCCGCCTCGTGACGCTGGATGGTTAACTGCAGCGCGTGAAGCATCCGCTTCGCCGTGTAATGGTTCAGAATGATCCGCAGGCTGATCGGGATCGGCCGGTCGGGCACGCCCACCGGCTGCGTATTCAGCCCGAAATCCAATATCAGCTCCTCCGGCATCCCCGCCACCCGGAAGAAATTCGCGTACGCCGTCAGGGCCCTGGAATCGTCGACCTGCACCTGCACCTGCTGCGGGCTGGGCGCCGGGTGGCCGTCGCCCGCATCGTCTGCCGAGCCGTGGGCTGCGGCCCCCTTGGGCTGTTTGTCAGATGGTTCTGCCACGAAATTCTCCCCTTGCTGCTAGGGTCTATCGGTTCAGTTCGCCGCGCCTAGCGGCTCCGCCGCGCGGCGGCGTCCGCGGCTGCCACGGTCAGCTCGCCCAGCCCTGCTCTGCCGCGCAGGCCAATAGCGGCACCTCGCGCCGCAAAGAAAGCATAAGAGAATCCCCCGGCAATGACCAGCCCCGTCACTGCATTTCGCACGGTGGGCCCGCCCGCCGTCTAGGGGCGGGCCGTTTCCGCCGGATTCCGCGGCGGACAAGCCCGCCCGCTCAGCCCGACTTATCCAGGGGCCGGGGCAAACGGTGCAGCGTGCCACTGCCGCCTCAGAGGCAGTGCCGGGCAGCCGGCGGCCCCTAGGGTCTATGCCGCCGGGAATGTCTATCCGGGCGATCAGCTCGTTTTCGTGTCGTTACCGTCTGGGGCATCGTCACTTGCGACGTGAACTGGCGGAGCCGCTTTGGCTTGGTCGCACTTGCGGTTACAATAGAGGCGGGGCGGTGTTGTCTAGGGAGCACAACAGTGGTGAGCCTCAAGAAGCGGATCCGCCAGACGAAGATCCAACGCGCGGCCGAAGGATACCTGGAACTCGGTATGGCTCGGCATGCGCTGGACACGCTTGCCCGGCTGGGCGATCCGGCCGGCTTTGACGCGCCCACCTTGTACTTGTGGGGCGAAGCCTTGCGGGCGATGGAGCGTTACGAGGAGGCGGTCGAGCCGCTCCGGCACGCCGCCCGGCTCGCGCCGGAGAACCTCCACGTCTGGTTCGCATTGGGCTGGTGCTACAAGCGGACCGGCCAGATCCACTTGGCCATCCGCTCGCTGGAGCGAGTGCTCGCCGTCGACCCGGCCGAGGCACTGGTGCATTACAACCTCGCCTGCTATTGGAGCCTGGCCGGGAACAAGCGGCGGGCCCTGGATTTCCTCTCCCGGGCCTTGGAGATCGATCCGGACTATCGCCGGCTGATCGACGCGGAGCCGGACTTCAACCCCATCCGCTCCGATCCGCAGTTCCAGGCGCTCTGCACAGCGTCGGAAGCGCCCCGCTGAATAGCTCTTATTGCGGAAAATGGGGTGCCATGCCCACGCTCGCGTGGGCACGTCCGCAGGCGAGCATGGCCAAGCAAAACCTTGGCCATGGCACCCGTGCAACCAAAGTAGTCGTCTCGCTCCGCGAGACGAAGCAGAAGCGGGGGGAGACAATCTCGCCGCAGGGGCCTCATCTCGCGGAGCGAGATGAGTACGTTACGGCCTCACGGCCGATAGTGGAAGGAATCCCAATACGCCCGATCCACCGCGTAGACGTCGATCAGATCGTCGGGCTTCAGGTCTTTCGGCAGGAAGCCGAAACGCTGCATCTCGCGGATGTAGTGTTCGTTGGGGCGGAAGCCGGGCATGTCGAAACGCTTGCCGCGGATCAGCCGCGCCTGGGCGTCCCGGATCGCCGCGAGCATCTGCTGGTAGAGCGGGTCCTCGGTGCCGGCGAAGACCACCTCTTTGCACAGTGCCAGTCCGCCGGACTGCTTGGCCAGCGGGGCCCGCAACAGATAGGACTTCTCCGGTCGCGAGAGGTTCATCAGCGGTTCGGGCCGATCGCCCCACCCCCCGGGGAATTGCAGGGCCACGCCCGTCCTTCGCTCCTCGTTGGCCTGCCGTACGTGGCAGCCCCCGCAACGCTCGGCGATACCTGCGGCGCAGGACCGCAAGTTGACCGGGTAGTGCCCGCAGCCCAAGGCAGCGTACGTCCCTGGATAGGTGGCGCTGCTCTCGATCCACAGCCGAATCATCTTGACCTCATGGTCCGAGAGCTTGGCGTCGTAGTGGCTGCCGTCGACGAGCGTCATCAGCCGGCTGGCCGCGCTGCCGTAGGAACGTGGCGGCCGATTGCCGTACGGCTGGTTGCGGCCGTCGGAGACCAGGCCGCGGGTCTGCATGGTCCAGTAGCTGATCGTGTACATCGCCGTCTTGTCGCCCGCAAAATCCACCTGCCCCTCGCGGCGATCGGGGTTGTGGCACGCCACGCAGTGCCGATCCAAAATCGGCTGGATGTCGCGGGGGAAGTCGAACACCTGCGGTACGTCGTCGATCGGCTCGACCGGGCTGGGCCGGCGGCGCAAGGCCAACAAGTCGGCGTTGATCGGATGCGGAGTCCCCATCCGCTGCTCGTGACAGCCGACGCAACTGGTCGTCTCGCCCGGCTGGAGCGTGACGAAGCTGTGCATCCGCTTCACGGTGACGTCGTTCGCGTCCAGGGCCACGAAGAACAGCGACCGCAGGGCGGGCAGCTCCATGTGGGCCGAGCCGTCCGGCTCGACCGGCACCGTGCCCACGACCTGTGCCAGGGTGAACGTTCCTCCGATCGTCAGCGGCTCCATCCCGCCGGAGAAGTTCACGGGCTTGGGAATCTGCTCCAGGACCAGCAGTTTCTTAATCTCTCCCCTTGCCACCCCCGTCATGTTGCGGCCGCGGTAGATGTCTTCCAGGATCAGCCGCCCAACGGGGCTGGCCAGGTTGGTGCGGGGGGGAATCGCGGGCTCTCGCGCGCGGGCCCCCAGCGGCCGCGGTTCGTGACATTGCAGGTGCCGCTCGGAGGGAGGCAACCGGTAAATCAGCTCGTCGTTTCCGCCGCCGTCCATTACGTGGATTCCCCGCGGGCTGGCCACCAGGAAGCAGTCTTCGCTCAGGGCGTAGGGATCTTTCCAGTTCGACCCCCGGGTGACGTTCCGGGCGAAGGGCTGGAAGTCCGGCCCGCGGCGGGGATCGACGATGGACACGTCCCCCAGGTGCTCCGGCGCGCCGTGGCCGGGAGAGAACGAGGCCACCACCCGGTCGGTGCCCGGGATCGGCTTGGCGTCCAGCATGGCGACCCCACCCTGCTGGTTGCCGTAGTAGACCATCTGGCCGGTGCCGTCGGGATTCATCGTCCAGAGGTGGTGGAAATGGACCTGGGAGCGATCGACGTACTCCCAGCGCATGTAGAGGATCCGCCCGTCGGGAAGCACCCAGGGCGTGTTGTCGTGGTCGAGGTTGCTCGATAACATGCGGACGTTCTGCCCGTCGGCGTCGCAGCGGTAGAGCGTGGCCACACGGGTGTACCAGCAGTTGACGAAACGCCGGCAGCGGGAGGAGCAAAAGACGATGCCGCCGTCCGGGCAGTAGGTGGGCTCGATGTCGTCGTCCGGCCCGTCGGTAAGCTGCCTCAGGCCGCTGCCGTCGACGTTGATCTCGTAGAGGTGGAACGGGTGCTGACCTCCCTTGCGGTAGGCGAAGAGGATCTTCCGGCCATCGTAGTGGACCTGCGGATCGCGGATGCCGCCGCGGGGGTCCTCCAGGATCACCTGCAACCGCCCGGTGCGGAGGTTCAGCCGGCACAGCCGTGCGCCTTCGCTGTAGCCCCAGTACACGCCCTCCTCCAGCTTGAAGCCCAACTGCTGCGCCGGGGTGAGCGAATGGTCGGAGTAGTTCCCGAAGGTCACGTACCAGTGGTCGCGACCGGGCACGCGCACGGCGAAGACGATCTCGTCGATGCCCGCCAGCGGACCTTCCAGGAACCGCTGGAGCATCGGTCCCGGCGTGTATTCTGATGCCGGATCGGGCCCAGCCAGGGCAAACTCTCCGGCGGGCGAAAGCCACTGCCCGCCCAGGACCATTGCGCAGATGATCGCCACGAAACGATTTCGGCCGCAGCGCCTTATCATGGCAGCCTCCTATTGGCAGAATCCGACTCAGCTTGCTCCCGCACCATACGTTCGGCCCACGCGACGACTGCCTCGGCCAAGTGGACCGCCGCCTGGTATTCTTCTTCATCCACCGGCTCGCTGACTCCGGGATAGCGCGTGGTCACCGCGTAATCTGTAAGACTTGCGGCGTCCTCCACTTCCCTCGGCACGGTAATGTCCCTGGGCAGCAGTTCCACAAGTCTTCCGATACTATGAGATCTTGGAAACGGCGTATCCTGGGCGACCAGCACCGCCTTGAGTGCTTTTTCTGCTGCCTGCTGGGCATGGAAACAGAGGCCCTCCAACAGGACACCGGGCGGAGGCGACAGCCGTGCGAGCCGCAAATCGCTGCGCGCATGGCGGAGCCAATCTTCGGGACTCCCGGACTGATCATTGTCGGGCAGCATACACTTCCTTCCCCTCCCTGAGGATGGTGCGATAGATCAGGCCGACGTTGTCCTTGTGTCTTTCCAAGTCGCTCGCCGTTGCCACCAAGACGTCGAACGGCACCCCTGCGCCACGTATCGTGCGATAGAGTGACTGCGCAGTGCGTCGGCGATGAGTGCCATCAGGCATGACGACCAGGAGGTCGACATCGCTGTCCGGCTTCATTTCGCCTCTGGCAGCCGAGCCGAAAACGATGATCCGCAACGGACGGACCTCGTCCACAATGCCCCGGATCAGATACTCAAGAGCCTCTGAATACGTTGCCATATCGGCACTGCCGTAAGTGGCACCCGGTACACTCGATTCTCGGGAAGCACCCACCGCGGCTGTCATTATAGCGGCCTCCGGCGTCCTGCAACAGATGCCGCCAGGCAGGGGAAAAAGCCACGCCAGGTGTATGTCGAACGGTCGCGGCGTGCCCGTTTCTGCCGGGAAACAGGGTTTTTTCCTTGCGTGGTCTTGCGCCGCAAGAGCCCTGCCTCCGGCTGCCGGCTATTGACTATCGCGCCGCCGGAGTTTATCAAGCGGTTTGTCGGTTGTCTGCCGTTGCCGTCCAGAAGATCGGAGGAGCCGGGCCATGAGCGCAAGATTGATCCCTTCCCCCACGTTGCTGCAGACGGTTTGTACGCTTGTCATGCTGCTGGTCGGGTCGTCTTCGGCCTGCGCGCAGGAGCCGTCGGACGACGAGCTGCTGGCCGGGGCCGACGCGCGGATCGAGAAACATCGCAAGGCCGAGGCCGCCGTGCTGGTGGTTGACGCCTCGGGAAACCCCCTGCCGGGAGCCAAGGTCGCCGTCGAGCAGACCCGCCACGCCTTCCTGTTCGGCTGCAACATTTTCCTGTGGGGCAAACTGCCGGACGAGAAAATGGAGGCGGCCTACCGCCAACACTTCGCCGGGCTGCTGAACTACGCCACCCTGCCCTTCTACTGGAGTTCCTATGAGCAGCGCCGCGGAGAACCAGACCACGAGCACACCGAGAAAGTCGCCCGCTGGTGCCAGGAGCAGGGCATCGCCACCAAAGGGCACCCGTTGGCCTGGAACTCCGGCGATCCGCGTTGGCTGCCCGACGACCTGGAGGAGATTCGGCGGCTGCAGATGGCGCGGATCGAGGACTGCGTATCGCGGTTTTCGGGCCTGATCACCCGCTGGGACGTGGTCAACGAGGCCACGCACTACGACCGCGACGAGTTCGTCAAGCAGCGCTCGCCGAAGCTTAGCGCCATGTGGCAGAAGGTCGGCCAGATCGAATTCACCCGCGAGTGCTTCGTCTACGCCCGCAAGGCCGGCCCCAAGGCAACGCTGCTGGTGAACGACTATCGCACCGACCCGGCCTACGAGCAGGTGATCAAGCAGTTGGTCGACAAGGACGGCAAGCGGTTCTACGACGTGATCGGCATCCAGAGCCACATGCACGGCGGGGTGTGGCCCAACCGCAAGATCTGGGAGGTCTGCCAGCGATTTGCCCAATTCGGCGTGCCGCTGCACTTCACGGAGACCACCATCCTCTCCGGCGAGCGGCAACGCGGCGAGCCCGGGCGGCAGCAGTGGCCTTCGACACCCGAGGGCGAGGCCTTCCAGGCTCGCGAAGTCGTCCGCTTCTACACCATGCTCTTCTCGCAGCCGGCAGTCGAGGCCGTGACCTGGTGGGATTTCTCCGACTACCACGCCTGGCAGGGGGCGCCGGCCGGCTTCCTCCGCAGTGACATGACCCCCAAGCCGGCTTACGAAGAACTCAAAAAGCTGATCAAGGGCAAGTGGTGGACACAAACCGCGGTTCAGACGGCGGCTGACGGGACCGCCAACTTCCGGGGGTTCCTGGGTGACTACCGGGTCACTGTGACCAGCGAAGGGAAGAAACCGGCGGTCAAACAGTTCACGCTTGCCTCGGGGGACAAAAACCGCTGGGTGGTCAACGTGGAGTAGTGCCCTGAATCTCAATGATGTGCGGGAGAAACCGATCGTGGAAATCGACTGCCTCTGTACGGGAATCCTGTTTGCCGACGTGGCCTGCTCCCCGGTAGACCACGTGCCCCAGGCCGGCGAGCTGGTCGCCCCGCAGCGGATCCAACTGGCCCTGGGGGGATGTGCCAGCAACACGGCCCTGGATCTGGCCCGACTGGGACTCAAGGTGGTGGCCTCCGGCTGCGTCGGCCGTGACGTGTTCGGGCAGTTCATCATCGACCAGCTTGCTGGCGGGGGGGTGGACACCGGCGGCATCCACCGGCTCGACAACATCCACACCGCCTGCACCATGATCATCAACGTCAAGGGCCAGGACCGGCGGTTCATCGCCTCGCCGGGCGCCAACACGCTATTTCGGGTGGATCATATTCCTGTCCAGTGGGTAAGACAGGCCAAGGTCATCTATATTGGCGGCTATCTGATGCTCCTGGCGCTTGAGACCCCGGAGATGGCAGAGTTGTTGCGGCAGGCGCGCCGGGGGGGGACGAAGGTGCTGTTGGACGTGGTAGGGGTCGCCGACCGCGAGTCTTTCGACCGCGTGGCCCTGATGCTGCCCGAAACCGACGTCTTCCTACCCAACGACGACGAGGCCGCCGCGTTGACCGGGCTGAGCGATCCGCTTGAGCAGGCCGAACGGTTCCGTGACGCCGGTGCCGCGACCGTGGTCATCACGCAGGGCGAGAGGGGAAGCCTGCTGGTCGGCGATGGGGTACGGCTGCGTGCCAAGGCCTATCCCAGCAGCTTTGTCAGCGGCACCGGTTCGGGCGACGCGTTCGACGCCGGTTACATCGCCGGGCTGTTGGCTGGCGAGGACCCGGCCGGCTGTCTCCGCTGGGGCAGCGCCCTGGGGGCCAGTTGCGTGCGATCGATCGGCGCCACCGAGAGCGTCTTTAGCCGCGCAGAGGCCGAGGCGTTCATGCAGGAACATACACTGGAGATCGAGACGTTCTGATGCGAGCGGCCCGGTGCCACGGTTAGCCGGGTACCCTCTGGGTGCAACCGTGCACTGCTGGACGAGCCAGCAGTGACACCCCCGGGCCACAACGTTTAGCGGCCGCCGGCACGGCGGCCCCAGCGCTGCGTGACGAGAGCGAGGTGATTATGCGGATCGGGGTATTCTGCAGTGGCGGCGATGCGCCGGGGATGAACGCCTGTCTGCGGGCGGTGGTTCGCTCGGCGATTTCGGCGGGGCACGAGGTGGTCGGCATCCGCCGGGGATACCAGGGGCTGCTGGACGAAGACTTCTACCTGGGCCCCAAGGGCGAGGTGCTGATGGGGCTCCGCTCCGTCTCCAACCTGGTGCAGTTCGGCGGCACCGTATTGCACAGTAGCCGCAGCGAGGAGTTCCGCACCGAGGCCGGACTCAAAAAGACCGCCGAGAACCTCCGGAAGTACGGCATCGACGCGCTGATCGCCATCGGCGGCGACGGCACCTTCCACGGTGCCGTAGCGCTGGCCCGGCGGTGGGACGGCCGGATCATCGGTTGTCCGGGCACGATCGACAACGACCTGCTGGGCACCGACTTCACGATCGGTTTTGCCACCGCCGTGCACACCGCCGTCGAGGCCGTGGACAAACTCCGCGACACGGCCGAAAGCCACGAGCGACTGTTCCTGGTGGAGGTGATGGGCCGCCACAGCGGCTACATCGCCCTGTACACCGCCCTGGCCGGCGGCGCCGAAGTGGTCGCCCTGCCCGAGACCCAGACCGACATCCCCCAGATCGTCCGGCACCTGCAAGTGCTCAAGGCGCGGGGAAAAAAGTCGATCATGATCGTGGTGGCCGAGGGGGACGAGCTGGGCGGGGCCGAAATCCTCAACGAGGGGCTGAAGAAGGCCGGTTGCCCCTTCCAGACACGGGTGGTCACCCTCGGCCATCTCCAGCGAGGCGGCTCCCCCGTACCCGAAGACCGCATCCTGGCCAGCCGGCTGGGCAACTTCGCCGCTCGGGCGGTGATCGAGGGAAAGACGGACGCGATGGCCGGCCAGATCAGCGGCAAGCTGGTTCTGACCCCCTTCGAGGACACCTATGCCTCGCACAAGCCCGTGCCCGAGGAACTGCTCGAACTGCTCAAAACGCTGGCCAATTAGGCGGGTTGTCGGTTGTCAGTTATCAGTTGTCAGTTTTCAGTTCTTGCGGGTCCACCGAAGGCTGACAACTGATGACTGACAACTGATAACTGACAGCCTCGACGGCCCGGGACTCCCTCAGACGTGCTGATCTACGTGACGGTCGGACTGCTCTGGCCGGTCGATCAGTACCACGCCCAGGATCGTCAGGCCCACCCCGGCCAGCAGCCACGGAGTCCGAGGCTCGGCAAATATGACGGTGCCGGCGACGGCGGCCATGGCCACCTGCGAGGCGTTGAGCACGTTGGCGTGGACCACGGTGGTCAGTTGTAGCCCCTTGGTGATCGCCAGGAAGCCAATCAGGTTCAGCGTCCCCGCCGCCGCCATCCAGGCGATTTGCTCGGGCGGGGTTGCCAGCAACTCCCGGGGGCCCAACCGGTACGCGCTTAGCGGTCCCAGGCTGAGCACGCCCATCAGCGTGGTGATGAACACGATGGTGCCGATGGGCACGGCGCTGGTCACCGCGTGGCGGATGGTGGTCGTCAACACTGCGTAGATCGCCCCGGCCAGGCAAGGTGCCCCGATACCCAAGGCCAACAGCAACGGGCCGGCCAGGCGGGAATCCGGCAGCGGGTGGCTGGGGTCGAGCTTCAGCGAGCCCCCAGGGAATACGGTGCTGGGGCGTTGCTCCGCTCCGCCACCAGGCACCTCCGACTGGCAGGTGGCGCAGGTGGCCGCACCCAACAGCACTATCGCCGCCAGCAGCAGGCCGATGGCCAGGATCGAGCGCCGCGAGACCCGTTCGCCGAGAAAGCCCAGGCTCAGCGGGGCACTGGCGGTGAGCATCACTCCGAAGATCACGGGAGTGGAAACCGCCAGGCCCACCACCCCCAGGGCCCATTGCGCGCCGAGGTTGGCCCCCACTTGATTGCCCAGTCCCACCAGGATCAGCAGTGCCAGCAGCCGGGTACCCTCTGGGTGCGGCGGCAGGACCGGCGTTCCGCGGAACGTCTGGTACAAGAGCCACGGCCCCACCGCGACCACCGTCACCAGCTCCTTGTTGCAGATGACCCACATGGGGTCGGCGTCCAACTTGCTGAGATGGCGGAGGCAGACTTGGGCGGCGGCGTAGCCCAAGGCCGACACGGTGCAGCAGACGGTGCCGGCAACCACCGGACTGAGGCCCAGCCAGCCATCGGGAGGGCACTTGCGTGTCCTCTCAAACGGCCGGGTCGAAGCTTGGGAGGTGGAGCTGTTCATGTCGCGTATTGTAGGTCTCGCGGTCGATCTGGGCCAGCGGTCCCCTGGAAAAGTCGCCGCCGCCGCTTGCCAAACCAACTCCTGCAGAGAACAATCAGGGTCAGGAAACTCTGCCAGGAACCGATTGCCATGAGAGCTGCCTCTGTCGGCCTGACTTTGATCTTCTTCTGCCCCGTGCCCTTGGCGGCCGCTGAGCCCGAAGCGCCTAAGTACGAACCCACCTCGAACTACACCCGGCGGGACATCGAAGGCTGGACTGTGTACGTCAACCACCGGCTGCTGCAGGACCAGCAGGAGCTGGGCCGGCGGACGCTCCGGCTGGTGAGGGTGAAGCTGTACGACATCAACCGGGCGGTTCCGTCCAAGGCCCTGGAAAAACTGCACCAGATCCCGATTTGGCTCGAGCTGAAACACCCCCGGCATCCCTGCGCCTGCTACCATCCTGACAAGGATTGGCTGATCGCCAACGACTTCAATCCGGAGAAAGCCGGCTCGGTCGAAATCGCCAACGCGGCCACCTTCCTGAAGTGGACCCACGAGCAACCCTCGATGCTCTTGCACGAGCTGACCCACGGCTATCACCACCGGTTTCTCGGCGGCTACGACAATCCCGAGATCGCGGCCGCCCACCAACGGGCCAAGCAGAGCAAGTCCTACGAGTCGGTCCTGCACTGGGACGGCAAGACGGCCCGGGCGTACGCGCTGAATAATCCCCAGGAGTACTTCGCCGAACTCAGCGAGGCCTGGTTCGGCGCCAACGACTTCTACCCGTTTGTCCGGGCGGAGGTCCTCCAGCACGATCCCGAGACGGCCAAGCTGCTGAGGAGACTCTGGGAAGAAGAATGACGCATGCTGAATGCTGAATGCTGATTGCTGAATGCTTGTGTGGTTTAGCGGCTGGGCTTGCCCCAATACCGTTGAATCAAGGGCCAACCCAGCCTGGACACAGTGGCACCGGCGTCTCGCCGGTCTGATGCAAGTGAAAGTGCTGCCATCATTTCCGTCACACCGGCGAGACGCCGGTGCCACTGCACTGACGCCAAGCTCGCCCTTAATCCAACGGTATTGGGGCTTGACCAGCGCGTCGTGGTGCCGGCCGCACGAAGAGAACCATGGCGACGCTCGCGCTGGAAAACGTACTGAAGATCTACCCCGGCAACGTGCGGGCGGTCGAGGATCTCACGCTCGAGGTGGCCGACGGCGAGTTGATGGTGCTGGTCGGGCCGTCGGGCTGCGGCAAGACGACCACGCTGCGGATGATCGCCGGGCTGGAACGGCCCACCCGCGGCACCATCTCCATCGACGGCCGCCCCGTCAACGGCGTGGCGCCGAAGGACCGTGACGTGGCCATGGTCTTTCAGGGACACGTCCTCTACCCGCATCTGACCGTAGCCGGCAACATGGGCTTTGGCCTGAAGCTCCGCCGCGTCGCCAAGAGCGAGATCCGCCGCCGCGTCAGCGAAGCGGCCGAGGTGCTCGGCATCAGCGAGTTGCTCGCCCGGCGGCCGGGGGAACTCTCCGGCGGGCAGCAGCAGCGGGTGGCCTTGGGCCGGGCGATCGTCCGCAACCCAAAACTCTTCCTCTTCGACGAGCCGCTCTCGAACCTCGAGGCCGGTCTCCGCGCCCAGATGCGGCAGGAGATTCGCCGGCTGCACGCCCGGCTGGGCACCACCATCGTCTACGTCACCCACGACCAGACCGAGGCCATGACCCTGGGCCAGCGGATCGCGGTGATCCGCCGAGGCCGCCTCCAGCAGGTGGCCGATCCGGCGACGCTCTACCACCGCCCGGCCAACCGCTTCGTGGCCGGCCTGATCGGCAGCCCGGCGATGAACTTCTTCGAGGGCCGGATCGAGCGTCGTGACGACTGGCTGGTCTTCCGGGGAGAGAGTTTTGCCCTGCCGATTCCGGAGACCTGCGGTGCCCGGCTGGAATCGTTCACCGGCAAGCCGATCACGCTGGGCATCCGCCCCGAGCACATCGGCTCGCCTGCCGCCGAGCAGCGGGCAGACGCCCCGCGGATTACGGCCGAAGTGGAAGCCGTTGAGCCGCTGGGACCGGAGTCGTACGTGTACTACAGTGCCGGAGCGGAGACATTCGTCTCACGGGTCGACGCCGGCGGCACCTTCCAGATCGGCGATCAGGCCCGCCCAGCCGTGGCAACCGGCTCCTTACACTTTTTCGACCCGCAGACGGAAAGGGCAGTGGCGTAATGGCCGTGCGCGACAAGGCCCGACCTTCTTTTCCACGGGGGCCAATTGAGACGGCGTCTGACGCTACAAGCTCGCCTCAACGCGGGAAGTAGGGGATTGCGCAAATCCGACGGGCGATCACGAAGCCCAAAGACTCTGATTTCAGCGAGCCGATACCTTCCCCCCGCCCCGCCTAATAGCGGACCGCCCGAACGCGCGATCTGCCGGACGCCGGTACGTGGCGCGGGACGCAACTGGCGTGTGGCCCTGCTTCGCGGCAGCCTCTGGCGCGGGTCACCCAATGGTGAACCCTCCCCCGGAGAATCATCCGGGCCGCCGGGCACGAATCATCGTTCAAAGACACCAGTGTCAATCCACTCGTTCTTCAGCAAGGACCACCAGTCGACGGCCTGGCGTTTGCGCACATAGTCGTAAGGAAGCCACCCGTAGCCCTTGTCCCCCCAGCTAGTGTCCCATGAGTTTCGGATCAGAATTGCACCGATCGTCTCGCTGTCGTCGTTGGCGTTTTGAATGGTCATGTTATCGTCGTATCCGACGGCAACCACCGCATGCCCCCCAAGGATGTTTTCGTTTGGCGAGGGGAAGGGGATCTTCCCTGTCGACCCTGCTTGATCGATGGACGAATACACGGTGAACCCGAACATTGCGGGCAGGCTGCTGGCCAAGTTGGCCTTGACTCGATCCAACACTGCGGTCGGGCTGGTTCCCGCGGGGTCCAGGCGATAGTACTTGATCGCCTGATAGTTCTGAGCGAACGCATAACAAAAGGCGGTGGGCTCTTTTTCAAACTCGGCAGTAACGTACGGCCAATATTTTTCCGGGGGAACGCCGAACAGGACCATAGCCTTCATCGTGTCCCGCAGAAACGCCCCGGTGTCCCCTGTCCAGCCCAGCAGGTTTCGCGTCACCTTGTAAAGGAATAAGCGCGAGGCATCGAGGTGCCGGCCAAAGGCCTTGCGTTCGAAGAATTCCACCAGGCCAACGCCGGCATGGGCAGTACAGGAGCCAAGTGGGCCTTGGTTCTCGATACGAGAACACCATGGGCGAAGATCCACGGAACTTGGCAGAGAGAGTTTCGCCGGATCAAGGACACCGATGGACTTCAAGAAACTCTTAATGTCCTTTGTGTCCTCACAGTAGTCGCGGTGGTCAGGCCAGTCGGGCAACCACCCCATGGCAAACGGTTTACTCATTTCCAATCTCCTGTTCGTGCTGTGGCTACGAGGAAAACCAGGTTGCCCCTCCACGTGAACGATCACAAGCGGCGCCATTGAATCGCCACAAATGCTGAGACAACAACGGACAGAGCAGCCCACACGAGGAGCCATACCACTAACATGATTGTCCTCATGACGTTGACACTCCAGGGCGTCCATACTGCCATGACGTCGTGGAATTGAAGAATCAGTTCCTCCGGGGTCCATTGGCTTGGATTGCTTGTCTGCATTTCTGCAACATCGTCGTGCATCTTGTACCCGATTACGACTCGATGCCGGGCGTCGTCGGCGTCGACGATAAAAGACGCGAAGAGAAACATGTAGACTACGAAGGCCACCGCAACGGCCGCAATCCCCGCGCGCATCACTCTGCGGACGTGTTCGATCCTTGCTGAACCACGTCGCCAGAACTCAAAGGAGTACATCAACACGAAGACCTCGACGATACATAACAGGATCGCAACAGATGCGCGTGAAGGCCACGGTGGACCGATGTTCAGAACAATGTCGGCCAATGGAGCAGCAACCGCAGCCTTGGCAACCCATCCGGTAACGCTCTTGAAGTCCTTGGCGAAGTCCCAGAATTCGGACAACGCCGTAGCTGTATCCGTGGAGCGAGCCATGACTTCAACGGCTTCCCGTTGGGGTAAACGTGATTGGCTGGTTACCTGTTATCCTGACGAGCTCTATATGCTCAAGTTCATCTGACCACTTTATCCAAAACCAGTTCTTCCCGCTCAGTTCCACCTCCTCTGTCTGTCGAATTGTGATCCACTCGGGCCTTGGATAGTCTGAGCGGTTTCTCTCCGTCGTCATGAACAGATACAGGCTCCATCGCCCGGCGGGCATGTATCTAATCACCCCACCGGCCGGGTCAGTGAAGAGATTCACGAAATGAAACGATACTCGTCTTTCGGTGGCCACGCCACTCTTTCCGTTCTCCCTGGCAAGTCGCGTTAGCTCTTCTCGATAGATCTCCGCAATCCGGCCCGCTCGGTCCAGGAGCTGCTTGCGCAAAGCCTCCCCTTCCACGGTTTTGTCGTTGATCAGCGAAAGCATACCGGATATTTCGTTTTCCACCCTTCCGAGGACAGGCGTCCAGAAGCGACGCTGTGTCGGCGTGTCACGATACGTCCGAATTGCGGTGACGGTGAACTGTGCGTTTACCGGCAGGTCAAGCGGGTCTGTTTTCACGTCCACACGGATCGTATCGTCAAACGCGTATCGGATCGGATCACGATCCCAATCGATCCGAGGTCTCGGCAAAACTACCCGGCCGGACCGTGCTGCATACTCGGTGTACGCGCGCAAGTCCGCTTGAGAAGTCTGCGCGGAAACGGTCTCCACGGAGAACGCCGTGCCAGACAGTCCCAACATCAACGCGACTACAACCCTGCCCTCTGTTCGGTTTCTCCTCATGATTCTTCTCCCCTGCTGGAAACACGGGCGATAATGCAGGAAGGGCAGAGTAGCCCCGTTAAGGCCCGCACATGGCCAAGCAGTGCAAGCAAATGCGCTTCCAAAACTCTTATCATGACTATTGTCCTAGACAGCACAACGGAGACGCTCAGGAAGCCCTCGGGAAGGTCAGGGGAAGCCCTTGTGAAGGCTTATGGAAGCAGAACTGAGAGATCCCTAAGAGGGCAAGGCAGGCAGATTGAGGTGCACCGCAGCCGACTTGCCGGAGGAATCTCTGCGGCGAGATCACGTCCTCTCATCATCCTCATCTGAGAAGCCACCATCGACCCAATCCCAGCGGACGCCTTGGCCCGTGCCGTCGCAGGCAAAGCGGATTTGGCGGTCGTGCTGGTTGCGGTTTAGACCCTTCACCGTATCGTTGAGCCGGCGTTTGGGGTCTTGCCCTTTGTCGGGAGTGGGCGGCAGCGGGTCGTCGATCCGTCGAGGCCAGCCCTCTTCTTCGAAGGCCGTCAAGATCCGCTCTTGATTCGCGGCCAGCGACTTGAAGCACTTTATGACCTGCCCCGCGACGCGCAGCTCCCGCAGCGCGGCGTCCCAGTGCGGACGGGGCGGTACATGCCGACCGTCAAGCTGGTAATCGGCAGACGAATCGGCCGCGGAGGCTGCCGAGGGCACCTGGGCGACCCGACGGGCAAGGTTCAACCCGGCATCGGTCAGCACAAAGCACGATCCCTTGCCGAAGGTGCTGCCGCTGGGCGGTCCAAACTCACGGGCGCTGCTGCCGAAGGTCGTGGTTTCCCGGGCATGCTGAACGTATCCCTTGCGCAGCAGCCAACGAAAGTCGTTTGGCAACAGGCCCACGGTCTCGAGCGTGCCGATCTCCACTGCATAATCCCAGGCGTCGCACTGCGTATCCCGGGCGTAGTCGTACGCCTCGGCCAGTAGGGCTAATGCCGCCCGAATCTTGGGGGCAAGACCCCTGCCGGGCGAACGGAAAGGACGGTCGTGTTGTGGGGTGTTCATCGGCCTGCCCTTGGGATAGTGCCGCGAAACCCACTTTGCGTAGCTCCGCAGGGCTGGCGACATTTTCGCCATTTTATGGAGTCTTTGCAAGTGGCCTCGGCAAGAATCCGGGGATCCTTGCGGTCTTTCACGATCGGGCACAAGGGTGAGCACGGCCCCTGCCCCGGGGCTCGTTGTCCAACTCTGTCTATTCCCGCTTGCAGAACTCCGGGGGGGCAGCTACCCCCAAGCCAGCCGTCACGCTCGACGAGACTTCAAGCAAGAAAGACCCGCGGGGCGTCCCGCTGGCGAAGAAGCGTGGCCACCAGTCCGACGGTGACTTGAGGACTTCCTTTGGCGCCTGAGCTTTCAACTCGTCCTTTTGCATCGAAGGGGAAATGCGCAGTATCATGTTGCGTGGGTCGGCAACCGGGAACGAAGCGGCACCTCTTTCTCGCCGCCGGGGACATGGGGCTCGCCCGTGGTTCGCCCTAGCCTACGCGCTAAACCTTAGTGAAGGAGGCCAAGATGAGTCAGAGCATCAAGTCAAAACGTCCCAGCGACTGCTCGCGGCGGGAGTTTCTGCGGGACGGTTCCGCCGCGTTGGCTGCCGCCGCCGTGGTGTCGCGGGCCACCATGGCCGTCAACACGGCGCCCAAGAAGGTCCGCATCGGCGTGGTGGGTGGGGGATTCGGCTGTAGCTTCCAGTGGCACGAGCACCCCGACTGCATCGTCGAGGCCGTCAGCGATCTGCGGCCCGAGCGCCGCCGGGGGCTGATGCAGGTCTACCGCTGCCAGAAGTCGTACGATTCGCTGGAGAAGCTGGTGCTCGACAAGGACGTCGACGCGGTGGCCATCTTTACCGACGGGCCGCTGCACGTCGAGCACGTGGTCGAGGCCATGCGGCATGGAAAACACGCGATCTCGGCCGTGCCCGCCGCCTGGGCCACGCTCGAACAGTGCCACCTGCTCTACGACACCGTCCGCAAGCACGGCCTGACCTACATGATGGCCGAGACCAGCTACTACCAACAGCACACCATCTCCGCGCGAAAGTTCTTCCAGGAGGGAAAGTTCGGCGAGCTGTATTACTGCCAGTCGGAGTACCAGCACGACGGGCTGGAGGGCCTGTACTTCGAGGGCAACAAGCGGACCTGGCGCTACGGCGTGGCCCCCATGCACTATCCCACGCATTGCACCGCGCACCTGATCGGCGTGACCGGCCGGCGGCTGACCGAGGTGGTCTGCCACGGCTGGGGCGAAGACGATCCGGTGCTGAAGGACAACGTCTACAACAATCCCTTCTGGGACGAGTCGGCCATGTTCAAGGACAACCTCGGCCGCGCCTTCCGCGTGAACGTCTGGTGGAAGGGTGCCCACCGCGGCTGCGAGCGGGCGGAGTGGATCGGCTCGAAGATGAGTTTCTACTGCGGGCATCCCAACGGCCTGGGCCCGGTGATCATCCGCCGCGGCAGCCAGACGGAGAAAGATAACGCGGGCGTGGTGCGGAAGCTGCCCCAGTTCGAGCCATACCAGCAGCCGCAGTGGTGGAAGACCGACATGCTGCCCGAGCCGCTCCGCCACGACAGCGGCCACGAGGGATCGCACACCTTCCTGACGCACGAGTTCATCGACGCCTTGACGCACGGCCGCAAACCGGCCGTCGACGTGCACGAGGCCCTGGCCTTTACGGCGCCGGGGATCGTCGCCCACCAGTCCGCGCTGAAGGGCGGGGAGCTGATGAAGATTCCGAGTTTCGACGCGGAGTCGTGATTTCTGCCAAGCCCGCCTGTCACCCAAGCTGTTGGCTTCGCTCCACCTCGGCCACTGAGTACCGAGTACTCGGTGCTGAGTACCGGTTCCACGGCTGCGCTCTGTGGAAGAACTATGCTCGCCGGCCGGCGACAGGGGGCTTGCTATGGCCGTCGCCTGGGAGTATAATAACCGCCAGTCTCGGCCGGGGGTCCCGGAACGCCTCCGGCACGCATCTCGCGTTGGCACGTCTTTTCAAGAGGAGGCAATCTCATGTCCAGGACACTGCTGTTGTTGGCCGCTGCGCTCTCGGCGGCCGCCCTGCTGTTGGCCGAGCCCGCACGGTGCTCTGCCGCCCCGCCGTCGGCCGCTGAGAAAAAGATCGAGGAAGCGCTGGCGAAGCCCACCCAGGTGGAGTTCATCGAGACGCCGTTGAACGACGTGATCGATTTTCTGAGGGACTTTCACAAGATCGAGATCCAGGTCGACCGAAAGGCTTTCAACGATGCGGGGCTCGACGCGTCGACCCTGCCGGTCACTACGAACCTCAAGGGGATTTCGCTCCGGTCGGCCCTGAATCTGGTGCTCCGCAACCTGGACCTGACCTATCTGGTCGAGGACGAAGTGTTGCTGATCACGACTCCCGCGGCGGCCGCCCGCCGGCTGACCACCAAGGTCTATCGGGTGGCCGACCTGGTTGCCGCTGACGACCCGCAGCAACAGGCGCAAAACCGCGACGTGCTGATCCACGTGATCGCCGCGACCGTCGCCCCGGAGAGTTGGGCCGGCGGACCGGCGGCCTTCGGCGGCGCGATGGGCGGCATGGGGATGATGGGGATGGGCGGTATGGGCGGCATGGGGATGGGCGGTATGGGCGGGGCGGGAATGGGCGGCGGTATGCCCGGTGGGATGGACGGGCCCGGCATGCCCGGACCCGGAAGGGGCGGATACGGTCCACCCGGCGCATACGGGCCGAGCGGGTACGACGGGCCAGCCTATGCCGGCGCGGGCGGTCCCCCGCGCAAGCAAGCCCCCGAGGGGACCAAGGGCTCGATCGCCGGCGCAGCCTTCGGCGGCGTGCCGATCCTGGTCGTCTCGCAGACCTACGACGTCCACTGCCAGGTCGCGGCCCTGCTGGAGGAGCTGCGAACGGTGGCCTGCGCGAAGCAGCCCACGGCTCCAAAAGAGGAGAAGGCGTCTGCCGCCCCGGCAGCCAAACCGGCGCGCGATCCGTTCGGTGCCCGACCGTCCGCCAAACCGCCCGCCAAAGGGTCGCCGTCAGGCGGGGATGATCCCTTCGGCCAGTGAGGCTCAGCGGTAGGCTGGGACGAAGTCCCACCTACTGGCCGGCAGCAAGAGCGGTGGGACTGCGTCCCGCCCTACGGTCTGACACCAGCTCGGCGATGTGGCAGACGCGGAGCGGCAGGCCGCGCTGGCGGACGCCGTAGCTTAAGTGGATGATGCAGGCCGGGCAGGACGTGACCAGCAGGTTGGCCCCGGTCCTTTCGACGTTGTCGATCTTCCGATCGAGCACCTGCCGCGACAGCTCGTAGTGCGAAAGCGCGTAGGAGCCGGCCCCGCCGCAGCACCAGTCGGCCTCGGGCAGCTCGCGGTATTCCAGCCCGGGAATCGAGCGGAGTATCTGCCGCGGCTGGTCGACCAGTCGCTGACCGCGCGAGGCGTGGCAGGGGTCGTGATAGGTGGCGATGATCTGTTCGGTCGGCTGTGGTGGGGGCGAGAGCTTTTGGGCCGACGCGATCAGCTCCGGGAAGTCGCGGACCGCCGCGGCAAAGGCCTCCGCCGCAGCGTGCCGCGGGTCGTCCTCTGCAAACAGCGTCGGATACTTCTTCAGGAAGGCGGCACAGCTCGAGCAATCGGTCACGATCAGCTCGAACCGCCCTTCGGCGAAAAGCTGCAAGTTCTTCTCGGCCAACCTGACCGCGGCCGTCCGGTCGCCGTAGCACGCGGCCGGCAGACCGCAGCAGCAGTTGTCCAGCACGCAAACGGTCCGGCCGACCTGCCGGAGCACGCCCAAGGTCGCCTCGGCGACCTGCGGGCACATGATGTCGGTCCCGCAGCCAATGAAGTAGCCGATCCGTGGCCCGCCGCGGCCCTCGACGACGCCCGGCTTGACCTTCTCGCGGAACGCCCTGTCGGGAAAGTGCTCGACGATCTCCTGGGCGCGGGGGAAGTCGCGGCCGAAGATCCGCAGCAGTCCGAGCGCCCGGGCGACCTTCGACAGCCCGGTGCGCTTGCCCAGCGCCGCCGCCCGGGCAGCCAGCCGCAGACGCCCGGGGTACGGCAAGAGGTGCTCAAACAGCAGCTTGTGCAATCTGCTGCGGCCGACGCGGTCCAGGTACTCGCAACGGGCGTCGAGGATCAGATCGGCCGTGGGCACCGCGGGGAAACAGTTCGAGGTGCAGGCCCCGCACAGCAGGCAGGCAAATAGCGGCTCCTCGAGCTCGCGGTCCCACTCCAGGCGGCCCTCGATCAGGGCCCGCAGCAGGGCGATCCGCCCCCGGGCCACGCCGGCCTCGTGCCCGGTGGACCGAAAGATGGGGCAGGCCACCTGGCAGAATCCGCAGCGGTTGCAGCGGGCAATCTCGTCGTATTGCTTTTCGATTCCCATCTATTTCCCGCCGGGCAGACGGCCCGGCGCAAACACGTTGTGCGGATCCAGCGCGGCCTTGATCCGGTGCATCACGTGCCAGCTTGGTCTGGGCGGCCCGAAGACGTCGTGCTGCCGGGCGAACTCCCGGGGCGCCTTTTGCAGGATCGCATGACCGCTGTTTTCTTCGGCGATTTCGCCCAGCCGCGTCCAGGCGCCGGACGCCAGGGTGGGCATGGCCGCCAGGATCCGACCGCAGCCGAAGTCGAGCAGCGCCGCCGCCCCGCACAGCAGCTCCCGCGCGGCAGCGAGGAAGGCCGGCAGCTCGCTGAGCGGCAGATCGGCCCGCAGCAGGAACGGGGATTGATGGAGCACGTCGAAGAAGCCGCCGCAGATTCCCCCCCTCAATAGTCCCAGGTCCGGATGGTCCGGCTTGGGGTGGCCGGGGTCGAGCGTCAGCGAGCCCCCGGGAATCGGGCGGTCTGGGGGCTCACTTCGTTCGACCCCAGCCACCCGTTCCCCAGACTTGGAACTTCCGTCTCCGGCCGTGTACTCGCGGCGCTCCGGGACGCTCAGGCCCGCCTGGCGGAGCAGCCTGCCGCAGCCGGCCAACTGGGAATCGACCGTTTCCCGAAACCCCTCGAATCCTGCGATCAGTTGCCAGGTCTGATCGCCGTCAAGCCGCAGTGCAGTCTCGCCCGGCACGGCGACAACCAACGTAGGCTCGAGTTTCGAGCGGAGCACCTCCGCGGCAGCGGCCGCACACTGCGCCAGCGAGCCAGAGGCGACCAGGGCCGTGCAGCACTCGGGCAGGGACGCGATGCGGAAGGTCAGCTCGGTGATGAACCCCAGCGTCCCGGCGGAGCCCACCAAGAGTCTGGTCAGGTCATATCCGGCCACGTTCTTGACCACCCGGCCGCCGGCCGAGATCAGCCGCCCGGCGCCGGAGACGAATTTCAGCCCCAAGAGCAGATCCCGCGGCGCGCCGTAGCGGAGCCGCTCGGGGCCGCAAGAGCCCAGTGCGGCCAGGCCGCCCAGCGTACCGCCGTCGGGGCGCCCTCTGGGCCGCGGCGGGCGGAGCGGCAGCCACTGGCCGTGTTCGGCCAGCGCGTCCTGAATCGCCCGCAGAGTCATGCCGGAGCCGACGGCAATCACCTGGTTGGCCGGATCGTATTCCACGGTGGCGGACAACCGGGCGCTGCGAAGCGGGATGGCCGTACTTGCGCAGGGATTGCCGAAATCGAGCTGGCTGCCGCTTCCCACCGGCAGCAGCGCGACGCGGTTGCGGTATGCCAGGCGGACCATCTCGCAGGCTTCGCAGGGATCGGCCGGCGTGAGGTCCGGCTGCTGCAACTTCTCCACAGAGTTTGGCCCAAACCAGGTATTCAACAGGTCCCCTCTCCCTTTGGGAGAGGGTGGCGGCGAAGCCGCCGGGTGAGGGCGATCTGAAGCCAGCGATGGTGGCGGGACTGTTTCGTTTCCGGCGGCCCTCACCCCCTGCCCCTCTCCCAAAGGGAGAGGGAACATTGCGGCGGGGGGGGGGGGGGGGGCGCCCCGGCCCCGCGCGCCCGCGCGCGGGCGGGCCGGCGCCCCCCCGCCGCCCCGGGGCGGG
>Ga0315277_10002299_pt1 | contig 26716 bp, 21 predicted proteins | sample YL17G05_15_MG_FD_203695 | JGI IMG/M metagenome (GOLD analysis project Ga0315277, IMG submission 203695) | Sediment microbial communities from Yellowstone Lake, YNP, Wyoming, USA - YL17G05_15 | ecosystem: Environmental > Aquatic > Freshwater > Lake > Sediment | place: USA: Wyoming | collected... | reverse complement strand
ACTTCATCAACAAGCCGGATACGAATCATCCGGAGGCAATCAACTCGGGCAGCGGCTGCGAGATCGACCAGGTGTTCGGGCAGAGCTGGGCGTTTCAGGTCGGCTTGGGGCGTGTCCTGCCGGAGAAGGAAACGCATGCGGCGCTTGAGTCGCTGTGGCGATACAATTTCACCCCGGACGTCGGCCCGTACCGGAAGGCTTACCCCCCGGGCAGGTGGTACGCGATGCCGGGCGAGGGCGGACTCCTGATGTGCGCCTTCCCGCGGGCGGACTGGGACTACGACAAGGCGAAGGGCAAGGGGGCGGACTGGGCGGCGGGATACTTCAACGAGTGCATGAACGGGTTCGAGTACCAGGCGGCGGGGCACATGATCTGGGAAAACCTGCTCGAGCAGGGGTTGGCGGTGACGCGGATGGTGCACGACCGCTACCACGCGGCTAAACGCAACCCCTTTAACGAGGTGGAGTGCGGCGACCATTACGCGCGTTCGATGGCCAGTTACGGCGTGTTCTTGGCGGCATGCGGTTATGAATATGACGGGCCCAAAGGAATTCTCGGATTCGCGCCGCGGCTAAGCCCGGAGAATTTCCGGGCGGCATTTACCGCCGCTGAAGCGTGGGGGACATTCTCCCAGAAACGCGAGCCAAATAGACAGATTGAGCGAATTGAAGTCAAATATGGGAGTCTGGTGTTGAAGGAGTTGCACTTCGAGCTTACAGAGGGGTTCCGGGCCGATAAACTCAAGGTCTTGGTGGGCGATCAAGAGGCACCCGCGCGGTTTGACCTACAAAAAGGCTCACTGCGCATCGAGCTTGCAGAAAGGATAAGCATTGCTGCGGGTTCGAGCCTGGTAGTGGAAATCGACCTGGCGACGATACGACCCGGCGAGCCTTCCAAGCCGAGCAATTAGGCAGCGCACGCAGTCGCCGGGAGGCTTGGTACATCATGACAGTCGAATCCATAAGTTGTCATTCCGCACTTGATGCGGAATCCATTTCTTTAGAATCTGGATTCCCGCTGGAGTTTACCCCCTGGGGGCGGGAATGACAAGCCACAAATTCAAATGTTATGAGGGAATACGGCGGCACTCCTAAATGGGGCCGTAGCGGGGGCCTATTTGGGGGGCGATCTCTTTGCCCAGCGCCAGCAGTTCGGCTCGCTGCTCGTCCGTGAGGGGCTTGTAGCTGCGGGCGAACTCGATGTTTTGAATGGCCTGCTCGACGGTATAAGGGCCGACCACCGCTGCGTGCACGCCTTTCAAGTCGAGCGCGTAGGCGAGGGCGTGCGGCATGTTAGCCGGCTCGGTGACGCAGCCGACGTAGCCCTTGCCGTGGTTGGGGAAGCCGCCCTTGATGCCGACATACACCTTCATCGCAATGCAGCCGACGTTGCGCTTAATCGCTTCGGGCAAAACTTTCGATTCAAAGTCGTAGATGTTCCTGTCGGCGTAGTTCATTACGCACATAAGCACGTCGATCTGGTCGGTCTGGATCATTCGCACGAAGTTGGCGGGCCGGTTGTGGCCTGAGATTCCGACGAAGCGGATCTTGCCGGATTCCTTCTGTTTGAGCAGGTATTCGAGCACGCCGTCTTTGGCCAGAACGCGGTCGAGGTTCTTGCCGCCGATGCTGTGGATATGCACGAGATCGATATGGTCGGTCTTCAGCGTGGTCAGCGATGTGTTCAGGGATTGCTCGGCGGCCTTGGCGTTGTCGGTGGAGACCTTTGTCACGACGAACAGCTTGTCGCGGCGCTTGGGGATGAGATGGCCGAGCATCTCCTCCGCCTCGCCGTAGATTCTCGCGGTGTCGATGTAGTTGACGCCGCGGTCGATAACTTCGCCGAAGATTTTGACGCCGTCCTCGATGCTGACGGGCCCTTCTCCGACCGGCGCCGTTCCGAGGCCGAGGATAGTGACCTTCTGGTTCGTTCGCCCGAGTACGCGCGTAGGCAGTGCCCCGGTCGCATCCTTGAATTCCGACGCCAGAGAAGGGAGCAAAACCGCCGCGCTCGCCCCTACTGCCACGCCACGGAGAAACCTACGACGTGTGATTTGATTGCGTGTGTCCATAATCGTTAATTCCTCAAAAAGATTACAGTTGCCGGATTATCATATCAAAAAGTCTCAGGCGTGGCATCAAATAATTCCCATTGAAGCCTCCGGGCCAAGGGACGCCCAATTCGACATTTATGTTGGCCTGGCAATTCCCAATTCAACCCGTCAGCAGCTCGAATTCTTTGGGACTGAGCGACTGCCTGAGCTTCTGCAGCGCAATCAGCTCGATCTGGCGCACCCGCTCTTTGCTGAGGCCCAGGTCATCGCCGATTTGCTTTAGGGTTTTTGTCTTCTTCTTTATCGGCTGTCCGATCGGGCCGAACCGGTTCAGAACAACATACCGCTCCCTTTGCGTCAGCTCGTCCTCAATAACCTGTGCCAGGCTTTGATGCGTTCGCTCGATAACGGCCAGATCGGCGGTGTCCCTTCCTCGAAAATCTTCCTGCATCTTTGCGTGCGAGGCGGCCGTTTCCTTGTCGCGCCGGGCCGTGCGGGATGGCGCCTTGTGCGCAAAAGCCTTGGCTATCGCCCACGAGGCGAACGTCGCGAACCGAAAGCCCCGCGTATAGTCGAACTTCTCCACCGCCTCGATCAAGGCGAAATTGCCTTCACTGACCAAGTCGGAAAGATTTGCCCCGCTTGTGGCATGCTTGCGTGCAATGCCGACGACGAGGCGAAGGTTGGCCTCTATTATTATCCGGTGCGTCTCTTCGGCCGCAGCCAGATAGCCTTCAATCTCCTTGATCCGTCCGCTCAGAACTCGCGACATATTGATCTTGTCTCTTGTCACGTACGCCAGGTATTTCAGATAGTTGTACCGGCGGAACAGTTCCAGCTCTCGCTCCCTGTTAAGAGCCGCCGTCTTTTTGAGTATGCTCAGATACTCCGGCAGCGACCGCCCCGCCCTGCCGAGCAGCTCCACCGTCGCCCCGTCGGCCGGCTTAGTGCTGTTCCGAGCTCCTCCGAGAATAATCTCCTTGGCGTCGTCCCGCAGAAACTCGTCACTGGCGATGTATTCGATCTTCCTCAGCAGGAGCGACTTCGCTCTGCGAACGTTTATAATCCGGTATATCGAGCTCTTGCTCCGATTGAATCGCTTCATCAACTCCTGCAATGGGACTTTCTGCTTGAAGAGATTGTATATCTCGGCTGCCTCCGGCGGCTCGGTTACGCCGGGCGGCCTCTTGAAGAGAGCTTTGTCCGGATGGGCCTTCTCGTAAGCTACAAGCGTTGATCGAATGGTCTCGCGGGACCTGCCGACCTCGGAGGCTATCCGGCGGATTACATCCTGGCGGGATGTGCCAGATTTGCCGGCCAGTGCCGCGGCACGCCTTACTATCTGCTGCTTTTCCGCCGCTGAAAGGCGGGAAAAAGACTTGGCATTGGCCGCAAGCTCGCTATTTGCCGCCAGGAATTTATCGACGGCCGATTTGAAAAAACCCAGTCGCTTGGCGCCGTCGGGCAAGACGAATTTCCTCGCAAGCAAGCCGCGTTTTCGCCATCGTCCGACTGTTTTCGTGGAGATGCCCAGCTCCTCTGCCAGCTCCTCAACGGTATAGACCTTCTCAGCCTGATGCCTTACAGGTTCTGCGACCTGAGAGCTCAGAGTGGTTATGAAGATTCTCAGGTCTTCCAGCAGTTGATCGCCGCCAATCAGCTCCTCGCCCATCGGCCCTTTATGCTGGAAACCGGTAATACGGTAAAATACGAACTCAAACGGGTAGCGCTTGTCGGCCTCGATAATGGCGTACAGCTTCTCAGCGGCATCCAGTTGCTTGCGGCGCTTCGCCGCGGGCGTGAATCGAAGCTGCATCAGCAGCTCGGCCAGAGCTTTGTGTTGAATCTTTCGCATATTGTCCTGGAGCGGCGAGTTTGTGAGCACTTGCCCCGGCTGAACTTGTCGCCGGCTGACATTTTCCCAAAACGACCAAGTGTCCATTCTACCAAGACGGGCGAAAAAAAACAGCCGTGTACAACGGCTGTTCTGAAGGTTTTTACGCTATAAAAGCGCCGCACTGCATTCGGCGGCCCAAACGTTCTATCTCACGCAACAAGGCTCTTGGCGGCATCGACCGCCGAGGCCGCGTCGGGGGCGTAGCCGTGAGCGCCGACCTTGTCCGCGTAACCCTGTGTTACGGGAGCGCCCCCAATCATCACCTTCGCCGCAACCCCCGCTTTCTTCAAAGCGGCTATCGTCTTCTCCATCGCCGGCATCGTCGTTGTCAAAAGAGCGCTCATGCCGATCAACTGAGCCTTGGACGCCTTGGCCTGCTCGACAAACTTATCGGGGCTGATATCAACGCCGAGGTCGATAACCTCAAAGCCCGCCCCTTTGAGCATCATCGCCACGAGGTTCTTGCCGATATCGTGAAGATCGCCCTGCACCGTTCCTATCAGTAACTTCCCGACGGGCTTCACCCCGGCTTTGACCAGCTCAGGCTCCAGTATTTCCATCGCCATTTTCATCGCACGCGCGGCAATCAAGACCTCGGGTATATACACTTCATTCTTTTTGAACCGCGCCCCGATGACATCCATACCAGCAATCAGACCTTCATCAAGCACGCTCTTGGCCGCTGTGCCTTCCTTCAGGGCGGCCTTGGTGATTTCAACAGCCGTCTTTTGGTCGCCTTTGATAACCGCTTCGGCTAATGCTTGCAAATTTGCCATATTCATTCACCTCAAAAAACCAACTAATCTCATCGATCCTGCATATTCCGGCATCGAAAACGTAATTAAACAGGAGCCGACGGGCTAAGGCAAGAGATAATTGCAGGTTTTTGCCGCTCACAGCAAAACCGCCGTTTCTATCCGCGGCGTGTGGATATCAGCTATGCTGACTGTGCGTCAAGGCTATAAGGTTAATCGTCTCTCCGCACTCTCGGCGGCTAAAACAGAATGCGTGCGCATAAAAAAAGCCCTGATTGAAGCCTTGGCTCAAACAGGGCGGCAATCCGCTATTCCAGGATTTCCCGGAATACTCTCACTGTCTATTTATGAGGCTGGGGTTCCTTCTCCGGCTGCTCTTCTGCAACCGTATCAGACTCCGCCTCGGACAGTTTCCCAGCCTTTGCCGCAGCAGCGGCCTTCTCGCGCTGAATCGTGTCGTAAATCTCTCGGCGGTGGACCGGAATTTCTCTCGGCGCCGTTATACCCAGACGTACCTTATCGCCCCGCACATCGACTATTGTGATCTCGACGTCATCGCCGATCATAATCGACTCATCTCTTTGTCTGCTTAGAACCAACATTGTTAACTCCTTTTGTCGGCTGGCTTTACCTTGTTTTGTACGAGTCGTTTCGACGCTAAGTTCGTTGCCGGTTCTCGTCGCAAGCAGCTCTATGCCGGCAATAGACAGCTTCCTTACCCTAAAACGGCTCGTTGCCGACAAGACTTTAACAAACTATATTTTCGGCTGATTCTAAGGCCAAAAACGAGCATTTTTGCTCATGTCCGCTCAAGTTCGTCTGATTATGAGACCGGAAGACTATAACTCTTGTGAATACAAGACGTTATGGAGAGAGGGAGGCTTGAAAAAAGATGGCTTGTCGAAAAATGGCCCGGAATGGGCAATTAGACCTCGTGTTTTCGCCAAAAATCGTATCTGATTGCCATCCAGTACCCGGCAACCGCTCCGATTGTGCCAAAGGCGACGATTTGCACGGGCAGGACGGAGATAGCAGCGTTGGAGAAGAACACAGCCGGCCAGTATTCGCACAGATGCCGGAGAGTGTTGTACTTGGCGTAAGCAGTTATAGCAAAAGGAGTTACAAGCCCGGCAGATATTATCGGCCATATATAGCCGGCGTTGAGGAAATGCTTGACTATGAACGCAGCCAATCCAAAGGCAACGATGGTCCCGAACACAATCTGCCCGGTGGCCGGCTGGCCCATCACTGAGCCAAGGCTGCCGTTGGTCATCGTAATATCCTGGGCCAGTCTGCCCAAGGCAAGAACAGCGATCAGCACCGAGGCAATCAGGGCGACGGCAACATTTAAGTACGGCGCCAGGCCGGACTTAGGCTTCTCCGTTCCCTGCCCCTGTTTGACGCCGCAGCGTATCTTCTGCCCGCAGAGCACCCCGGCAAATCCGATACCCACCACGGCGAGCCAAAAAAGCGGCTCCCATTTGAGCTCGCTCAGTAACGCCTGCCGCTGACCAATCGCAGGGCTCATCTGAATCTGAGAGGCCATATTCCCCGTGCGGGCAGCCCAGACCGCCAGCCCGGACGGGACCGCCAGAATAGCGATCTCCCGCCCGTGTGGCCAGCACAGGAAATAGCAGACCAGACCGACGACAAACGCCAATGCCGCCAAGATCACCGCTCCACTGGGCTCTAAATTACCCAGTTTAACCGCCCCGAACGGCTCCGCAGGCGCAGCCAAGGGCCATGCCCCAATGCCGATGACGGCCACACCCACTGCTGCCGCGGCAGCTATTCGCAGCTTCATCAAAAAAGATAGTTCCACTGAATATACCCTTAATTCAAAACGTCGATAGACTACCATTCAAACCGGCTGTAGGCAATAGACAATTCTCAATCGTGGCAAGAGACCGGATTTGCAACTCGTATTTCGTATGTCGGATATCGCATCTCCCCCACGGGGCAGGCGTGAAGCGCGAAGCGCATCTCGGGGAGCGGAGCAGAAGGACGGGATGCGGCCCGCCAGGGCGGGCTGCGCCCCGACAAGTTGGTTTTGTTCCGGCTTCACTGCAAGCTTCGCCGCGATGAATCCGGCTTCCACAAGGCTACGCCGGGGCAGGCGGACAACGGACGAGGGGACAGAAAGGGAAAGGATATCAGGTTGTCAGTGTACACCAATGCGGGGGGCGGGAGACCAGGGGATCAGGTGATCAGGATGTGAATATCAGGATATCAGGGGACCAGGGCGATTTCATTGATTCCCGAAGAATGGGATCTGCGATATTGACTCCCGAAGAACGGTATCTTCGATATTGGTTATTTAGGCGGGGGGTTTTGATTGATTATTTGACCAGAGAGGAGGGTATTGTATAATTGAGTGATGGGCGGGTGAGAATTGAGCGATTGGCCGATGATGCCGAGGCGGCTCTCGGATTCTTCACGGAATTAGCGGCCCTGGAATACGAGCCGATTCTTGAGGAACTCAGGCCGTATTTCGATGATATAGTGAACGATATGGGCGAGATGACATTTGATCAAATGGACGGGTGCACAATGATCTATGAAATTGAGAAGTTGAATCACACGCCGGTCTATCTATATCCGGTACGTTTTAACAAGGATATGGATGGGACATGGAAGATAAGTCTCTTCTAATTGTCAGGAGTCTTAATCGTGAGAAATGGTAGTGATACAAACATAAAAGAGAAAAAAGGTTATAAGACATACATAACAGCCCTGCCTGTGTTGGTGGGCCTTGTGGCTGCCCCTCCATTATTCCTCTGGGCCTTAGACCGAGCAGAACCCCCCATGATGCACTTCGTGAGAGAAGCAACGCACCTCATCTACGCCCTGTTGCCTGCTCTGGGAGCAGTGGTTTTTGGCATTGCATGGTCATTCTGCGTGTTTGTCAAATGGAACCACTGGAATGTGGGCATTAGAGTTGGTCTGTCGATAGTTATCTGGGCACTGATCGCTGCGGTTCTGGCGTCTGCCTTCATAGGTTTCATGAGTTGCATGATTAGTGCCGGCCCCCTGACTGAACTGGGAGTTGCAGCATAGCACAAAAGGAGAAGTCTATATGCGAAAAACGAATTCCTTATTAGTCTTGGGTGTTTATGTTATTCTTGTTTCATGCGGGAAAATACACGGTTGGGGAATTACCTATACGCACCCTGCCCTCACACAATACGCAGAGGAGAGCAGCCAATTGGCTTCCTACTGTGACAAATTACTCATAGATAGTCGCAGCGAGGTAATAGTCTCACGATGCGGTTCAGTCGGGGACTGAGGGGACGATGCGTTTGGTGCGGAGGTCTTGTTGTGACCAGATTGCCAGAGCGGCCCCTATCAGGAGGATCACGCCGAAGATAAGCTGGAGCGTTTTCAGCGATTCGCCAAACGCAAAATGCGAGATTGCAAGGACGAGTAAGGGCTGCGCGAGTATTACCAGGGCAGGTATTGTGGCTCCGATGCGTTTCATTGCGGCGTAGTAGAGCACGTGCGCCAGCGCTATAGACAAGACCGCTGAGACGACAACCACGCACCACGGTCGAACGCCCATATTCAAACAGGCGGGCATATCGCCGTACTTCAAGGCAAAGGCGCCGAGCCCGATTACCGTGTAAATACTAATCACGGAAAAGCCGTGGCGAGAATCGGTATCTCGAAGCGCCATCTTGACCGTGACGGTATAGAGCCCCCACATGAAAGCGCAAGCCAGGGCGATGGCAACGCCCGTCAATGTTCCTTTCGTTTCAAAGCCGCCCTTAAAATAGAGCACGCCTGCGACGCCGACGACGCACAGCGCCAGGCCTGCCCAGAAACGCCTGCTCCTGATCAGCGGCCTTTCATCGGGGAAGAAAAGAAGCGAAAAGCCGGCTATCCATATAATATTCGTTTTCGTCAGCAGGACCGCGAAGGCGGGGTCGATATAGTAAAATGCGGCGGCCCAGAGGGTCTGCATAATGATATTTGCGGCCGCCGGCAGGAGCGCCCGCCGCCATACGCTTCTATCGAGCTGCTTGCTGCGAATCGCAAGGATAAGCAAAGGCAGCCAGAATAGGCACGCCACGGAATAGCGCAGGAAGTTCTGCGTCCACACATCCAGAGATGCGGCGAGATACTTTATGAGGTTCGGCCCGATCGCCCAAAAGCACATTGCCCCGAGGCAGGCCAGCGTCGCAGTGACATCGAACCCGCCGTGCCGTCGCGGCAACGTCGCGGCAGGTCTTGGTCTATTGAATTGCTCGTTCACAAAGTCTTTCCAAGCATCGAGAGTGCGTAAGAAGAAACGCGTGTTAAGGTATTAAGGTCGGGATTATTATTCCAGCATTTCCTGAATTACTTTTGCCGTCTCTTGCCCTGCGTTTTTACGGCCCAGCGGCTTAGCCAGGTCCGCCAATTCGCCGCTCAGTCGAGCAAGCTTGCCCTTATCATTGAGGAGACGTTCGATGTTTTCGACGATAGGGTCTATCGAAGTGAAATAGGGCATGAATTCGCGGACTAATTCTCTGTCGGCCAGGATGTTGACTAAGCATAGATACTTGGTCTTTACCAACCACCACCCAACCAGCCGCCAGGCGATTCTGCTGGATTGATACATCACGACCATCGGGCAAGCCATCGCGGCCACTTCAAGAGTTGCGCTGCCGCTGGCGACAATGGCAAAATCGGCGGCATCGGCGGTCCGGCAGACCGAGCTGACGGCATAGTGACAATCAAAACCGGAAATTTGCGCTGATTCCAGCGACTTTTGTCGTTCGGCGTTCACCGCCACGGTGACAAACGTAGCGCCGGGGTATTTCTCTTTGATGCGCAGCGCGATCCGTTGCATCGGCTGCCAGAGCGATTTTAGCTCGGCGTCGCGCGAGCCGGGCATAATAGCCACGCGGACGCTCTTAGGATCAAAAGCGGTATAATCCTTTGGGCGGCCCCATTCAATTGCGATAGCGCCGAGCATCGGATTGCCGACGAAGACCGTCTCGACGCCGCGCCGGCTGAACCACTCCTGCTCGAAGGGCAGGAGGCAGCAGAGCTTGTCGCAGGACTTTCTCATCTTGCGAATTCGCCACCCGCCCCAGGCCCAGAGCTGCGGGGCGACGTAAAAAAGGGTCTTAATGCCGGCGCTTTTTGCGAATTTTGCGACGTGCCAGTTGAAGGACGGCGAATCGCACACGACCACCAGATCGACATTGTTGGTCCTTAGATAACGCTTAACGCGTCTAAGCAGCATGTAATAATAGCCGATTTGGGTGAAGGCATTGTAGAGCATAGCGGCCTTGCCGACCGTTACCTCAAGCAACTTGCATCCGGCCTGAGCCATCTTAGGGCCGCCGGTGCCGACCAGCTCGATATTGTCGCAGCCGGCGCTGCGAAGAGCGGTTATCAAATTCGCGCAGTGATCATCCGCGCTCGGGTCAGCCGCACTGATAAAGACGCGGTATTTCTTGTCCTTCTGCATCATAAGTGCAAGTGGTAACAAGATTCGACAAAAACGGCAACGGGAAAGTCTCCGCGAAGCGCCCGTGCCGTATGCATAATTGGGTAGGTCACTTCATTTCGGCGGGCGTTATCTGACGGTGCCGGCACCTGTCGTGAAGGTCCAGACCGAGCCGGTGGTTGTCTCGTAGGGCGAAATCTCGTCGATTCGCCAATAGTAGGTGGTGTTCGTAGATAAGCGGCCTGGCGCGAAGGTGTTTGTGGTTTGATTGGTCTGAAACTCGGGCGGGTAGGCGGCCCCGAAATAGACATCGTGGGATACCGCCGCGTAGCCGGACTCCCAGCTTAGAGCGGGGTCTAATCGAATGTCAACGCTTCCATCGGGAGGATTCGGATTCCATGCCTGCCAAGCCCAGGTTGTCTGTTTGGGCCAGTCCCCCGCGAGTATGGCAAAGTCAAGCAGGTTTATCAGGGCATTTCTATTGAAGTCGCCGGCTCTCTCATAGCCGGAGCTGAGCCAGTCGGCGACCTGGGCCGCCAGGTCGTCGAAGTGCACATAACCGTCGCCGGTAATATCGGCTGACAGCATCCAATCGTGGGGGGGAATGCTCGCCTCAGAGGTCCCGCCGTAGGCGCCCATGTCGATTCGAAGGTTCCGGCCCCAGTCGTTGCCCGGGTCGGCGGGGGCAGAGAGCGGCTCATCGCCAAGCGGTGTGCCGGGATTGCCTGCGTCGATGCATCGGCTCGTAATCAGGTCCCAGGTCCAGGTCTTGCGAGGCATATCCCACCGCCAGCCTTCGCTCATTAAGTGGTAGTCGCCATTGACCCAGAAGTCATCGTTTGCGTCGGCGAGCGTGGCGTTGGGGTCCCAATAGCCCGGCTCAACGAAGCAGGGGCAGGCATCAATATTGCCGTTGCCCCATTCGACATGGTAATAAACGTCTATACCGTCCAGGCCATCTTTGACATTGCTGTATGAGATAATGTAGTCCGCGGTGGGAGCGTCGCAAACCAGGGGTATGCCAATATCATTGTCATGCGGTGCGGTGTTGCCCCAGACAATGCTGTTGGTGACTGTGACTTCGCAGTTGTACAAAGCACAAATTCCTCCGCCCCTGTAATCCGCGACATTTTCGGTGAACGTGCAGTTGGCGACTGTGGGATGAGATGATGTAGTATCACCATACCCTCCGTACCCGACAAAAAAGATGCCGCCGCCATGGCCTTCCTCCAACAACGCGTAATTGGGATTGGGGATTGCACGGTTGCCGACTATTGTGCAATTCTCGATCATCGGATATGTCTTCTCCCCGGCGATATAAATCCCGCCGCCGGCACATGCTGTATTCGCAGCTATTGTGCAATATCTTATCGCAGGACCAGGTGAGTCGAAGCAACACACCGCCCCGCCGTGGTCTGCGTATCCTCCTTTAATGGTCAGACCTGATATGACGGAGTTTGCATCTTCCCCATTTTGAAGTATGAAGGCTCGATGCAGGTCGTCTGGAGAGCCCTGAGAGTCGATAACAGTTGCGGCAACAACGGATGAATCAGATGGGTTAGTGCTGCGGACGGTAATTGATTTACCGAGAAAATCCACATCTCGATTTCCATCTCCAGTGTAGGTCCCGGGTTGGACTACAATTTCATCGCCGGTGTTGGCCGCGTCAACCGCAGCCTGGATTGTATCGTATTGGCCGGGGACCAGGAGCAAATGGGGTGTTACGTAGATATGGACGACTTTGTGTGCCAACAGGGTGATCGCACATTCGCGGTATTCGGCCTGGATCGTAACATCTTGATCCGTGTCCAGGGTTGCCGAGGTAAAGAATCCATCACCATGGATAAGCCCATGGCTTTGTGGATCAATTGAGAGGGTGCTTGCGAGAGTAACGTACCTTGTGGATCCGTCATCATACCTGGATACAGCGAGGTACTGGTCCGAGTAGCCGGCCCGAAGCTCATTCGGGCCTATTATCTCAAGCCCAACCAGCACGGTCTCTGCCGTGAATTCATCGGCGCCCATCTCAACGCCACTGCCCATTACGCGGGGCTCACCATCAATATCCGTTTGCGTACTGTAATCGAATTCTGGATTGCCTGCGCTGATGCAAGGCGATCCTAAGAGCAAATGGTACCGGTCCGCTGCAAGATTGGGGTCGCTGTTGATACACCCGGGGCCCAAATCGCCGTCCTGGATGCAACTGTATGCAACAGGGCCGGAGGAGTATAGCCCGTCATATCCTTCCCCTGCGAAGTTGCCATAGACGATGCAGTTTGCAACCGTGCCGCAGGAGTAGAAACCGCCGCCTATAGCACCAGCCGAATTGGAAACGATGGTGCAATTCGTGATCGCCCCGTGGCAATTGCTTAGTCCGCCGCCGTAGTCTGTTGCTGAGTTCAGAAGTATGGCGCAGTTGCTTATCGCTGCGCTGCAATAGAACAAGCCAGCACCCTCGTCAGCCGAATTGCTTTTGATTAAGCAGTTGCTGATCAAACCGCTACAGCCCCATAAGCCTCCGCCATACGAGCCAGCCTGGTTGTTTGAGATAGTGCACTCCATGATGCCGCCGCTGGCTCCAATTATCCCACCTCCGCCTACGTCAGCCGAATTTCCTGTGATTGTACAGTTGCGGATCAGACCGCTGGAGCTCCATAAGCCTCCGCCCCTGCGGGCCGAGTTATTCCTGATTATGCAGTCGCGGATCAGGCCGGTGCAGTAACGTAAGCCTCCGCCCAAGTCATCAGCCCGGTTATTTGAGATTGTGCATCTGATGATGTCACCAGAGGGTCTTTCAATTGCGCCTCCGAGTTCGGCGGTATTACCGGTGAGGACACAATCGCGAATTGTGACGGCGCTGTAATCAGCACAGATTGCACCGCCGTAGTAAGCCCACCCCTTTGTTATTGTGAGGCCCGCAAGCACCGAATTTGCGTCTTGTTTTGCCTGAAAGTTGAATCCTCGGTGGGGTTCTTCTGCGGTGCCGTTGCAGTCGATGATTGTTGCTGCGACGATGTTTGGGTCGTTGGGGTCTGTGGAGCGGACGGTGATTGCCTTGCCTTTGAATTCAATGTCGCGGTTTCCGAAGCCGGTGTATGTTCCGGGTCGGATTTCTACTGTGTCGCCGCTGCTCGCGTCGTCAATAGCGGCCTGGATGGTGGTAAAGTTCGCCGGTGCATCGTCATCGACGGTGATTGTCCGGGCCACAGCAGGTGCGGCCAGGAGCAGGCATATCAATGCGGCGAATAAATGTCTCATACCGGTTTTCTCGCAAAGTCCGGGCCGTAACTCCAGCCTATACGCCGTATTCTACCAAAATTGGGGGATGGATGCAAGGATTATTATTGGCCATTTGGCTCAAATCCGTTAAATGGCGGCGGGGCAAAAAGTGGCTGAGCCACGCCTTAAACGAGGTTGAATTGGCGGCTTTAAGGTTGTATGATATGGAAGGTGAAGTATTTAGGACCGGCGTGTGTTGAATTGACAGGAGAATAGAAATGAGCAAATGCACTCAATGTATCGTGGCGGCAATGGGCTTTACGCTCCTTGCGGCGTCGTTAGGCTTTTCGGCATCGGATATGCCAAAGATCCTGGAGCCAGGCTCGGCTGCTCCCGACTTCAATCTGCCGGGCGTCGATGGAAAGAATCATAAGCTAACGGATTTTGCCGAGGCGGAGGTCCTTGTGATTATCTTCACGTGCAATCATTGCCCGACCGCCCAGGCTTATGAGGAGCGGATCAAGCGGCTGGCATCGGATTACAAAGATAGAGGCGTCGCCCTTGTCGCCATCTCCGCCAACGACCCACAAGCGGTCCGGCTGGATGAGCTGGGATACTCGGATATGAGCGATTCGCTCGAAGATATGAAGATTCGCGCCAAGAGAATGAAATTCAATTTTCCGTACCTTTACGACGGCGAGACGCAAAAGGTCTCGCGGGCCTACGGCCCGGTTACGACGCCGCACGTATTCGTATTCGACAAGGCCCGCAAACTGCGATTCGTCGGGCGAATCGACGATTCGGAAAAGCCCGAACGCGTCAAGGTGCAGGATACCCGCAACGCCATCGAAGCGCTTCTTGCGGGCAAGGAAGTCCCCGTTACCAAGACCCGGACGATCGGCTGTTCGATAAAGTGGTCCGACAAGCGAGAATACGTGAAGAAGGCCTTTGAAAAGTGGGCGGCTGAAGACGTCACTCTGGAAATGATAGACGCCGAGGGCATAAAGCAGCTCGTCGCGAACGACTCCGGCAAGCTGCGGCTGGTCAATATCTGGGCGACGTGGTGCGGGGCGTGCGTCGTCGAGTTCGACGAGCTGGTCGAGATAAACCGTATGTACAGGGGACGAGAATTCGAAATGATCACCATTAGCGGCGACTCGCCCCAGAAGAAAGATAAGGCCCTTGCGTTTCTAAAGAAGAAGCAGGCGTCCTGCAAGAATTATCTCTTCCAGCCGGACGACCTGTACCTGCTTATGGAATCGGTGGATAAGGAATCGCTCGGCGGAATGCCTTATACATTGCTCATCAAGCCCGGAGGCGAGATTATCTATCGGCAACTGGGAATGATAGAGCTGCTCGGATTGAAAACGGCGATAGTCGAAGAGTTGGGACGCTATTATAAATGAGCCGTGCCATAGACGACGCTGTTCTGCCAACGCCGGACAGGGGAACATTATGAATTCTGCAAAATTGCAGGTTAGACCTATATTGTTGAAGAAAATCTTCTTTGTGATTTTCTTCAATAATCGCCTAACTGCTTATGTAAGCAACACCTTGCCGTTAAAAAGAAAAAATCAGGAAACGATTTTTTCTTTTATTAAGTAGGCCTAACCTGCAATTTTGCAGAAGGGTTAAGGGGACATTCAGTAAGGAGACAGGTTATGACGGGTGAGAAAAAGAAGATTTTGCTGGTAATAGTGATAGCTTCGCTGGCGGCGATGTGGGCGCCCGGCGCCGAAGATAAGGCGGGCAAATCGCCTTTGGATGAGCTGCCCGACCATATAACGCGGATAACCCACTTTGGGGAGAGGGCGGATTTCTCCCACGACGGCAAGAGGATATTGTTCATAGCAAAGACCTTCGGCGACGTATATGAAGTGGACCTGGAGACGAAGATTATCCGCCCGATAACGCATCATTATTTTCACGAGGGCTATACTCGGGCGCTGTATTTGAGTAACGGCGACATCCTTCTCTCCGGCGCTCGGCAGTTCGATGCGGCCAATCCCTGGGCCAGCCGAAGCGGGAATAATGCCGAGCTTTGGGTCTTGAATAAGGACCTTTCCGGGCCGCCCGTCGCTTTGGGCGAGAAGTGCTCCGAAGGCCCTGCCGTTTCGCGCAAGCGAATGTACATCATCTGGACACAGGGCGGGGAATTCTACTCGGCCGATATCGTTTACCAGGACGGAAAGCCGATGTTAGCGAAGAAGAAAAAGGTGCTGGCGAAGAAGGACCTGCCTTTTCAGTGTGACATTGAGACGCAGAGCCTCCGCCCGCCCGCCGAGAGGGAGTTGATATTCAGCGCTTATGGGTATCAGGGCACCGAGGTCTGCGGACTCGATCTCAGGACGGGCAGGATCGTGAACTACTCGATGGCGCCCGACCAGTACGATGAGCCGGAGGGCATCTTCCCGGACGGCAGGCACACGCTGGTCGAGTGCGACAAGCACAGTGGGAAGGGCGTGGAGAGTATCGATTTGTACAAGCTCGCCCTGGACGGGTCGGGCAGGACGCAGCGGTTGACGTTCTTCGCCGATTATCCCGGGTATAAGGCGTCCAACCCGGTTGTCAGCGACGACGGGCGGTTTATTGCATTTCAAGTGGCTAAGAGCGGCGACCCTGCCGGCGTCGGCAGAGGCATTTTGCTATTCGATATCGAAAAATTCGAGAGACGGTCCAACGCCGAGGATGCCAAAGTAGAAACCAAGCAAGACCGGACGGAAGATAAGGTCGAGAAAACAGGCGACCAGGTTGAGCACGAAGACAAGCCGGACGAGCCTAACGCCGCGCCGGAGGCGAACGAGCCGCCTGCGGTTGAGAATACGGTGAAAACAACCGCCGACGTGACAACAATGCAGGCAAGCGAGGACGTGAATGGAAACGCGCCCGAGCAACCGATGACGCTGGAAGAGCGGATCGGAAGAATCGAGACAGAGTACGGGGTCAAAGTACATCAGAATTACGATGCCAAGGTTTTTTTCCCGCCGGAATGGCTTGCGCCGCCGATATCGGGCGAGGGTTCTCAGATGCTTAAGGGTGAGGTGGAGAGGAGCGTTGAGGCCATTGAGAAGTTTCTCCCGGCATATCCGAAGGAAGTACGCGCGAAGAATCTGACGGATATCTACCTGGTGAGCGGTATGAAATTCTACGGCAAGGGCTTCGGGGCGGCTTACGGAAAGTCGGCCATATACGTCAACAACGAGGGGCGCACAAGGGGATATACGCAGGAGTTTCTGCTCAGCCAGATGCACTCTGAGCTGTCGAGCATATTCCTGATGAATCACGCCGGCGAATTCCCGATGGATGCATGGAACAATATCAACCCGCAGGGCTGGAGATATAACGGCACAGGAGTCGAGATGCTGGGGCAGAGCGATATCTTTGGGCAGACCGATGAGTTGTTGAGCAGGGGATTTCTCGTGAAGTATTCGCAGAGCAGCCTAGAGAACGACGTAAATATGTTTGCATTCTGGGCGTTCACAAAGGGCGAGAAGCTGAAAGAACTGACCTCAAAGTATGCGCGAATAGGCCAAAAGTTCCAGCTTGTCGTGGAATTCTACCGGGGCATTCACCCCGGAATCAATATCTCAGCCGAGCCTGAGACATCGAGCTTGGTCAACTGTGCTCCGCCGGACAGCATCCTTAGGCAAAGCGGCGGTTGAAACGCAGATGTGATTTGAGAATGAAATTGCCATTTTGAGCGGGTGGTAGTAGATTATCCTCGGTTGGTGTTCAACGTCTTGCAGGAGTATTGGAGCCCTTTGTATTTGTGGGGCTGAATCGAGAATTTGGGAGTTGTGACGGGTTAAGATTATGTCGCAGACCGGGCCGAGCCGAGAACAGGCTTTATCGCTGCTGAAGGAATATAATCAGAACGAAGGGCTTATGAAGCACGCCCTCGCGGTCGAAGCGGTCATGCGCTATTGCGCCAGGAAGAGCGGCGAGGATGAGGAGAAATGGGGTGTGATCGGCCTGGTGCACGATCTGGACTACGAGCGGTTTCCGCACGAGCACTGTCACAAAACGCGGGAGATTCTGACCGAGCGCGGCTGGCCCGCCGAATATATCCGCGCCGTTGTTTCGCATGGATGGGGGATATGTGCGGACGTCGAGCCGCAAAGCGAGCTTGAGAAGGTGCTCTACGCGATAGACGAATTGACCGGCCTTGTGGCCGCGACTGCGCTGGTCCGCCCGAGCAAGAGCGTGATGGATGTGGAGGTCAAATCGGTCAAAAAGAAATGGAAGGATAAGGCCTTCGCCGCGGGCGTAAACCGGGAAGTGATCGCCAAAGGCGCTGAGATGCTGGGCGTGGAATTGAGCGAGCTTATCAATGATACGATAATGGGGATGCGGCAGACGGCCGCGGAAATAGGATTGCTGGGCAATCCGGAGGCGTCGCCAAACGTTTGAAGGAAAGTCGGCGTTATTGTCTGGGAGGTCGAATCGAGATGCGTGAAAGAAAAACTTGTGCGGGGCCGACGACCGCAGTGTTTTATATCTTGGCTGTGTTCTCGACGGCCGGTTGCGGCGACAAGAGCTTGACTCTGACCGATGCCGAGCTGGAGCGGATTGCGGTTACCGAAAAGATACAGCTTGTAGAAAAGGCCGGCGGACTTGTCCTTGTCGTCGGCGGCGAGACGATAACGAGCGACGAGGTTATCCAGACCTCAGCCGATCAGTTCGAGGAGGGCAGGACCATCGCCGAGGTTCTTAAGCCGATGGCCCAGAATACCAGCGCCGAGGAGTTCAAGGAGCAGGCCAGGATTCCGATTAAAGACATTGTCACCGGTAAGATATCGCGAATCTTGCTCTATCAGCACGCCAAGAGGGAGATTGGAGAGGGCGCCAAGGAGCAACTGGACAAATTAGCCGAGACCGAGTTGAGGAAGTTTGTCTTGCAGTACGGCGGCGACGAGGCAAAGGCCGACGAAGCGCTCGCGGCGAAGGGGACGACTCGGGAGAAATTCAAGGAAGAGCACAAAAAGGTTATTATCACGCAATCGTATCTGGCGTCGAAGCTATCTTACAAAAAGCCCGTTACGTTCAGCGAGCTGGCCGAATACTACGAGCAGCATAAAGACGAGCTTTTCTATAACGAGGGCTTGTTGCAGTTTCGGCTGATTGATATAGATATGTCGAAGGTGGAGATAACCGACCTTGAGGAGAATCGGGTCGAGAAGGCCCGCAAAAAGGGCCTGGAGCTGGCGAATCGCGCAAGGGCGGGAGAGGATTTTGCCAAGCTCGCCGAAGAGTACTCGGATGAGGCCCATAAATCGTTCGGGGGATTGTGGCCGGAGGTCAAGCCCGATTCGCTGGCGATGCCATATACCGTCCTTGCCGAGGCCGCTGAGGGAATGAATCCGGGCGAGATTGCGGGGCCTTTAGAGACGGTTGGCCACATCTTCATAATGAAGCTTGAGGCCAAGCAGCCGGCCGGCTACCGACCCCTGGATGAAGTCCAGAGCGAGATCAATAATAAAATCCTCGAAGAGCGCCGCAACGAGGCTATCATCAGACTTAACGCCAAGCTCCTGCGAGAGGCGGAAATAGGAGACACGGATGAGTTCGTGGATTTCTGCGTGGACAAGATATACAAGATGAGCGCGGGCCCCGTCGAGACCGGAGTACAGAAGACTGAATAGCGAATGGAAATCGTAGCACACGGCATAGACCTTGTTGACTGCCCTCGGATAGCCCAGATGGCTGAGCGGCATGGAGAACGCTTCATAGATCGCGTCTTCACGAAGGCTGAGCAGGCGTACGCGAAGTCAACCAGGGATGAGATCGAGAAACTGGCCGGGCGCTTTGCCGCCAAGGAGGCGATTCTAAAGCTGATGGGGACAGGCTGGCGAGGCAAGATCGCCTGGACCGATATTGAGGTCATCAACAACGCTATGGGCCAGCCGAAAGTCATTCTCGCCGGCGAAGTGAAAGAAATCGCCGAGAAGCTCGGCATCAAACACATCAGCGTCAGCATCACCCACACCGCCAATTTCGCCATCGCTTCCGCCGTCGCCCTGGCTCAAAAGAAGGGGAATCGCCACAAAGACACAAAGGCACGAAGAAACAAGGAGTAGAAAACAAATGTCTGAGTCTTGGTGGCTATGATATTGCGATGAGGGCAGGTGACTTCGATTGTGTGGTTGTGGGAGGGGGGCACGCGGGCGTTGAGGCCGCGTATGCGGCTGCGAAGGCGGGGGCGCGGACGTGCCTTATTACCATCAGCGCCGATACCATTGCCAAGATGAGCTGCAATCCGGCTGTCGGCGGGCTTGGTAAGGGGCAGATTGTGCGCGAGGTCGATGCTCTGGGCGGACTGATGGGCTTGGCGATAGACGCGACGGGGATTCAGTTTCGTCTTCTGAACCGCTCGAAAGGTCCCGCCGTGCGAGCGCCACGCGCGCAGGCGGATAAGTACAAGTATAAGGATTACGTTCGCAAACAGCTCGAAGTGACAGAGAACCTGACAATCATCGAGGGCATTGCGATGCAGATTGTAACCGAAGGCGGCAGGGCGGCGGGTGTGCGCTGCGGCGACGGAAGCGTATATCGAGCCGGCGCGGTGATTCTGACTACCGGGACATTTCTTCGCGGACTAATGCACGTAGGCACGGAACAACGGCCCGGCGGAAGACTGGGCGAGCCGGCTGCGAACGAACTATCGCTAAGCCTCGAGCAAATCGGCTTGAAGCTCGGCAGGCTCAAAACCGGCACGCCGGCAAGGCTCGACGGCGCGACGGTCGATCTGGATAAGCTCGAAATCCAGTATGGAGACGAGCAGCCGACGCCTTTTTCATTTATGACCGATAGAATCGACAGGCCGCAGATACCCTGCTGGATTACTTACACGAACAAAGAGATACATCAGCTCATCCGCGACAACCTCGACCGTGCGCCGCTCTACACCGGGCAGATTACATCCACGGGCCCGCGCTACTGCCCGAGCATTGAGACCAAGGTAGTCCGCTTCGCCGACAAGGAGCGTCACCAGGTCTTTCTTGAGCCCGAAGACGCCGAGAAGACGACGATCTACTGCAACGGCATAAGCACGTCTTTGCCCAGGGACGTGCAGGAACGGATGCTTCGATTGCTTCCTGGTACTGAGCGTGCTCGGATCATCCATTACGGCTACGCGATCGAGTATGACTTCTGCCAGCCGATTCAGTTGAAGAGCAGCCTCGAGACCAAAGCGGTGCCCGGATTGTATCTTGCTGGCCAGATAAACGGCACCAGCGGCTATGAGGAGGCGGCCGGCCAGGGCCTTATCGCCGGTCTCAACGCGGCCAGGAGCCTGGCCGGCGCAGAGCCGATTGTATTAGGCAGAGACCAGGCCTATATCGGAGTCATGATCGACGACCTGCTGACTAAGGGCGTTAGTGACGACGGCGGTGAGTGCCTGGGCAGTCTTACCGAGCCTTACCGCATGTTCACATCGCGGGCCGAATACAGGCTGGCGCTCCGTGCGGACAACGCCGATAGAAGGCTGACGTCCATCGGCAGGTCGGCGGGGCTTGTAGATGAAGGCCGTTGGGCTAAGTTTCAAAAGAAGCTCGCCGACCTTGCCAAGCTTAAGGAGTATTTGGCTAATGAGCGCTCGGGCGGAGCGAGCCTGTGGGACCAGCTTCGTCGGCCTCAAAGCAGCCTCGCTGATACGCTAAGCGACAATCCGGAAATTAGAAAGATGGATATAGCGAAGGATATCATCGAGGCGGCTATTGTCGATGCGAAATACGAGGGCTATTTGGCCAAGCAGCAGCGCCTTGCCATCGGAATGCGCAGCTTAGAGAATAAGAAGATTCCTGGCGACCTTGATTATCAGCGTATCTCGCATCTGCGGGCCGAGGCGAAAGAGAAGCTCTCAGCATTCAGACCAGGCACCCTCGCCCAGGCCTCACGCATAAACGGCATAACCCCCGCCGATATTACCGTCATACAAATACACCTGAAAAAGTCGGCTCCGTCGCGAGTAGATACCGGGTCGGGGACCGAAAGCTAAGAGACTATGAGCGAGCTATCTGAAAACACCTACAACTGCGAACTTAAGAGGAACGAACCCAAGTTGAAGCTGTGGCGGTCGGCGGGATTGCTCCTGACGTACAAGTGTAACTGCGCTTGCGAGTTCTGCTATTACAACTGCTCGCCCGACAAGGGCGGCCTGATGCCCGTCGATACCGCGCTGAATGCGTGGCGGTCGCTGGAGAAGCTCGCAGGCAAGCGGACGAAGGTGCATCTGACCGGCGGCGAACCATTCCTTTATTGGGAGCGATTGATTGAGATACTCGAGAAGGCGAAAAGGGATGAGCTCGGTCCGTGTGACCTTGTCGAGACAAACGGGTACTGGGCTGTGAGCGATAAGGTCACAGCCGAGCGATTGAAAATCCTCAATGAACTTGGGATACGGCGACTCAAGGTCAGCACCGACCCGTTCCATCAGGAGTACGTTGATGTAGAGATCGTGCGGAGGTTGGCGAAGATTGCCAAAGAAATTCTTGGGCCGCAGCGCGTGCTCGTTCGCTGGCAAAAGTATCTGGATAATCCGGTGGAAATAAGAGGTCTGGACGCCGAGCAGCGCAATCACAAGCTCATCCGTGCAATGAAAGACTATCCGTGCCGGTTCACAGGTCGCGCCGCCGGCCGATTAGCCGCTCTGGCCAAAAACGAACCGATAGAATCGATGGCAGCGATGAACTGCGGCAGCGAATTCCTCGGCGCCAAGGGAGTGCATATCGACCCCTACGGCAACGTGTTCAGCGGGACGTGCAGCGGCATAATCTTATGGAACATAAACGACAAGCCGTTAGAGGATATCTGGAAAGGATTCGATCCGAGCGGCAATGATTTCGTAGGAACGCTTTTTCATCGCGGCCCCGCCGGCCTGCTCGATAAGGCCGCCGAGCAGGGCTACGAAAAAGCTTCAAGCTATGCAACCAAATGCCATCTATGCACAACCATTCGCCAGTTCCTATTCGATAACAAGCTCGACAAATCAGTGGTTGGCCCCGGAGAATGTTATTCGTAAGGAATATCGAATAGCGAACAAGGAATCTTGAATTACGAAGTGAGGGACTGCCGGTTTCAGGCGTTTCTTTTCGCCACTGCGGTTGCTTCTATTTCGAATAGGAGGTCATGGCGGCAGACATCGCAGATTGGAATTATCCAGGGCCAGTTGTACTTGCCCTTTATGGAATTGAAGACGCGTTCGATTTCGGGCGTTTTGCAGTAGGCGATGATATGGACGACGTCTTCGTCGGCGACGTCCATATCCTTGAGCACGGCACGGACGTTTTCGATGGTGTCGTTTATCTGGCCTTTGGGGTCGCCGATATTGGTTGTCTCGCCGGCGGCGTTGATTGAGGCCGTGCCCGAAACGAATACGGTGTGCCCGGCCGGCGTCGAGGCCCGCGAGGCCCGCGAGAACGCTGAGCCGTACTCCAAAGCACACTGCTGCTTGCCTCCGGCCTGAAGGTACTGCGTCGAATCGGGCGGCTTGAGCACCGCGAAGAGGTCCATCGCGCAGTCGCTTCCGTCCGTGGCGCCGAGCCCGATACCGGTGCTGGCGGGCATCGACTGACGGGTCCCCTCTCCGATCATTCCGCGCTCGGCGAAGAACTTGCTCCTGACGCTGTTGAAATCGTCGTACCATGCGAGTATGTCGTTGAGCCACATCCAGGTGCGCGCGACGGAGAGGAAATTCGTCCCGCAACTTTTGAGCGATGTCTCGGCCTTTTCGAGGCACACCCTCGCCTGCTCTTTGGGACAGGTCAGTTGAGGTGCGGAAACGCAGGAGAGAGTCACTATCGTGTGGTTCGGCGCCCGAAGGATTCGCCCTCGCGGGGCGCCGTCGAGGCTAATTACCTCGGTGTGTATGTCGCCGCTAAGCGCGTGGACCTGGACGCCGGCGATCGGCCCCAAAGAGGCCCCTTCCCGACCGACAAGGAAGCTCGGAGCCACGCCGTCATCGAAGCCCTGACCGTGGTAGGCCCGCGACCTGGCCTCCGCGAGAATATCAATCACCTGCCCGGCGGCGAATACACGTTCCTCGAGGATGCGCGCGTTTTCGAAGTTGAGCGTATCCTTTATCGCGGAGAAGAGCTGCCCGGCAAGCTGAGCCGGCGGGGCCTTGCGCTGCGGTATGGCTGAAATATAGAATTCAGTTACGCCCGATGATTCTATGGCTCGCTTGTCTATGTTTACCGTCATTCATCCTCTCTGCTAAGAGATTAGAGATTTCTGACTATTGGCGTTTTTGGCCCGATATTCTGTCCGTTAAGATACAGCGTCCAAAGGGCGAAACTATGCCCGCCTGATACGCTCTATGTCTGTAGAGCGTCAAACGAGTATATACTAACCGGCATCTGTGGCAAAATCAAGCCTAATTTCCCCGGCTGCCGCAGTATTATCGCCACCTTATAAACGCCGCTACGATAATTATGAAAACCTTGTATAATCGGCCTAAACTGACCGGCCCTTTACGAACGATATGGGACGAATTTGCTTTCTGAGGAATAACGTAAGTATCGTTGAGTCTTGAGCATTCTGCCAGCTACCTTTTCAGCAGTGGGCCGGCGCTGCGTTTGTAGATTTCAAGCTTCTTTGCGATCTCTTGTGCAAGGGGCTGGTCTTGGGCCATAAGCGCAAGGTTTAACGCCTTTTCGGCGGAGACGACGGCCTCGCGGAATCGACCCATCTTTGCATAATTCATTGCGAATTGGTCGTGCAATGTTGCGGATGTATCGATCTTGGGATCGATGGCCACGGCCCTGCTGTAATGCGTCAGGGCCTGCTCAAGCTTCCATCGCTGGGCCAGGGCGCCGGCGAGCAGGTAGTGGGCCTTTGCGCTGTTCGGGTCGATCCGCGTCGCCTCGGAGAGATGTAATTCGGCCTGCTCGAAGTCGCCCTTCAAGAGCATCGCTTCTCCGATACTGCGCAGCATGTTCGGAAGGTTATATTGCTTATCCAGGCCGTTGGGCATGCCGCGAAGCGCAAGGCGAAGATGGGCGGCGGCGAGGTCGAATTGCCGCTGGTGCAGCAGGGCCATTCCCAGGTCGTGGTGTGTGCGGGGATCGTTGGGATCGCTCTCCATCGCCTTTCGGTAATGCTCCATACCCTCCTTATACATACCCTTGGCGTTGTAGAAAAGGAATCCCAACTGGCGATGCGCAGTCGCGTTGCTCGGATTCAGTTGCAGGGCGTTTTGATATTCCTGAATGGCGCTATCCGTATCGCCGGCCTTGAAGAATTCGTTGCCCGCCCTGACGTAAGAGTAATCGTCCAAGAACTCCTCGCGGATCTTCCGTATCGCAGAGGCTCCAGCGTTGACAAATTCCGGTATGTTGGCGGCGCGGTCGGGCCCCGTGAAATGCGAGAGCATAACCGGCGGGGCGCTGTCGCCCTGCTCGTCGATGTGAGTCAAGAAAAGCTGCGTATAGGGTGAGTAGCCCTTCGAGGAGAAGACGAGCCACTTGCCGTTGGGAGAGAAACTGTGCCACGAGTTCATTCTATTGGTATTGGCGCGTAATCTCCTGGCTTCGCCTCCTTCGGCGGGGATGATATAAAGCTCGCTATCCGGCTGGAGAAGCATGTAATTAGCCGCCTTGCAGAATACGATCCATTTGGCGTCGGGCGAGTATTTCGCAAAGAAATTGCTCATTCCATTGTTGGAGGCGCCTTCGATCGGCTCGGCTTGTCCGCCGGCGCCGTCGTTGAATGGAATTCTATAAAGATCAAACTTGAAGGGTTTGCCCTCCTCTGTGAATTCCCTGCACTCCTCGCGGGTCAACAGCACCTTGCCCTGGCCTTGTGTGTGTTTCAGATCGTAAGCGATGGTCCGCGCAAAGACGATGTATTTTCCGTCGGGACTCCAGCTCGGATTGCTCTGGACGTACTGCGGGTCGTCCGCGCCTGGCAGCGCGCTAAAGGTGCATTTCTCTCTATCGTATATGCAAAGGATGCCTTTTAGCGGGAAAAAAAGCTGAGAAAACGCAAGGTCCGGCTGCGGAACAAATACGGATTTATCCTTCACGGTGCTGACCACAAACCGCCCATCGGGGGAGATTTGCGAGAGCAGGCCGAAGGTTTGCTCCCCGTCCTCTTTTTTGTAGTCGTCCCACGTAATGACGTCGGCGGGCTTGAGAATCATCTGCTCGGCGACTTCCGCGATAATGTATGAGCCTTTGCTGTTGGCGTAATCGACGTCCATAGCAAGGGTATCGGCGCTGCGGGAGAAGGAGTGACAATTTCCGCAAACGGGCATTCCCTCAAGCACAATGGGCGGCTGATGCGCCGAAGAAACCGCACCGAAGCGCCACCTGATGAGCGAGGGGTCTTTGACGGCGTTGACGAAAGGCAGGTTTACTTCCCGGTAGAATATGGGCGCGCCGACGGGGTCGGAGGATGTCCTGATGGTAATTCGGCTTGCCGAGAGGATGTCTCTCGGCAATTTGCGGTTAAAGCCAATGATGGTTACCTGCACGGTCTTTTGCACAGACGCCTTCTTCACAGCCTCCCAATCGGCTGGTTCGGGGGTCCATTGCGGCTGCTCAACAAGGGCGTTGATACGCTCCGCTCCTGCGTCGAATTCGACGCTGACAAGCCAGCCGTCACAGTGTTGAGCATCGTCTTTCCAGCGAAACGTCGGCGCACAAATATCCGCAGGGAATAATGTCTCGTCGAGCGGGTATTCGATAGCCAAGCTGCCGTAGTCGCTGGGGCCGCGAAAAGCCGCCAATATGCCCTCCTCGCTTGGGCCGGAAGGAGTGAGAAGCCGTATCGCCACTGCGGCAGCAATGGCAATTGCGATTAACCCAAATATGAGATATCGAATTGGTGTACGCATAAGGCCTTGTTCTTCATATCAGGGAGAACTTCCAAGAGTCTTTTTCTGCTTATACATTTGAATCTGTTCGGTGACTTCCCGGACGAGCTTTTCATTCGAGGCCTTGCGAGCCAGGGCAAGCGCCTTTTCCAGAGAAGCGACAGCCTCGTCGAACCGTTTGATTTCGGCATAGCTGGCGGCAATATTCATAAGTGCGCCGGGATTATCGGGCTTGCGTCGCAGAAACTCCAGCCAATGCGCGATAGCCTGTTCGTGCTTGCCCTGCTTGGCCAGTGCGATAGCAAGATTGTATCGAACTGCGATAAAGTTGGGGTCGATGCGAATCGCCTCGGACCAATACGCAACGGCCTGGTCGAGCTTTCCCTGCTGCACCATTGCCTGGCCGAGGCTATAGCGCGTCGCGGCGTCGTTGGGATCGAGGGCTATGGCCTTGCGCCAATGGTCGAGGGCCTCGTCGAGCTTCTTGACCCGTGCCAGCGCAGTACCCAGGGTGCGGTGCGCTTCGGCGTCGTCGGGCCT
>Ga0315277_10002298_pt1 | contig 26758 bp, 19 predicted proteins | sample YL17G05_15_MG_FD_203695 | JGI IMG/M metagenome (GOLD analysis project Ga0315277, IMG submission 203695) | Sediment microbial communities from Yellowstone Lake, YNP, Wyoming, USA - YL17G05_15 | ecosystem: Environmental > Aquatic > Freshwater > Lake > Sediment | place: USA: Wyoming | collected... | reverse complement strand
ACCCATATTGTCCTCCTTCCTCTGTCCAGTCTAATATACTAACTTTTAAACTGGACCGAAATATGGGGGGCAGGTCACCATCTACATCCGACGCTCCCGGAAGGATAAGGAGTAGTCAAACGCTACCCTACCATCCTACTCAATATATCTCGGAACAAAAACATAGTGAGAAACACTTCTGGGCAATATTTACTATAGATTCTCTCAGTCAATTAGGAATTGAAAACTAAGGGATATAGGGGGTTGCTATCCCCCTTTCTGCTATGACTTGATAGCATTTATAAGCTCCTCAACATCAATATTAGCCCTTCCCACAAGCGGAGACACCTCATACATCTCAGTGAATTTAAAAGGGTAGGGATTCAGCAGCTTCATAAGACTCTCAATATCCCTCACAATCCTTCTTTAGCAAAAAATATAGTGAGTAGCACTAGCTGTACCTCCGTACTAGGTCAGACCGAAGACCTTGACAGGGCAGTTTCCAGAGCCCTGGACTATACTTAGACCTGCCGTATTACATTTTATTAGGGATTAAGAGATTACAAAAAATAAGCCCCGGTAAGCTAACATGAAAATTTTCTGATACTGTGTATATCTAGTAGAGAAGATTATTTGTTTTTATTGGCACTGAATTGCACACAGCGTAAGAGTATTTTCAGGTTGACTAAAGCATTAGTTACAAGAGAGTGACCAACATTAAATTAAGGCAAAAAAGTGGCTTCTCCCCGGAAGAGCCTAGTAACGAGTGTTAATCTGAAAAACCTCCGAATCAATTTTTGTATGCGAGAGTCTAACAGATTTCTCCTAATTACAGTATTTAATTTAGAGAAAGAAGTTCCGATAAACTTAACGGTGAGTCTTTTTTTCTTGGTAAAGGGATGCGGAAGCGTGCTGGTAAATTAAGGGATTGCAAGTTCTATCAGTCACAATTTCTTATCATGAGAAGATGTTGGACTTATAAAGCAGGAAAAGTCCCTGACCCAGACCGGAATAAGAGATTCCTCTGGGATGTTAGTATGCGTTGATCTTATTAATCAGGCTTAAAGGACAACCTTAAAACATAGAGACTTTTTGCCAGAAAGCTTTGGTTCTTTTCAGGGCTTGGTAACTAAAATAAAACAAATGGTTGAACCTTAAGAACCGCTGCCTCAACGCTGTCTGATTAGCCAGCTTAATTTGGAGGGTTTTCGGACACAGGAGCATATAAATAAGGGAGACATTAAAATGTTAGGAATTTGAAATTCTTCTTTTTATATTTAAGAAGGATGTGATACCTGGAGGAAAATATGCGCAGAAGAGACTTTCTTAAGAATATGGGATTGGGGATGGGAGGAGGACTTATCTTTTTGCCTGACATTGTGAAAGGAGAGGCAAAAAACTTGATTAAGAATATTCCCGCAACCAGGGTGGTGCAGATCCATAACCCCAATGCCACTAATTGGGACTTTGCCACAGGGTATTATGGTGATTATATAAACCAGGCACTGGTGGATGCTATGGTGGATAGGGGGGCGTGTGAGCTGACCGGCCTTTCGGACCCGTTTTTTGCCTGGCATAGGATTATGAGCTCATACAAGGCTGGAGACAAGATTGCAATCAGAGTGAATTTTAACAACTGTATGCATACTTCTTACCCTGATCCCTATTACCCTTCACATAACATGATCGACTCTCTGATCGAGCCTGTGAATTCCGTAATCTCAGGATTAACCAGAATTGGTATTCCGGCCGCAGACATCCGGGTCTATGATGCCTCCAGGATTTTACCCAATCGTTTCACTTCTGGCTGTCTTTATTCGGGAGTGGAATTCTACGACTATCTGGGCCAAAACGGCAATCTAGTAGCCGCTTTCAGCAGCACTGACCCATCAAGGGTAATCAACTTCTCTAATCCATCTATTCCTTCTCATGATGTAACTGATGTTTTAGTCAATGCTCAGCACCTCATTAATTTTCCCTTGTTAAAAGCTCACTCCACAGGGGTCTCCGGGGCTTTCAAGCTTCACTTGGGAACAATCAATGGGCCGTTCTATAATGACATTCACGACTATCTTTACGACTTGGACAAAAATCCTCTGGTCGATATATTCAAAAACGTCAATATTAAAGACAAGACCAGGTTAGTAATCGGAGATGGCTTATTTGGGGCAAGGTCATACGATGCTAACCCGGAAAGCTGGTCTATTTTCGGGAACAAATCCCCCAATACTCTATTTTTCTCCTTAGACCCTGTTGCCCTGGATACAGTAATGCAGGACCTTCTTCATACCCAGTGGCCTGTTGGCTCTATGCCCCCAGATGACCATGACCATCTACACTGCGCTTTCAGACAGGGCTTGGGAATACATGAACATAAGGATAAAAACGGAAGATATTCCCAGATAGACTTCATAAAAATCGAACTGTGATGGAAGAACATCTCTTTTTCAAGAACAGATCGGGAAAAGAGCTTTTCGGAGCCGTATATTATCCTGATAAGTTAAGCGGTAAAGGAGTCCTTCTCTGCGATCCTTTGTTTGAGGAAAAACTTCACGTCCACCGCGTGCTGGTGGATTTCTCCCGGCTTTTATGCTCCTCCGGATTTATCGTGATGCGTTTCGATTATTACGGAGATGGTGACAGTCAGGGAGAGTTTGAGGAAGCTACCGTAGAAACCCGTTTAACCGATATAAGTTCGGCTTTAGACTTCTTGAAGAGACAGACTTCTATTGAAAAGGTAGCCCTATTAGGAGTTCGGTTTGGTGCAACTTTAGCGGCGATTTTAGCCGAAAGGGAAAAAGAAATCGAAGCTCTAATATTATGGGCACCTGTTCTTAAAGGGAATGACTACATTCAACAACTCCTCCGAATTAATTTGGCAGAGCAAGTAGTGGTTTATAAGAAGGTGCTTTATACCAGAGAACAGCTTGTGAAGGGCTTGAGAGAAGGAGAACGGATTAATATAGAGGGATATGAGATTTCAAAGGAACTATACGAACAGGTTTCCGTGGTAGACCTTTTGGCCGAAGATAGGCATTTCACTGGAAAAACTGCCCTTTTTCAATTTTGCAAAAATCCGATGGAAAACGATCCAGACCTGGAGGAGTTGAAAGTCCTCTATTGCAGAAGCGGCAAGGCCGAGGTGTTAAGAATCTCTGATCCCCCTTTCTGGGGAGATATGAAATACTATCCTCCTTTCACCACTGATCTGTTTAGCAAGACCCTATATTGGTTAAAAAACAACCTATAGCAGAATATGGAAAAGGTAGCTAAATTCAAGTGTGAAGAAAGAGAGTTAGTTGGGATAGTTAATCTGCCTGACGGAAGATTGGCGGATAGGGAAAAGGTAGGTGTTATCCTTTCTGTTCCGGCTCTGAAATACCGAATTAGTTCTTTCCGATTGAATGTAAAATTGGCCCGGAGGCTGTGCCAGGAGGGTTTTCATGTTTTAAGGTTTGACCCTTTGGGGATAGGCGACAGCGAAGGCGAGGTGCGAGCCAGTTTGGGTCTAAAGCATTTCTTGGAAATTCAAACTGGCAAATACGAAAAAGAGACTAAGGCTGCAATCGACTTCTTCAAAGCGACTTATGAGCTGGATAAAATTGTCCTTTTGGGTCTTTGTGGTGGAGCAATAACTGTTCTTATTACAGGGGCACATGACCATAGGGTTGATAGGCTTGTACTCTTGGGAATTCCGGTTCTATTACAGAATATCCCAGAGCATATTCTGGAATACAAAGATATTATAACTACATCCGAGTTTGCTGGACAGGTTTTGTCCACTTACAAAAATAAGCTCGTCAGTCCAAAGGCTTGGGGACGCCTGTTCACGTTTAAAAGCGAATATAAGACTCTGATAAAATCGCTTTCTTTATATTTAAAGAAATTCTTTAACAACAATGATTCGAGAAAACATCCAAGATTCAATAATCTTCTTTTAAGTTGCTTTGAGGATTTCCTCGCTAGAGGTAAAAAGATACTATTTATTAATGGAGAGCTTGACCCAGCCACTTGGGAGTTTAAGGCAGAATTTGAGGATAAATATTTAAGAAACAAAAATAATCTTGATAACTCTTACGAGATTCACATCATTAAAAAAGCCAACCACATTTTTTCCTTAACTGAATGCCAGCTTGAGCTGTCAGAAAAAGTAAGCTCCTGGCTACGCAAGGAATATGCGGGGCAAAAAATGAGTATTCTAAATGGAGGTAAAAAATGAGAATTCTGCACGGACCACAAGATTATGGTGGAGCGGGATTCCGGATTTCCCGAGCTCAGAGGAAATTAGGTCATAAAAGTGATTTTGCAGTTTTCCGACCATCTTTCTCCCGCTTTCCATCAGATTTTGTCCTTAAAGATGAAAACCGGGGCTGGTCTCGAACAAAAAAACTTTTATTCCTCTTAAAATGCTTGCGCGATTATGATGTCTTTCATTTTCATTCGGAGTCCATTTTTGCCGCAGAATTCAGAGATATCCCGCTATTAAAGAGACTTGGCAAAAAAGTGATCTTTCATTTCCACGGGCATGATATCCGGGGGCAAAAGATGCATCCACGGATAAAATCAGCCGATGCCCGTCTGGTCTCTAGTCCGGATCTGCTTGAGTATGTTCCGGATGGCATCTGGATACCGCAGCCGATTGATTTAGAATATTGGCAGCCTCTGTCTGTTGATAATTCAAAGGGGAAAATAATCCTGATTCATGCTCCTACCAGCCGGGAAATAAGCGGAACAGATCATATAATCTCTGCGGTAAAGGATCTAAAAAATGAGGGGTATAACGTAGAGCTTTCTTTGATCGAGGGGAAGCCGTATGAGAGCTTAAAAGAATATTATCAAAAGGGTGATATCTTTATGGATAAGATAACTTTAGGAATCTACGGAACTTTTGCGGTAGAGGGTATGGCTTTGAAAAAGCCGGTGTGTGTCTTTATCACAGAGGAAATGTTACGCCTTTATCCAAAAGAACTATCTGTGATGAACACCTCTCCGGATAATCTAAAACAAAACCTGAAAAGATTACTTGAGGACGAGGAATTAAGAAAAGAAATGGGAGAAAAAGGCAGGGCTTATGCGGAAAAATATCATGACGTTCAGAAAGTAGCTACAAAGTGTCTTTCAATTTACCAAAATTGCTAATATGTATAACACCTTTAAAACTATAATCAAGCATACTGCCATCTACAACACTGCAGACCTCTTGGTCAAGGCGGTCGGATGCGTTCCCTTACCCATATATATCAGGTACTTAAGCCCTGCAGATATCTCCAAGGCAAAGAAACTTTTAGACTCCCATGTGAAAACCGGTTTTGAAAAGGGTTTTGAGAAAATTGAACCCCCTTTTCTTACTCAAAAAACTTTTATGAATATAACATTATGAATATATGTTTTGTGCTCAGACAATTCGTGATAGATGGAGGTCCAATGGGGGGGATATCTAGATATGGTCATATGATCTCTGATGCCTTAGTTCAGAAGGGGCATTATGTACATATTATCTCATCATCCATACCTCAGGACAAAGATGGAAAGGAATATAACGGTAAGAAAATATGTCTATGGAGAACTGAGTCGAGCGCTTTGAGTGACAGAATTAAGTTCTTCTGGAGAATAAATAATTATTTTCCATTAAACAGAATAGAGTACTCTGAATTGGTGAGGAGAAAAATTGAAGGTTTAACCAGAAGGGCAAAAATTGACTTAATTGAATTCCCAAATTATGAAGCGACAGTCCCTTCCATGTTGAAAAGCAGGGGTATCTCGGTAGTTGTTCGTATTCACTCTCCCAGTTTTATGTTAAGGAGTATAAAAACTTTGTCTGGCAGGAGCTGGAGCTTCTTTATGGAAAGACTGGAGGCGTCTGTGGTCAAAAAAGCCTCAGCTATAACTGCTCCAAGCAAGAGTATCCTTTCGCTTCTCCAGCAGAGAATCAATTTATCAAACATACCTTGTTATGTTATTCCAAACCCTATAGATGTGGACTTCTTTAGTCCGCCATCCTCGAAAACAAATGAGCGACTAATTGTGCTTTACGTTGGAAGGTTTGAATATGGGAAAGGAATTCATATTCTGGGGAAGGCAATCAAAAAAGTGCTGCAAGAAATTCCAAATGTATATTTTGTTTTAGCCGGAGGATTGCCTTACCAAGATACTAATTATGTAAATGATATTATACGGGAATACAAGGACAATGACCGGGTGACTTTTTTGGACGCTCAACCTTGCCACAATCTCTTAAAGCTTTATCGACAGGCAAATTTGCTTGTGATCCCATCACTCTATGAGACATTTTCTTATTCATGCATAGAAGCAATGGCTTGCGGTCTTCCGGTAATTGCTTCAAATGTTGGCGGTCTTACTGAGATCATAGAAAATGGAAAAGATGGGATTTTGGTGCCGAAGGAAGATGCTGAAAAATTAGCTGAAGAGATAATCTCACTTTTAACAAATGAAGAGAAAAGGACGAATATTGGTAAAATGGCAAGGGATAAAGCAGTAAAACAGTTTTCTCTCGCAGCCATTTCCGGTAGAGTTGTTGAGGTCTATAGGTCCTTGATAAGATGAAGAAGGATCAATGTTTAGGATTTATTCAATCTCTTAGAAAACTTTTCAAGTTGGGAAAGATCAAAAATCTAGAAGAACTTCTATGCCTGAGGTAAGTGTTATAATTCCAACCTACAACTCCGCTCAATTTCTTGACGAGGCATTACAAAGTGTCTTCGATCAGACTTTTAAAGATTTCGAGGTTATAGTAATAGATGATGGTTCTACGGATCAGACGAAACAAGTACTCGAGAAATATGGAGATAGGATTAGATACATCTTTCAGGAAAACGGCGGACCAGCTAAAGCAAGAAATCGCGGGATCAAGGAGTCTTCCGGCAAATACGTTGCGTTTTTAGATGCAGATGATGTCTGGCTTCCTCTAAAGTTGGAAAAGCAAGTTAACACATTTCGTCACCATCCAGAATTAGCTATGGTTTTCACTGAGCATTCTAGCTTTAACGAGAAAGGAGTCTTCCAGACTTCATTGGGGAAAAAGAAAAAACTGCTTAATGGAGATATTGCCAGAAATATCTTTTTACATAGTGGAGTAGCTACTCCCACCGTGATGGTACGAAAGGAGGTTTTCAGTAAAATTGGTTTATTTGAGGAAGAACTTCAAATGGCCGAAGATGATAATATGTGGATTAGGATTGCGGCCAACTTTAAAGTCGAGCTTATAGATGAGTCTCTTGTGAAACGCAGAGTTCATCCTCAAAGCATGACGATTGATCAAAGGAAACTCTTTGAGAGTGTCAAAAAAAACATCAATTTTTTAGATTGCAGATATAGTGGGGTAAAGGAAAGAATACAAAAAGCGATCCCTCTAAAATTTTCTCAAGTAGAGTTTGACCAAGGATATTATTATTTCGAAAGAGGGGACGTAGCAAGTGCAAGAAAGGCATTCGCCAAAGCAATCCGTTACCATATGTTCAACTGGAAAAGCTATCTGTACTTCTTTTCATGTTTTTTGCCTAAGAAGGCGATCCAAACTGTCAAATGGCTCAAAAGACGAATTCCTACCTCCTTTACAACCGGAGCTTCCTGTGATGAATAGCTGTCCGGACAATTCAAGACAAAATCTCAAGGATTGATTGAGAATAGGAACTTAAGAAAGAACTCAGGGGAAGAAAGGCCGGCCTATGCGGAGGAATATCAAGAAGTCAGGAAAGTGGCCACAAAATTGTCTTTCCATTTATCGAGATTTTTAGTATGTACAAGACCTTCAAGACCATTATCAAACATACTGCCGTTTATAGCACCGCAGACCTTTTAGCAAAAGCAGTTGGATTCTTCCTTCTACCTATATACACTCGCTATTTAAGCCCGGCAGATTATGGGATTTTGGAGCTTCTATCTGTAAGTCTAACCATAATTATAATCTTAATTCAGCAGGGGATGCAAACCTCCTTTTTCCGGGCTTATTCTTTTGATTATAAAGATAATGAACAGGAACAAAAGTCAGTGGTCAGCACCTCCTATCTTTATCTTTTTTTCTCCTCTTTTATCTTTTTAGGGATCCTCTTCCTTTTCGCCAGACAGATAAATAATCTACTTTTTCAATCCAAGGACTATACTAACTTGGTCCGGCTGACTTTCGTAACTGGATTTTTCAATACCATCTCCACCATCACCTTTCAGCTTTTTAGGGCCAAACTTCAATCTGTGAGATTCAGCTTATTATCTATTCTGAGATTCTTACTAAATCTCTTCTTCAACGTCTATCTTATCTTAAAACTCAGGATGGGACTAACCGGGGTAATCTATGGCAATTTATTCACCGCCGTTCTGATCTCGATTTTAACTTTCTTCCTCATCTATCAATATCTCTCTCCTAAAATCTCTATTTCTAAATTGAAAAACATGCTCAGCTACGGGATTCCTTTAGTCCCCGGTGGGCTTTCTGTCTGGGTTCTAATGGTAGCTAACCGATATTTCTTGGAAAAGTTTTCAACTACGACTGAACTTGGTTTATACTCCTTAGGAAATAGATTCTCCGGCATCTTGGATTTCGTTATAATGCAGCCATTTTTTGCCACCTGGCCTTCGATCTATTTCCCTTTAGCTAAGGAGAAGGATGCTCAAGAAACTTTTTCCCGCTTGACAACCTATTTTCTTTTAATAGGTAGCTTTTTTAGTCTGGGGATAATCGCAATATCCCATCCCGCTATTAAGCTTATAGCAGACCAAAAGTTCTGGGGAGCATACAAGGTCATACCTCTTTTAGTCTTTTCGGTTTTGTTGTTTGGATTGTTCAGCCTGTTAAATGTAGGGATATTCATCCAAAACAAAACCAAATATAATTCATTGATCATAGGGATTACTGCTTTATTTAACCTTTTACTCAACTTCCTTTTGATACCTCCCCATGGCATGTTGGGTGCAGCCTATGCAACATTTTTCTCCTTTCTTCTGATGAACCTTCTGGCATACCTGATCAATCTTCGAATCTATCCCATACCTTACGAATGGACAAGAATTCTGAAGATAGTTCTGGTCACAGCCATATTCCTTTTTGCCCTTAACCGTATACAGGAAAGCTCCTGGAAAAAGGAGTTACTTTTCAAGATAGCGATTCTTCTTCTTTTCCCTTTAGCTCTGTGGATAACCGGCTTTTTTGCTCCAGGGGAGCTTAAAAAGGCAAGAGATTTCATCCTGGAGCTTTTTGAAAAACTGAAGCTTAAAAAAGCTTACCGCTTAATTTTCCACAAAAGATGAAAAAAAAGGTTTTAATCATCTTTCATTCAGGAGGTAATAAATTATGAGGTTAGGATTGTTTGAAAAAAAGCGTATCTTGAGCCTGAGTTTCGTAGTCGTTCAACTTTTGAGTACGACATTTAAGTTACTTTATCTTAAAGGATTAGAGTATCAATAACCTGAAAGTTATTAAAATCTGTGCAACCCTTGAGCACTTTTTAAACCTTTTTATGAAAAAATACGTTATATTTAAAGAGGTTATGAATTGGCACACCTTTTGCAGGTAAAATTGTGGATAAGGAGGAAATCTATGAAAAAGACGATTTTCATTTCTCTGGTTTTCATTTTTTTAATCTTTTTTAGTTCCGCCTTCTGGTCTGAAGGTTCGACTGATAAGACACCCTCTATCAATACCTTTACACACGGTGGCGGTTATTACTGTTCGTGGGATGACGCTTATTATAATTGGTTTGATGAGCACGTCGATTTCTGCACAGCCACCGATGAGGTAACAATGGGAAAAGTTACCAGAGGGCAGCCACAGGGAACCTACGAGAACTGCTGGCACGATTATGTAAATGGCAGTTACTACAATGATATAAAAAGCTGGTTTCAGTCAAAGGGACTTCACAGGGATTCGGCTTTTGCTCATTATAAGGAGAATACCTATCAGGTGATAAGTTCGGTAGGTTTATTTGTTCCAGGTTGGAATCCTGCCTTAACTGACTTGAATAATAATTTTGTCAGAGACTATAAAGCGGATTATGATTATGGTTCTAATTTCACTTTAAGCGGTGCAGTCATAACGGATAATGGTGGTGGGCAGATGGGTTATTGGACTGCTAACGAATTGGCAGGCAGTTATGTGCAGATAGGATATAGTGGTGGTGGTTCAGTGGTAGCCTGCACAGTCGCAAGCAATACTGCCAATGCTCTGACTTTAAATCACACTCATACAGCGACAAATCCTGTCTGGTTTATAGTAGATAAAGACCCAACTGTAAGTCATCATCAGGCAGTGGCGATGACTGATTCCGTAGCTCACATCTATCTATACGGTACTACGCCAAGTGAACAACGCGTAGTTTTTAATGTTCGTAACCCGTACGTTCAGGCTTGGGCTGGTCATAATCAACACGCTCACGCCAGCGTCACAGGTTATTTCCCTGTAGCCTTATTTGAGGATAATGTTTTTCCCTATTACTCCTGGGAACAGCAGGGTCTTGTAATGGGTGGCAAAACTCTGGAGGATTTTGAAAATTACTGGATTAGAGGTTTTCGGGACTTTCTATCGGAGATAAAAGACAGTTGTGGGTCAAGTGTTATTATTCTCGCTAACACTGCAAATTATCTACGTGATGTTTGGGGAGCTTGTCTGGACACTGTGGTTGGGAATATTGGTGGGACAGGTTCTCATATAGACGGTTACTGGATGGAATACGGATTGAGGTCAATTCAATATAGGGATGGTTGGACTTCGTGTAAAGCTACCATAGAAGCCCGCAAACATTTTGCTAAGTATCAGATGCTTCACGGAAGGAATGAACCGATTGCGGGCGATGTCGCTAGAGCACTACTGATAACTTTATGTCAGTATTATTTAGTTAAAGATCAGACCGATTCACTGTATTTTTTGTATAACACAGACGCTGCATACGGAGTTGAAGTCTGTGATTCAACTACTTGGTGGCGACCTATAATGAGTGTCGATATGGGTAAACCGACTTCCGTTGCTACCGAGGTATTGGAAAATGGGGCTTATATTTGGAGGCGTTCTTTTGACAACGGCTTGGTTCTTTACAAGCCAAGGCCATTGCAAACCTCGAATTATACTGATGCTACAACTCACTCACTAACGAAATACTATTATCGCTTAGATATAAATGGCAATATCATAGGTGACTCTGTTAATCAGGTCTCTCTAAGAAATGCAGAGGGTGTGATCCTGCGCAGCACGTCCGTGTCCCAACCTCCTAATAATCTTTCTGCCCCGACCCCAATTTCCCCCCCGAACGGCACCACTATTGACACTAGCTCACAGACCTTTCTGGAAATAGAGGGTGTTCAGGACCCTCAGGGCAGAGCTCTTCTCTACAATTTTGAGCTGGATGTTTCTGAGCAGTTCAATACAACATTTAAAAAGGAGTCGACTCCTTTTGAATTAGAAACCACGTCAGATACTGTAAAATGGGCCGTACCGGTTAAGCTTTCATATGGAACCTATTACTGGAGATCCTGGGCCTATACTAGCACTTATCCCAGCGATACTAGCCCGCCTTGTTCGACCTATTGTTTCCGGGTGCCCGGTGCTCCTGTCCTAAGTAAAGTAATTCAAGAGATCTACGTCTTCCCTAACCCCTTCAAGCCTTCCCAGGGGGAGGATTTCGTAACTTTCAGAAATATTCCGCTGAATTCGAAGATAATTATTACTACGCTATCCGGGGAGTTAGTGCGGGAACTTACTGGCAACACCTCTACGGATGTTGTCTGGGATGTAAAGAATAACGAGGATAAAGACTTGGCCTCGGGGATTTATTTTTACCGGGTAGATTTCCAATCCGGCAGCTCTACTGGAAAGTTAGCTGTAATCCGATAAAATTTTCAAATCTAATAGATAGATCAGACGAGAAAGCTGTTTTTACTCATTTTGGGTTCGACAAATCGAACCTCTACCTGTTCCAAATTGTAGGGGCTTGATTTATCAAGCCCTTTATACTATTTTGTATACATGGAACAATCCAAAAGCAGAACTCTTTCGGGAAGAGGCGAGGGGATTTCCCGGATTGTCACCTCTGAAAGGGTTTGGTATCTATTTTTAGTCTTCATCTCTTTGGTCTCCGGATTTCTCCTTCTTTACAGCCCCAGGCCTGAGATTCTACCAGTTATAGCACTGGCTTTGATTGTGGGTTTGACTTTTTTCTTTTACCCTTATCTGGGGATTTTGATCTACATCATTCTATCCTATATGCGTTTTGAGGAAATCATCCCCGCCTTAAGTAATCTACATCTAACTAGACTTTTGACTTTTGCATTGATCGTGGTATGGGCTATTCGAACTGCAATCACTAAGTCTAAGCTCTATTTAAAAGAAAAAGGAATTCTCCTTCTTTATCTTTTTTTTCTAATGCTGGCCTTGTCCATCCCTTTGAGCTTCTGGCCTACTCGTTCTTTAAATACTTTTATAGAAATGCTGAAGATTCTGATATTTATCATCCTGTTGATCCATCTGGTCGATAACCAGAAGAAATTGAAAAGCTTCATCTGGGTATTTTTCATAGTCAATGGCTTCTTAGCCTTTAATGCGATCAAGGATTTCGTGGTATTAGGCCCAAGTGCAGTAGCAACCCGGATCGGAGGAGGAACTAAAGGGTTTCTGGGGGATGCAAATGATTTCGCCTTAGCTTTGAATGTTGCACTTCCCTTTGCCTTTTATCTTTTCCTGTCAGAAAAAAAGTGGGTTTCAAAGTTTTTTCTTCTTCTTTCCTTATCCCTTTTTACCCTTGGAATTATCTCCACAGCCTCAAGGGGAGGTTTTGTTACCCTGATCTTCCTTTTTCTCTATTTCATTCTCAAAAGCAAACATAAGCTGGTGGGGATTTTCTCAATTCTTCTTATCTTATTCTTGATCTTTATATTTGCTCCCAAGGAATACTGGCAAAGACAGATGACCATCACCTCCTACCAACAGGATGAATCAGCCATGGGAAGAATTCATGCTTGGAAAGCTGGTGTGAGCATGTTTGCTGACAGACCTTTATTGGGAGTGGGAGTAGGTGCTTATGAGGTGGCTTACGGGGTTAAATATGGGGGGAAAAGAGGCCCCTGGTTTGCCCCGCATAATACCTATATCCAGATCGGTGCAGAAACAGGCTTTTTCGGAATATTATTTTATCTGGCCCTGCTGTTCTATATTTACAGGCAGTCAGACCTTTTGACAAAATCATATGGTGAAGAAGAATATTTAAAGTCTATCTCCCAGGGTTTAACTGGAGCTCTTTTAGCCTATGCAGTTGGAAGTTTTTTTCTGTCTACAGGATATTATCCTCACCTTTATCTGCTTTTAGGGGTTGTAACCTCAGTTAAGATCTTAGAGGAAAGGGAACAACCCAAAGCCTAAACAGGAGAAAAGCAGGACTTTATGGATATTGTAGAATATACTGACAGATTTGAAAGCCAGTGGAAAAATTATCTGGATAAAAATGAGTTTGCTACCTTTGCTCACCAAATAGAATGGAAGAATATATTGGAAAAAAGCTTTAAACAAAAACCTGTTTATCTTTTAGCCAAAAACGAAGACCGGATCGTAGGTTTATTACCCCTTTTCTATTATTCCAGTTTTTTATTCGGAAGATTCTTAATCTCCCTGCCCTGGCTGGATTATGGCGGGGTTTGTTCGGATTCCAAAGAAATTCAGGAGAAGCTCATTGACCATGCCATCGAAATAGCCAGTGAGAAAAACTGTAAGTTCCTGGAATTAAGAAGCGTCAGAGAGGAGGATAAAAGGTTAACCACCAAAACCTCTAAGGTGACCTTTATCTTAGAGCTTGACCCGGACCCGGAGAAAATCTGGAAGAAAATAGATTCCAAAGCTCGGAACCAAGTCAGAAAAGCCCAGAAATCAGGGCTGGAGATTACTTTTGGCAGAGAGGAAAATTTAGACCAGTTCTATTCGGCATTCTCGTTAAATATGCGGGATTTGGGAACTCCGGTCTGGACCAAACAGCTTTTCAAGAATATCCTCACTTATTTTTCAGACAAAAGCGAAATAGCCTTGGTTAAATTTAAAGATATGGTAATCGGAGGTGGATTGGTTTTATATTTCAAAGATATGCTGACTGTTCCCTCGGCTTCCTCCTTAGGCTCATTTTTGAGCTACTGCCCAAATAATATCTTATATTGGGAGATAATCCAGCGTGGCTGTTTAAAGGGATTCAAAAAATTTGATCTGGGAAGATCGACCTGGAATTCAGGTACTTTTAAGTTCAAAAACCAGTGGGTAAAAGAACCCACCCAGCTTTACTGGCAGTATCATTTGAATAAAATAAAAAGCCTGCCGGAGCTTAACCCGGAGAGTTCGAAGTTCAGCTTGGGGATAAAACTCTGGAAAAAACTCCCTTTGACCTGGGCTAATTTTTTGGGCCCTAAGATAGTGAGAAATCTACCCTGAAGATTATGTTCAAAACTATTCCGCCTGCAGGAACCCAGATCAGATTTAGAGAGATTTTCTTTAGCCTCTCATCTATTTTCTCTAAGGACCATGCTAGAGAGGAATTCAAGCAGATGCTTTGCGAGCACTTTCAGGTCAGGGACTGTTTTTTAATCTCCTCTGGCAGGGCGGCTCTAAGTTTAATCCTCAAAACCTTGAGAAAAAAAAGGGAAAGAGATGAAGTCATCATCCCGGCTTACACCTGTTTCTCAGTTCCTTCGGCCATAGCTAAGGCAGGATTGCAAATCAAATTATGCGATATCTCTCAGGAGACCTTAGACCTCGATTTTAAAAAACTTTCACAGCTTGTTAACGAAAACACCTTGGCGGTTCTGCCAGTCTATCATTTTGGATTAGCCCATGATATCTCAGATATAATAGATCTCTGTCGGAAAAAGAAGATTTTTGTGATAGAGGATGTAGCCCAGGGGATGGGAGCAAAATTCGGGAACAGACATCTTGGCACATTCGGGGATCTATCTTTTTTTAGCCTGGGTCGGGGGAAAAATATCACCACGATGGAAGGAGGCATTATCCTGTGTCAGGATGAGGAGATCTCCTTTTTACTTCAGCAAGAGCTCTCAGATTTTGAAAAGATTAAGGGGTTTGAATTTTTTCTAAAGGCTTTTTGCTACAAAATCTTCATCCATCCTTATCTTTTCTGGATACCGGAGAAAATTCCAGCTTTAGAATTAGGCCAGTCAAAATTCTCACTGGGATTCGAGCTTTTACCTCTTTCTGGATACCAGTCAAAACTGGGGTCATATCTTTTAAAGAGATTGGAAGAGACCAATAGAATCCGGATAAAAAATGCTCAATATCTGATTTCGGCTTTTAGGGCTTCAGAAAAAATCTTTCTGCTGCCTTCCCCTGCACAAGCCTTTTCTGTCTATCTGCGCTTGCCGATACTATTTAAAGATGAGGCTGAAAGGGAAAAAGCCTTTCTGTCTTTAAAAAGAGAAAACCTGGGAGCATCCAAGATGTACCCGACTTCTCTAGAAAAGATACCTGGAATAGAAAAGTATCTGGTGCCGAATTCTGAAGACTTAACTAACAGTCACCGGCTGGAGAAGGCTCTTTTAACTTTGCCCACACACCAATTTCTCAAAGAAGGTGACCTGCAAAAGATAATAAAGATTATAAGAAAAGGAGGATAGTTAACTTATGAATCAGAAAATCCCTCTGGAGGAATACCGGAAAAAAAGAGGCCTGGGTAGAACCAGAGACCTCTGGAGAAAGGTTTTGAATATGGTCAACCGTAATTTCGTCTTCAACTATAAACTGAGAAATGCACTGTACAGAAAACTGGGGGTGAAGCTCGGTAAAAACGGTTTCATCGCCAGGGAGGTTTTGATCGATGACAATTATCCTGAGCTTTTGACCTTAGAGGATGGAGTGACTATCGGCTGGAGGGTGATTTTCCTGATGCACGATACCATGAGGTATCCCCATATAGTTGCGCCGATCACAGTGAAGAGGAAGGCCTTGATCGGCGCAGGAGCCATGATAATGCCCGGGGTGATAATCGGTGAATATGCTCAAGTCGGCAGTGGTTCAGTGGTAACTAAAGACGTCGAGCCGTATACAGTAGTGGCAGGTGTGCCCGCAAAAAAAATTAAGGAGAAAGTCGATTTGGAGCCAGAAGGATAGCTCTTCGGAACCTACAGATTCCCTTTTTATGAAAATACTTTTCATCACTAGCCAGTTCCCTTCCCCTCCTGATTCGGGCTGGAATATTCGGGTCTTTAACCTCATCCGCGGCTTGAGTGCTAGGCACCAAGTAACTCTGCTTTCGTTTTTTACGGAGAGAGATACTCCGGCACGATTTTCCGAAATGTCCAGGCACTGCTCCGAAGTCTTCACAATTAGGAGGTCTTCTTCTTATAGCCCACTTGACCTAGCCAGAGGTTTGTTCACCCCTACCCCGTTTAGCATCTGGAACTACAGATCGAGAGAGATGGAGAAAAAGGCAAAGGAGCTCTTATCTTCTGAAGATTATCAGGTAATTCAGGTGGAAGATATTCATATGTCCCAGTATCTATCGAAAAGTCACCCGGGTCTGAAGATTCTGGATATGCACAATGTGGAATCTCAATATCTGGAAAGGTTTTCAAGAATAGAGCGAAATTTCCTTAAGGGATGGTATGCAGAATTGACTGCTGGTAAACTTAAGAAGTACGAGATTTCGAATTCCAGGAAATTCGATGTTTGCCTAGTGGTCTCAAAATCCGATCAGAAGACATTTCAGCAATTCGCCCGGGTTAAATCTCTGGAGATAATTCCCAATGGCGTGGACCCCTCCTTTTTTTCGGAAGGTGGAGTCCAGACAGATCCTTATACGATTCTGTTTATGGGCAAGCTCGATTACAGACCCAATCTTGATGCGCTGGAGTATTTCCTCCGGAGCATCTGGCCTTTGATCCAACAGAAGATCCCGGAAACTAAATTTTTAATCGTGGGCAAGGGGATGCCTGAGAAGTTGAAGAGCTTGCTAAAATCCAGGAAGGTTATTCTTGAAGGGTATGTTGAAGATGTCCGGAAAAAATTATCCTTGAGCACTGTCGTGGTAGTTCCACTGCGTTACGGTGGGGGTACAAGAATCAAGATCTTAGAAGCTTTGGCCATGGAGAAACCTGTGGTCTCGACCTCCCTGGGATGTGAGGGGATCGAAGTTCAGAATGGGAAGGAACTATTAATTGCCGACTCCCCGGAATCTTTTGCAGACTCTGTAGTGCAGGTTTTGAACCATCCGGAATTAGCGGAGAAGCTGGGTAAGTCGGGAAGAAAGTTAATCCACGAAAAATATACTTGGCAAAAAATAACTCAGAGCTTGGAGAAAATCTACTTGAGGAAGATGAATGGATAAGCTCAGTCGTGAATCAATAAGACAATTAATAGGTCAGTAATCTGAAAAGTAAGTCTGGAATTACCTGAATCACATGTAGTTGCCTAGGGCCATCAACCGTGCACGTGCTTATGAGAAGAATCAAAGTCATAATTCTCATTGCCACATATAGAATCGGTGGCCCAGGCAAGGGCCTGATGGACTTCTGTCAGGTAGCGCTAGATTATGGATGTGACCCCGTTTTGGTCGGGTTCACAGTGGGAAAAGAGGAGACCTCACCCTTCCTGGAGGAAGCTAAAAAAAGGAAAATCCAGACCTTAAGCATAAGAAATCATTTCAGGTTCGACCCAACCCTGCTGACCCAGTTTTCTTCCATTCTTAAACTGAATAAGCCAGACATCCTTCAAACCCACGGTCACAAGGCAAATTTCTTGGCCTTTATTTCGAAAAAGTTTTTAGAAACTCCCTGGATTTCTTTTATTCATGGCTGGACCGATGAGGACTGGAAAATCAGGGCTTATAACCGGCTGGACAAGTTTCTGCTTAAATTTCCTGACGGGTTAGTTGCAGTCTCAAAGGAGATGGCATCAAAACTCTATGCGCTGAAAATTCCGCAGGAGAAAATCAGGATCATTTATAATGCTGTGTTCGAGGACGGAATTCCTAAATTGAATCCCCCACTTGAGGTTAGAAAAGAATTCAAAATCCCGACTGAAAACAAGCTTTTAGGCGTGATTGGAAGATTAAGTCCGGAAAAAGGTCAGATTTTTTTCTTACAGGCTTTTTCCAAATTAGTGGAGAACTACCCGCAAGTATCAGCTCTGATTGTAGGAGAAGGACCGGATGAGAAAAAACTAAAAGAATATTGTGCTTCAAAAAAGCTTGATTCCAAAATAGTTTTCACCGGCTATCAAAGAGACATAACCTCCATTTACAAATCCTTGGACCTAGTAATTCTTCCTTCCCTATCAGAAGGGATGCCCAATGTGGCTTTAGAGGGGATGCTTTTTGGAAAACCGGTCATCGGAACAAAAGTCGGTGGAATACCGGAGGTGATCATAGACCAGAGAACCGGAATGATTGTGCCTGCCGCAGATCCAGATAGTTTGTCTTGGGCGATACTGGAGTTATTAAAAGATAAGAATAAGATGAGAACTTTTTCTGATAATTCCCAAAAATATGTGCTGGAAAACTTCTCACTGAAGAAAAGAGTAAGTAGTATAGTTGAATTCTATAGGGAACTGATAGATTCAAGATGAAAAAAGTCAAGAAGATCCTTCATCTAAACAACACCAGCTCCATTGGCGGCGCTGAGCAGGTGATTTTAGACCTGGCAGTTTTTGTCGACCCTGAAAAAATCAGGTCCTATGTATCAGTGTTCAGAGAAGGTGAGCTAGTATCCGAGATGAAGAAAAGGGACGTAAAATTCCTCTGGCTCAAAGAGAGCACCCAAGTCTATGATTACCGGTTTTTGAAGAATCTTACTCAACTTATAAAAGCAAACCGCATAGACCTGATTCACTCCCACACCTGGGGCACAGACTTTTACGGCTACTGGGCTTCCAAAATTCTGGGAGTCCCCATGCTTGCCACAGTCCACAACCGCTATTATATCTTCGAGAAGTGGACCAGAAGAATTTCCTATAAGGTTTTGATAAGCCACGTCCAGAAAATCGTGGCGGTTTCAAAAGACATCCAGAACCTGCTGAAAAAAGATCTGAAGCTGCTCCCACAAAAAATAAAGTTGATTTATAACGGCATCGATACCAGCAGATTCGAAAAAAAGTTTTATCAGGAAAAACTCAGAAAAGAGTTAAGCTTATCTAGAGGAGACCTTATCCTGGGCAATGTGGGCAACTTAAGAGAAGTCAAAGACCATCACACCCTGATTTTAGCTTTTTCCAAAGTTTCTCCTCTTTTTCCTCAAGCTAAGCTTTTGATAATCGGGGAAGGCGAGCTTAAGGCTAGTCTTCTCAAATTCCGGTCAGAATTAGGACTGGAGGACCAGGTTTTATTCCTAGGACATCGTGATGACATCCCTGCTCTTTTGAACCTTATGGATATTTTTATCTTGTCTTCCCGTCTGGAAGGCTGCTCCATCTCGATTTTGGAAGCCATGGCATCAGGCAAGCCGGTTATTGCCACAAAGGTTGGTGGAAATCCGGAGCTGGTTCTAGAAGGTAAGACTGGCCTTCTCGTCCCTTCTGCCGAACCGGAGAAATTGGCTGAGAGCATAATCCAGCTTCTAAAAGACGAGAAACTCCGAAAAAAGATGGGGGATGAAGGTAGAAAAAGGGTCAAAGCTAAATTCTCCAGAGAGTCGATGGTAAGAAATTATGAGGAGCTTTATTCCCAGATACTGATATGACCATTTTTTTTCTAATTTTACTGTTTTTGCTGTTTTACACCTATTCAGGGTATTTTATCCTCCTGAAATTCATATCCTTTTATAGATCCAACCCTGTTCAAAGGGGGAAATATTTACCGGAAGCTACACTTCTCATCCCTGTATTTAATGGCGAAAAGGTGATCAGGGATAAGCTGGAGAATTGCCTTAAACTAGATTATCCTAGGGATAAATTTAGGATAATTGTCGTCTCTGATTCATCCTCAGACAGAACAGATGAAGTTGCGCAATCATATTTGAAGCAGGGAGTAAAGCTTATCAGATTGGAAAAAAGGGGTGGAAAAACCAGAGCTTTGAATTCAGCTTTGAAAGACATTCAGACTGAGCTGGTGTTTTTCACGGACGCCTCTACCTTATTGAAAGAAGAGTCTTTGAGAAACATAGCAAGAACTTTCTTTGATCCAGATGTCGGATGCGTAAGCGGAGAAGACCAAAGCATTTCTACCACTTCAGAAAAGTCTGAAGCTGGTGAAGTACTTTATGTTGGCTTGGAGATGAAGCTGAGAAGACTGGAAAGCATAATCGGCAACCTGACCGGAGTGAGCGGATGTCTCTATGCCATCAGAAAAGAGCTCGTCCAAGAGATACCCAACGATTTTATAGACGACTTCTATCTGCCACTTGAAATCGTGAAAAAGGGTAAAAGGGTCATCTCTGAGCCGGAGGCGGTTGCCTATGTGACCAAAGTCTCAGGCTTTAAAGAAGAGTTCAGGCGGAGAAGGAGAACCACTTTAGGAGGCCTGGAGGTATTTTTCTCAGAGTTTCCTTTATTGAATCCTTTTAAGTATGGCATTTTCAGCCTGGAGCTTTTGAGCCATAAGCTTTTGAGATGGCTTACTCCTTTTCTGCTCTTGCTTTTGTTTCTGTCAAGTATTTTTCTGTTGAACACTCATTTCATTTTCAAACTCACCTTTCTATTTGAGCTCATCACCATTCTGATCGCCCTGATTCACTGGCTTTTTTTGAAAGATAAAAAACTGTCAGGAATTTTTTCCTATGCCGAATCTATATTTTATTTTTATCTGGTAAACTTGGCGCTTTTTCTTGCCTGGGTGAAATTCATTTCGGGAAAACGAGAGATAATCTGGGAACCATCTAAAAGGTGAGAGATTTGAGCAAAATCTTGATTCTTCTCTATCATCGTCTTTTATCTAAGGAAGAGAACCTCTCAAAGATAGACTCAGAAGACAGGGTTTATCTCTTAAAAGAAGAGGAATTTTCAAAGCATTTGGAGTATTTGCATTCTGAGGAGTGGAGCACTATCTCTGTGGAGCAGTTATTGGAATCTCTTAAAAACAAAACTCTCTTTCCGGAAAGAAGCTTGATCATCTCCTTTGATGATGGGAACCAGACAGACTATGACTTGGCCTTTACCCTGCTTGAAAGGTTCGGTTTTAAAGCTACATTCTTTTTGACCAGCGATTTTATCGATAGGCCAGGTCATCTGACCAGATCTCAGATCCTGCAGATGAGCAAGGGAGGGATGGAGTTCGGCTCGCACGGAAAAACACACAGATTTCTCTCAACCCTTAGCGAAAAGGAACTGAGGAGCGAGTTAGTAGAATCGAAGACAGTTTTGGAAGACTTAATCGGTAAAGATATCAGTCTCCTTAGCCTACCGGGTGGATATCATAGTTCGGAAGTCATAGAGATGGCAAGAGACGCTGGTTATAAAGCTATTTTCACTTCAAGGTTCGATTGGAATACTGAGGAGACTGATCCGTTTGAACTGAGAAGGATGTCTCTGAGATATTCAGATTCTCTATCCTACTTCATCTCTCTGATTAAGATGGATCCAGGAGTCTATTTTAAAAAGAGAGTAAAGGGTAGTTTTCTAAATCTGCTGAAAGCTGTGATGGGGCCAAATAACTATTACAGACTGTGGGATCTTTATCAAAAAAGTATTGGACCGCAAAGAGAGAACTGAGGAGGTGTTCAGGAGTACGAAAAGATTCCTAATAAGGATCAGTAACTTGCGTTGTTGAGCCGAGGATTAAGAGTGAAGACCAACTGGATATTTCCGGCCACGGTGGTACAGAGTCATACGCTCACAGAATATCAAAAACTGAATGAGTTAAGACAGATACATGATTACTTCGTTTGCGGGTCTGAGTATATGGCTCAGACCCTGTATCAAGAAAATACGATCTAAATGAGAGGTCGTAGAGATAACTATTCTTTTGAGATTAGTTCCGTTATACTCTTCAATATCAAAGAATATCGAGAAGATAAAAGATGAGGTCATTCACAATCCCTGGAAATCCACCTTAATCGGATTCTTAGGTGAGATTTTGATTCTGCCAGCATTCATCCTTTTACTCATCACCATAATCGGTATACCAGTGGCGATCTTAATCCTTCCCCTTTTCATCCTTATAGCTATGATCCTCGGATATGCCAGCGTCTCTCTGATAGTCGGAGATAGGCTTAAGTAGAACACCAATTTAAAACCCCAGACCCAGATGCTAACTTTAGCTTTAGGTATCCTGGCAGTCGAATTTATGTCATTATTTGCCAGCTTCTTAAGGATTTTCTGCGGCTTATTTTCCCCGTTATGTCTGATTTTCGCCATCCTGGGTTTTATGATTACCTATGTGGTTTTCACCATCGGCTTTGGTGGAGCTATTTTAACCCTTTTAGGCACCAGACCCAAGGATAAGGCGGCCCCGATTACTCCCACCCCTGAGCCTGTATCCCCGCAAGTTTAAACAGACTCAATTATAAATTTTTTTTTAAATTTTTGTTGCTTTTGACCGACTAATATATTATAATATATCAGAGGCGGGTAATAATTTACCTATAACTGCGCGACTTGGAAAGTTGGAGGTATGCTGCATAAATTTTTGTTCAGATTTATTCTCTGTTCAATTCTTATATTTTTCTTTTCTCTCCAGATCGAAGCTACAATTGTAAATCAGTTAGCATACGACGTGGTTCACACACAGTCACGCAATTCTCTGGACTTGAATTCGTATTGGGTTCAGTCCATAGCTCAAACCTTCAAGCCGGGAACGGCCAGGTTAGATGGGGTTGCAGTGTTCCTTGACCGCTTGGGTCTAGGCAATTCTACGGACTCGGTCAGGTTGCAGCTGACGACCACAGATTCCTACGGATTTCCCACTCAGGTAGTACTGGCGACTGCCTGGGTGAAGATGTCCGATATTCCGGACGGGAACTTAAATCGAGTCGATTGGCAACCAGACAACCTCACCCCCGGGTATCAGGTATGGTTCATTTTTAATCAGCCCTTGAACCTTAATCCCGGTTCCACTTACGCCTTTACGTTGTATGCCAGAAGGGTAGATGATAATAACCAGATGGTCGGTTTTAACGGCACAGATGGTTATTCTGGGGGAAGCTCTTATTACCTAAGCCCTTCAGATGGCAGGTGGACAGATTACGGCACTGATTTGAATTTCATGACCATCAAGGATAAATATTCCTTGATCGGGATAAGAAGACTCCCCTGGAACTATAATGGAGTGATGACCATAGAGAGCGATATAGATAATACTTCAGCTCCGAGTTACATAGACAGCCTGGGAAGATTTCTACAAACCGATGAAAACGTTGGTGGCAGATGGGGAAGAGGAGTAAATGGTAAAATACCAGTAGCTAACCTTTGGTTTTGGAATGCAGGAAATGGGCTACGTGACAGTTTAGGTACCTTCGGTCAGAAAGTCCCTTTGTATTTTAATGGGACAGATACTTTGAGCCGTGGTTTTGGGGATAGTTTAGACCAGTGGATACAAAGAGGCTGGATAGCCAGCTTGCATACAGTTGGACATACTGGATATGACAACAGCAGCGGTCCGGGTCTTGATTCCTCTCATGTGTTCAAGGCTCTTAGCTATATGCAAAACCACGGGTTTGAAAAAATCTATAAAGACGGAGTTTGGGTCAATCACTCGGCAAACAACATTAATACCTCCCAGTATGGTGGTACTCCGGGAACTCCTTATTATCATGTGAGAAAGACTTTCTCTCTTAACAAATTCAAGTTTCTCTGGGATGCTGCTTTGCAGGAAAGATGGTATCTTGATTATTATTATATCCGTTCAAGAGTTGACAGCTTAAATGTAGCTCAGGTGATCTTCGATCCTCTTATTCTTTCAGATGGCGTGACCAGAACTTATAGTTTCAAACGCAACGGGAACTGGACCTCGGCTTTTCCAGAGCAGACTTATGCCTGGTTCAATAAGGCGATCGCCTCTTCAGTGGCCAACGACTGGCAGATTTATATCTACTGTACTCACTTCGGGAAGAATAATGGTTTAACCCCGACCAGTATAGATTCGATCCGGGCAGTTTATCAGATAAAAGACAGCCTGGGCTTATGGATACCAAATTCCAAGGACATTTTGAACCAGCAGGCAGCTTCAGCCTTTGCCCAGGTGAGGGTCGAGAATATAAATGGTAAGAGAATCATAAACATAACTACTTTAAAAGACTGGTCTTGGGGCTCCCATGTTCCAGACCCGGAAGAGCTTTATTATCTGACTTTTGACTGCTATGCTGCGGAGAGTTTAGATATAATGATCAATGGGACTACTAGATTAGAGGTCCAGAAAGGTAAAGACTTCACTGAGGTTAAACCTGAATGGATAGGATATGGTGATGCGAAAGTACCCATGTACTGGTATTCCAGCAAAGGCCGGAAATTCGACAAGTTAATGGTGATCCCGGGAAAAGCCGTTCCGATCAACTATCCACCGATGCTTGATTCCATTAAAGCCAAAACGGTAAATGAGGGTCAGATATTAACCTTCAGGGTTCACGCTACAGATGCAAATGGAGATAGGTTGATTCTAAGTGCAACTAATATTCCCCTTAACTCAACCTTTACAGATAGCGGTAACGGAGCAGGCTCATTCAGGTTCAGTCCGAGCTACGTACAAGCCGGGGTCTATAATGTTACCTTCTTTGCCAGGGATACCGTAGGTGCGGTAGATAGTGAGTTAGTTCGGATAACTGTAAATAATGTAAATAACCCACCGGTACTAGACTCTATAGGAGCAAAGAGCGTGAACGAAGGCCAGGTATTGACCTTCAGGATTCATGCTACAGATATCAATGGTGACCGGTTGATTTTAAGTGCTTTGAGTGTTCCCACTAATGCTATCTTCACCGATAGCGGTAATGGAGCAGGTTCTTTCAGGTTCAGCCCCAATTATGCTCAGGCAGGAGTATACAATGTAACCTTTATTGTCAGGGATACTGTAGGTGCGGCTGACAGTGAGTTAGTGCAGATAATTGTAAATAATGTAAATAATCCACCAGTGTTAGACTCAATAGGTCCAAAATCAGTTACTGAAGGCCAGGTATTGACCTTCAGAACTCATGCTACAGATATTAATGGTGACCGGTTGATTTTGAGTGTTTTAAATATTCCTGCCAATGCCACATTCACGGATAGTACCAACGGAGCAGGTTCTTTCAGGTTCAGTCCTGATTATACCCAGGCAGGAATCTATAATGTGACCTTTATTGCCCGAGATACCGTGGGTGCAGCTGACAGCGAGGTGGTGGCGCTTACGGTAATAAGCGCAGGTAATCAGACGCCGGTTTTAGACTCTATCGGTCCAAGGAGTGTAAATGAAGGTTCCAGTCTAACATTTAGATTGCATGCTACTGATGCGGACCGGGATAGTATTGTCTTAAGCACAATTAACTTACCTGCTAATGCTATCTTTACCGATAGCGGTAATGGAGCAGGTTCGTTCAGGTTTAATCCGAGCTATGTTCAGGCAGGCATTTATAATATCACCTTCAAAGCCACAGACCCCTCTCTGGCAACAGATAGTGAAGTAGTGCGGATAACTGTGAACAATATAAATAATCCACCGGTATTAGACTCAATCGGCCCAAAGAGTATCAATGAGGGTCTGGTGTTGACGTTTAGAGTACATGCTACCGATATCAATGGTGACCGGCTGATTTTGAGCGCTTTGAATATTCCTGCCAATGCCACTTTTACTGACAGTACCAATGGAGCAGGTTCATTTACTTTCAGTCCGAGCTACACTCAGGCAGGAGTATATAATGTAACCTTTATTGCCAGGGATACCGTAGGTGCGGCTGATAGCGAGTTAGTGCATATAACTGTCAATAACGTGAATCGTGAGCCGGTATTGGATTCGATTGGTCCAAAGACTATAGATGAAGGTACTAATTTAGCCTTCAGGATGCATGCTACCGATGCTGATGCGGAAAGCCTGAGATTAACTGCTGCCAATCTCCCTCTCAATGCAATCTTTACGGATAGCGGCAACGGGTCGGGTTTGTTCAACTTCAGTCCTAATTGTACTCAGGCTGGCATTTATAATGTCACCTTCAAAGTTACAGACCCTTATCTTGCCACAGACAGTGAGGTAGTTCGGATAACTGTGAACTCACAGCATTCTCCTTCTCTATCTCTTCCGGCAGATACCTCCTACAAGTTATGTAATTTAGGAGATACTATACTTTTTAGGATCTCAGCTTCTGACCAGGATAGGGGTGATTCTCTCTTATTGACCAAGATCTCAATCGAAGGCGAGCTAAGACCTTCTAACCCGATTAGAGGAACTGATTCTCTCAGCGGAAACTTCTTCTGGAGACCAGCTTATGCAGATACTCTCTTTAATCCTCATCTTCTTATTTTCCGAGTAGCCGACAAATGCGGCCATATCAAAACAGATACTGTGCAAATCAGGATTCAATTCAATCATCCTCCAGTCCTTACCTCTCAGGATAGCAGTTACAGCCTTTGCCAGGACAGCACTGTCTGTTTCGACCATCTGATCGGAAGCGATTCAGACCCGGATGATTCTTTGAGATTAGAGCTTGTTTCCGGACCCAGATGTCTCTTTTTGACCACGATGATCAGGCCAAATTTGCTAACCGGATTTAACTGCTTCCTCACCTCCGGCACTGATTCTGTGTATACCTTTATCTTTGAGCTTAAGGACAGGTGCGGAGCAGTGGACAGAGATACAGTCCGCATCCAGGTAAGACCTCCAGCTAACCTTATTGCCGGAGACCCGAATGGAGATCTATTTGTCACTGTCTCGGATGTGGTTTATATTATAAATTACCTCTT
>Ga0315277_10002297_pt1 | contig 26760 bp, 16 predicted proteins | sample YL17G05_15_MG_FD_203695 | JGI IMG/M metagenome (GOLD analysis project Ga0315277, IMG submission 203695) | Sediment microbial communities from Yellowstone Lake, YNP, Wyoming, USA - YL17G05_15 | ecosystem: Environmental > Aquatic > Freshwater > Lake > Sediment | place: USA: Wyoming | collected... | reverse complement strand
CCACTCGGCGCGGAAGTATACGATCACGAACAGGGCGAAGAGGAGGAGCATCACCGGGATGCGGGCATCCGAAGATACCCCGGCTCCGATCGCCAGCCAGGAGAACATCCCCCAGAGCACTCCCGTTCGTGTGCCCACGGCGGTGCCTAGCCCCACTCCGGAGGCGAGAGCGAGGGGGGCATAGGTGTGCAGGGCCTCCCCCGTCTGCCCCCAGTCGTTATGCCCGTAGATGGCCGGGAGCACGGCATATGCGAGCGTCCACCTGGCGACGCCCCAGACCACTGCCCAGCCGACGGCGAAGGTGACATTCCAGACCAGCGCCCAGCCCAAGCCCATTGCCAGGCTGAGCATGGCGAGGCCGAGGCCCTCCCCCCAGCCCTGCGCTTGCACACGGAAGATCTGGGCGAGGAGGGCGATCAGCCCGACGGCCGCCATCTGGACCGCCAGGACGGCCGGGCTCATGCGCACGATGAGCCAGAGACGCCCCCAGGGGCGGAGGCGGCGCATCTCGGCGCTGAAGGCGGAGGGCTGGCAGAGCGCACGGTATAGGTTCACGAAGGAAGGAGGCACTCGGCCTCTCCGGATTCCGGCTCAGTGTCGGCCCGGCCCCGTGGGCCCGAGAGGGGGAGGGCTCAGGCCTTCATCATCCCCGAGATCTCCTCCTGGGCGCGCTGCTGCAGCACCCCGAAGTCCACCTGCCCCGAGCGCTTGGCCTCATATAGATGCCATGCCGCGACTTGCAGTTTCAGTGGGTGCCGGCCGCCCACGCGCAGGAGGAACGTCTCGTCCGACATCTCGAAGCTCCCGGCCCGCACCGCGTAGAGAGCAAAGGCGCGCGCGTCCTTGTCCGGGAACTCCTCCAGCTTGATCTGCGCGAAGATGTTGTAGAAGCTGGAGGTGAGTCCCGACTGCTGTGTCAGACGGTCCAGGGGCTGCGCCGAGGAGGTGACGAAGGCGATCTGAGCGTCGTTGCCCAGGCTGCGCCAAGACTCCAATACGTCGTCGCCGAACTCCTCGGCGCGGGAAGCGATGGCCTCGAACTCGTCGAGGAAGGCAACGGGCATTATGCCCTTGCTCCGCACTGCTCTCACGGCATCCTCGAAGGCGGCCAACTTCTCCGTCGCCGTCGCCCCGGGCAGGGACATCTCTTCGCCCGCAAACCCGTGCAGCATAGCGCCGAGCAGACCGCCCAGGCTGTGGTGCTTGGCACTGAGCAGGTCTATGAACACGGCGCGGCAGTTGGCCCCAAGCACCTTCCCGGCGCGGGAAGAGGCCTGATAGAGCAGCGACGACTTCCCGATCCGCCGTGCTCCCATCACTGATACACAGCCGAGCGTTTTCAGACGCGTGAATATGGCCTGGATTTCCGGCTCCCGGCCGATAAACGCGGCCGGGTCTGTGACGCTGCCTCTCCAGTGGAAAGGATTCTGTCCCTGGCCCATCGCAGTCTCCTTGTGCGGCGCGCTCTCAGGTCGCTAACCCCCGGGTTCCACGCCTCCATCCGTTGCTGCTCGCAGATCAGGGTGACGGCCTCGCAGCCCTAGGAGGCTTCCTTCGTGCTCTGTCTGAGTCTCGCCGTCACCCTATTCGGCGGGACTCAGTGGGTCCCTTCCCGTGTGGAGGGGAGATGGAGGTGGCAAAGAGGGGCAGGTGATCCGCGGGCGCCGAGGCTAGGGGGACAGGACCGGGGCCAGCGACGCTGCCAGCGCTCCGGGCTGGATCATCGGGGGCGGGAGCCAAGTCGCCTCTGCCAGAAGCGACGGCGCCCAAAGCCGGTGCCCTGCGGGTTCAGGATGACAGCTTGGCGGCGGCTGCGCCGGGTCCGTCGAGGGCGACGACGCGGCGGGCGATCTCGGCGAGTTTCTGGTTGTGGTGGGAGGAGGCGCGTTTGAGCCAGCGATAGGCTTCCTGTTCGCCGATGCGCATGTCGCGCATGAGGATACCCTTGGCGCGCTCGATCAGCTTGCGGGCTTCGAGGGCCTGTTTGATGTCGCCCAACTCCTCCTTGAGATGGAAAAGGTCGGAGAAGCGGGCGCGGGCGGTGGAGATGGCGGCGGAGAGGCGCTCGCTGGTCATGGGCTTGACCAGGTAGCTGAACACGCCCGCCTCGGCCGCTTCCTGGATGAAGTCATCGTCGGTGTGGCCGGTGACGATGAGGATGGGTGCGAAGACGTGCTGGCTGATGGTGCGGGCGGCTTCGAGGCCGTCCATGTGGGGCATGCGAATGTCGAGCAAGATCAGATCGGGAGTGGTCTGGCGAGCGAGGCTAACGGCCTCCTCCCCATCCCGCGCTTGCGCGACCACCTGGTGACCCAGTAGCTCACACATGGTCGCCAAGGCTCTGCGGACCGACTCTTCGTCATCGGCCACGAGAATGCGCAGCCTTTCCACGCTCTCCCTCCTCGGCTCGCCTATCCGGCATGGAGTTATTCCACAAAGCGGCCGCGGTGAGAGGCAGCAGGGCACGCGAGACGTTTCTTGGCAGGCGGCCAGGGGGTCTGCTCGTTCTAGTCGCACCAAGGCCTCCAGACGGTTTCATAATCCTGCCGAAGATATGGAATCCTACTGATGAGGAATAACCAGACCGGGTGCCCGCCAAGGATGCGGGCCTGTCCGAGAGTCGGCAGGCGGGTCTTCTGAAGGGCGCAACGCGCGAGGGCCATCTGCATATGCAGATGGCTTTCTTGTTTGGTAGTGCCGGCCGTTGTGGCAGCCGCGAAAGCAGTGCCTGCTCACGGGCACGCTTCTGGCTTGGTGCTCCGGAAGGCCCCGCATCCGCCGACGGACGGCTCGCGGTGCATGTGAGGCAGCCGAGCTGGAACATCCCTCTGGCTGCGCCGTGATGCTGGGGAAGCGGCCGATCTCAGGCCCCCCTTGGGTTGCGGAAGCAGCTGTCGCTCGACAGTGGATGGCGCTACGAGCAGCGCCTTGGCAGGTAAGAGGTTGAGAAGGGCCTCCCTGAGGAGGCCCTTTCTCTTTTGGCATTGGCCCGGATGGGGGCCGTCGAAGCCCTCACGATGAGCTCCCTCCGGGCCAGGTCTATGGGTATCTGTGGTGGGGGTGTCCCTCGCCTTCGGCCGAGAGGATTCTTCCGCAAGATCGCTGCGTTTGGGGAACTACTTGCCCTCTTCCAGTGGGAACAGGATGCGGAGACGTTTGGCCTGGACCAGAGCGGTGTGGGCCGAGTCCGGGAGGGGAGCGGAGGGATCCGGGGAGAGACGGAGCGCAGGCATGGGTCGCCAGCCGTCGCCGAAGTCCACCTCTACCAGGAAACGGGAGAGGAGGCGCTGGCGCCACTCTGGGGAGGCAAGGTCATCGGGGCGGTAGTCCGGCCGCAGGTGCTGGTAGAAGAGGGGGGTGAGGGATTCCCAGAGGGCGCTTCCATCCGCGGCCGGGCCCACGATCATCCACTGGGTCATCCGCCAGGCCAGGCCCATTTCCGGGCTGAGGGCATGGCCCATGGGGATGATCTGGAAAGCGCCGAGATCGCCGAGGGGAGAGGTGGAGACATCCACCACACCGGTGTGGTTGGCGCGGAGGCGGCCAATGTCGGCGTAGGAGGCGCCGAGGAAGCGTCCGATGCCCCCGACGGGATGGATCACCCAGCCGATCACGTGGTGGGAGCCATCGGCATCACAAAGCAAGACAGCGCCTCCTGGGTGGTTCTCGAATTCGGCGGAGATGGGGTACGGCAAGGTGCGCGCGACCAAGATGACCAGTACGTCGCCGCGCGTCGGAACGTATCCATCCCTCACGGGCGAGAGGAGCCCATCGAATTGGAGGAAGACCTGGCTGCCGACGAAAGGGGCATCCCCGCCGCCGAAGATGCCGGCGCCAGCGGGGATATCGGTGTAGATGGAGGAGTCGGGGCTGAGGAAGGAGGTGTAGTTGCGGGGGGCAGTGAGGAACTCCCGCGGAAGCAGAGAGAAGACAATCCCTCGGTCGTCCTGGTAGTTGTAGCCCGCGTTGATGTGGATGGCATTGACTGCGGTGGCGGCGACACGTCCGGGCGGGACCCACTTGCTGGCGGTGTAGCCGCGCCGGTTGACCTGCGTGGTGTAGGCGAGGACGCGGCCGACCACGTGCCACGAGTTCCCCCGGTCTCGGCTCACGGAGATGGGGCCGTCGCTCTCATTAACGATGCGGATGCGAAGCAGCTCGCGGCTGTCGCAGGCGGCATCATCTGCGCGGGCGATGGCGCAGCAGACCAGGAGCGAGAGCGCGAGATAGATGGTCACGCGCACGGACCTCATGGTAGCACCGATAGGGCCAACTCGATGTTGCGGAGCGCCGCGGCGTGGAGCGAAGGAGCGAGGGCGCTCAGCTCGCGGGCAATGTCCTCCCGATTCCCGAAGGCGCTCCGGATCGCCCTCGCCAGCGCGCCCCCATCGAGGGCCGCGGCGGAGGTCGTCACGGGGAGGCCGAACTCGGCCATCATCCCCTCGATCTTGGGATCGTAGGAGATCGCCACCGGCGCCACCCCTGAGATGGCGGCGAAGATGAGGGCGTGCAGGCGCATGGCGATGACGAGGTGGAAGCCGCCGGTGAGGGCGAGGAGATCGCGCGCCGTCAGCCGTGTGCGCACGATCTCGGCCGGGTCGGACATCCCATGGGCCGTTCGCTCGGCAAAGGTGGTGTCGTCCGGATGCTGCATGGGCACCAGGACGACGCGCAGGTTCAGCTCCCTGCAGGCCGGCGCGATGGCCTGGGCAAGGGCGGCGGCGAGGGTATCGCCCGGCCTCCCCGGCGGCCGGCGCAGGCACACGGCGACTGCAGGCCGGGAGTCGCCGCCCAGCCCGGCCTTCTCCCAGGCGCGGGCGGTTTCATCGGGCGATGGGGGGTTGAGAGCAAAGGCTAGATCCGCGGTTACCTCCGCCGCGCGGCGCACGCCGAGAGCGCGGAGCGTTTCCGCAGAGGCGTGGTCCCGGACGGCGACCATGCTAGCGCGAGAGATCTCGCGGCGCACCAGCGCCCGAATCCAGCGGCGGCGCAAAGGTCCGACGCTGTGGCCAATGCACGCCACGGGCACACCGGCTCTGCGCGCCAGGCGGAGGGTGGCCAGGTAGTACAGTGGAGAGCGCCAGCTCGTGGCATCCTGGAGCAGCCCGCCGCCGCCGCTGATGAAGAGGTCGGCGTGGCGGAGTAGAGGGCGAAGGCTGCACAGCCCTCTCGGCACGGCCCGCACACCGTGTTCGCCTTCGGTGGCCGCCGGATCGCCGGAGAGGATTACCGGTTCGACCTGCGGCGCCAGTTGGCGCAGCCCCTCCACCAGTCCGGCGAGTATCGCCTCATCACCGGCGTTGGCGAAGCCGTAGTAACCGGAGACGAGGAGGAGGCGAGGGCTCATGTCTGCTCGGCTCGGGGCCGGCGCACGCAGAGACGCTGCCAGACAAGGACCACCACCAGCCCCACCAGCGCGCCGATCCAGAACCCGTGGAGGGTTCGCAGGAGGCTCACTAGCAGCGGAATGTGGAAGTGGCAGAAGGTGTTGAGCAAGGAGATCTGACCCATGGTGGCGAGGAGGGCGAGCAGCGGCAGCCACTGCCTGCGGCCGCGCAGGGCAAGGGCGATGACGAGCATGAGCGCGGGATAGCCGATCAGAAACTCCTTGGTGCGAGGCCGGACGATGAGCAAGGACTCCAGAGCATTGCGCAGCTTCAGCTCGATGGCCGAGGGAGCGACGGCTGACTCGTTTCCACTGCGCATCAAAGCGAAGGCAACGGCCCCGAGGGCGATGAGGATGGCGAGGGCCTCCATCACCGCCACCGGCCGGGAGAGGAACTCGCCCACCCGCAGCCGCAGGCGCGTCCACCACAGGGAGAGTGGCTCGACCCGGCCGGGGAGGTCACCGATGACCACCAACAGGACGATGAGCAGGGGGGAGAGGTAGGATAGCTTCACGCCCACGAACCGGCCGGCTCCCACCAGGTAGCCGGCCCGCGAGAACAACCCGACGATCACCATCGCGCCTATGAAAGAGATGGCGCAAGCCCCGGCAAGGGCCAGAAAGGCGAGGCCGAGACTGTTGCTGTGCGGGCCCGCGGTCGCCTTCTGGCGAGCCCATTGCAGGGCGAAGATGATGCCCAGGGCGGGGAAGATGCAGGCGGCGGCGAGGCCGGAGACGGGCACCACGAGATGAGCACGCCAGTAAGCCAGGGCGAAGCCCAGCGCGGTCACGGCCACCAGCACCAGCCAAGCCCAGCGCTGGCCTACGGGGACAAGACGGCGCAGCAACAGCACAGATGCGGCCGGGAGCGCGAGGAGCACCAGCACGCGGAGATGCAGGGGTGGCCATTCCTCTGGACTTCGGAAGGGGCCGGGCGGCCCGATCCTGAACCCGGCTCCCTCAATCGCCTTCGCCACCCGGCGCAGGTAGTCGGTGTTGGCCCGCAGCGGGTCGGGTTGTGGGCGAGAGAGGAGACGCAGATAGCAGGCGCGGATGTTGCGCTCCCTGACGGCACGGAGATAGCGTGCGACGGCGAGATCGGGGGTGATGGTCTGGAGGTCGGCGTCGGTGATGCTGTGGACCCGGATCATCTGGCTGGCCAGCTTGGCGGATAGCTGATCATCGCCCTTCTGGGCAGCGATTTCGACGTAGCCGTAGAGAAGGTCTCCTCTGCGGAGGGCCTCAGCGGTGACGTTGAGGAGCAGGGGATAGCCGACCACCTCGTCGTCCCGGAAGATGATCAGGCGTGCGCCGGCCTGCGCCGCCTGCCTGACGGCAGCGCGTATCGCCTCCGGGCTGGCGGCGGCGAAGTTGACAGGACGGGCGACGAGACGCAGGCCGACAGCACGCGCCGCGGCCACGTCCTCGGGGCGCAGTTCTATCGGCACCTTGGCGATCTGGTCGAAGCTGACATCATAGAGCACAAGCGCGGGCGTGCGAGTGGACACACCCAGGGAGGCCTTGGGAAGGCGGCTCTGGAGCGCGGAGCCGAGGGCGATTAGCGAGGACACTTCGCCGTCAGTGGTGGCGAGGAGAGTGCCCTGAGGGTGGCCGAAGGCGATCACGCGGCCGACCTGGACCAACTCCTCAAGGGTCATCTCGCGCACCGCGACGGCGGTGGCGCCAGCCATCTTCAGATCGGCGAGAAGGGTGGGGAAAGAGACTCCGACTGCGGTGGCCAACTGGCGCGCGTCGTCCGCGTCCACGATCAGCTCCACAGTGCGATTGCTCTGCTCGATGCCGACGCGGCCGATGGCAAGGAAGGTGGCGGCAGCGAGCGCGACTACGATGAGCAGCATCAACGCCCGGTCTGTGTGGTCCACGGTTGACCTCCTCCGCAAGTCCGCCAGCAGGCGCCCCATTGTAGCAGGGCGTCTCTTGTGGGGCAAACGGTGGGCCAAGGATGGTCGGAGAGGACGGCGAACAGAAGGTCTGAGGCGAGGCGATGGCTGGCTGGGTGCTTGGGATAGATGGCGGGCAGAGCCGGACGGTGGCCGCGGTGTGCGACTTGCAGGGGCGGCTGGTCGGGGTGGGGCGCGCGGGCCCGGCCGACCACGTGTGGGAGCCAGGGGGGAGGGGGAGGGCGCGAAGAGCGGTGGTGGACAGCATGGCGCGGGCGCTGCGGGCGGCCCGTTTGGGGTTGGCGGCCGGCCAGAGGCGAGTGGAGTTCGAGGCGGCCTTTCTGGGCATCACCGGGGCGACGGAGCACACGCGGCGGGCGGTGAAGGGGTGTGTCAGCACGAAACGCTTCCGGCTGGCGAACGACAAGGTGAGCGCGCTCGCGTGTGTTACTGAGGGAGGGCCGGGGGTGGTGGTGATTGCGGGGACGGGGACGATCGCATATGGGGAGAACGGGAAGGGCGAGAGCGCGGACGCCTCGGGATGGGGTTACTTGATTGGTGATGAAGGCGGAGCTTTCTGGATTGCCAAGCAGGCGCTGGCGGCGGCCTGCCGCGCCTATGACGGCCGCGGCGAAGCCACTGCTCTGGTGGAGATGATCACCGCCGCGGCCGGGGTGAAGAACCTGTGGGGGGTGCACGCGTTGATCTACTCCGGGAAGCTGTCGCGGGCGAAGATGGCGGGCCTGGCGGTAGTTGCTGCGGAAGCGGCGGCGGGCGGCGACTGGGCGGCGCGGGCGATTCTCCGGGAGGCGGGGCGGGAGCTGGGGCTGGCGGCCGGGGTGGTGGCGAAGAGGCTGGACCTGCATCGGGGGAAGGTGACGGTGGGGATGGTGGGGGGCGTGTTCGAGGGATCAGCTCTGGTGCGACAGAGCTTCGCGCGCGAGGTGAGGAATCACGCGGCGAAGGCGACGCTGGCGCGGGCGAGGTACGCGCCGGTGATGGGATCGGTTGTGCTGGCGCTGAAGATGGCCGGATGTGCCATCACCGCGAAGGTGAGAGCGAACCTGGAGGCAGGGTCGGCAGCTGTTGGCGCTAAGTGAAGTAAGGGAGGTATCACCATGTCATACGAGATCCGTTGGCTGCGAGAGGATGAGTGGGATCAGTGTCTGGACCTGTTGGCGGAGGTGATGCAGGCGAACCGGGGTTACTTCTCGGACAGCTTCAAGCGAGGCAAGGGGCGATGCAGGTCCCTGGTGTTGGTGGCGGACGGGGAGATCGCCAGTCACATTCGCATCTTCGACAGCTCGCGGAACGTGGGCGAATGCCGCGTCCGCTCGGCCGAGATCGGGGATGTGTGCACTCACCCGCGCCACCGCGGGCGCGGCTGTATGACCGCGCTGCTCAACTTCGCGGCGCAGCAGCTCTACCTGCAGGGGTATGATATCAGCTCGGTCTACTCCGGGGTTCCGATCTACCAGAAGGCCGGCTGGGTGGCGTTTCCGGAGCCGGATCAGTATCTGCTGTGGCGGCTGATCAACGTCAAGACGTTGTTCGCGCGGGTCGGCCCGGTGTTCGAGGGGCGGGCGAAGAAGCTGGCCAAGCCGTACGAGGGAGTGGTCGCCATCTCGTGCAACGGGCAGACGGGCTATCTCGAGTTCACCAAGGAGTGGGCGCGGCCGGTGGACTACTGCGCCTCGCCGGACCTCAAGCTCGATCTCGATCAACTCACCTTCTTCCGGCTGCTGATGGGCAGGGACACCCCGTCAGAACTGGGACTCGTCTCCAAGCTGAAGCTGTCTAAGAGAGAAGCGGAGGTGCTGGAGGCGCTCTTCCCGAAGGCGCGGCCGCGGTTCTAACTGCCTGCCCTTATGCGGGCTGGCATTTGCATACCCGCCGAACGCGGGAGCGCACATGGAAGCAGAGGTGATCCAGCGCATCAAGGGCGGACTGGTGGTGTCGTGCCAGTCCGAGAAGGGGAACCCGTTCCACGCGCCGGAGTACATGGCGCGCTTCGCCCGCTCGGCGGAGCTGGGCGGGGCGGTGGGCATCCGCGCCAAGGAGCCGGATATTCGCGCCATCAGGCAGATATGCAGCCTGCCGGTGCTCGGCATTGACAAGGTGTACTTCGATGGTTTTGAGGTCTATATCACCCCGCGGTTCGAGGATGCGCGGCGGATCGCGGCGGCGGGCGCGGACCTGATCGCACTTGACGCCACTCCGCGGCCCCGGCCGGGCGGCGAGACCGTAGAGCAGATCATCCGGCGCATCAGGGCGGAGCTGAAGCTGCCGGTGATGGCGGACATCTCCACGCTGGAGGAAGCGCTGGCGGCGGAGGGAATGGGGGCCGATCTGGTGGCGACGACGCTGAGCGGGTACACGAGCTACGCGCCGCGTGGGGAGGGGCCGGACTGGACCTTGCTCGAAGCGATCATCGGCGCCGTCAGAGTCCCCGTCGTCGCCGAGGGCGGCGTCGGCACTCCCGCCGAGGCGCGCCGGGCCATTGACATGGGGGCTTGGGCGGTGGTGATCGGGAGCGCGATCACGAGGCCGATAGAGATAACCAAGCGGTTTGTGAGGGGCATGGGGAGGTAGGGGACCCCAGCGGCGGGGATGCGGAGACATCCCCGCCCTACAGGACGGCCACAGGAGCTAAGTGCGGATGTCTAGAGGTTCCGAGTTTGAGTCTCTGCGCAAGGCGCTGGATGAGATCCCGATCATTGACACACACGAGCATTACGGGCCGGCGTGGAACGCGCCGGAGACGACGGTGTACGACATCTTCGCCAACTCCTATGTCGGGTGGCTCGCAAGCGATGGCGAGCTGGAGCGCACGCCCGCGGGGCTGGCGAAGTGGCTGGAGCCGAAGCGGTTCAACTCGTACACGGTATCGCTGCTGCGCGGCTTGAGCGAGCTGTATGGGGTTGATGTGCGGGAGCGGGATGAGGCGGCACTGGGCGCGCTGGCGGAGAAGGTGCAGGCGGCCTATCAGGACCCCGGCTGGGCGCTGAGCGTGCTGCGCAAGGCAGGGATCGCCCACTCCATCGTGGACCCGCTGCCGGTGCCGGGCTACCTGCACTCGGAGCCTACCTTCCACCTGGCGCTGCGCTCACACATGCTGGTGCACGGATATGATCGCACGGCGCGCGACCACGGCGGGGACAACCCGTTCGAGTTCGCGGCGAAGTTGGGCCGCACCATCACCACCTTCCAGGACTACCTGGACTGGGTGGACTTCTGGGTCCGTCACCACAAGGAGAAGGGGACGGTGGCGATCAAGTCGGCCCTGGCCTATGAGCGGGACATTGACGTACAGCCCGTCACCCACCGAGGGGCGAGGCGCATCTTCGACACCGGCGCAAAGGACCCGCGCAGGCAGAAGGCGTTCGGCGACTTCATCCTCGACCTGCTGGCGAAGAAGGCGGCTGAGTATGGCCTGGTGTTCCAGGTGCACGCGGGGCTAGCGCAGCAGCAGCACTCCCATCCTTGGCGGCTGATGTGGCTGTTCGACAACAACCCGAACACCGTCTTCGACCTCTTCCACGCGGGGTATCCGTGGACGCAGGAGGTGCTGGCGATGGTCTCCGAGCGTCCGAACGTGATCGTGGACACCTGCTGGCTGCCGATCATCTCGCCCACCGCGGCGGTGCGGTTCTACCAGGAGTACGCGGAAGTCGCCTTCCGCGCCGACACGCTGATGTGGGGTGGGGACAACTGGCACGCGGAGGAGAGCTACGCGGCCGCGCTGACGTTCAAGGATTGCCTGGCGAAGGCGGTGGCGGAGAAGGTGGAAGGGGGTTACTGGACGAGGAGGGAGGCGATCAGCTACGCGGAGGGGGTGATGTGGCGGGCGGCAGGGAGGTGGTTTGGGATAGGGATGTAACGGCACACCGCAAAGGCGCAGAGGACGCAAAGAGCCTTTGACTTCGCGCCCTTTGGGCCGTCGCGGTTCATGCTTTACCCCGGCACCCCGGTCATCAGCCTGATTGCAGACGAGATGAGCGTGGCCACCATCTGCCCCACGAACAGGCCGAAGAAGGCGGGGCGGAGGTGTTGGTAGAGCTTGAGGCCGCCGAAGCGGTAGATGACGTTCACGACCGCCCAGCCCACGAGCGCGTTCGCCCAGATGAGGGCATTGATGCCCCAGCCGCCCTGGAGGAGGAAGCCGACCGGGCTGAGCCGCCACCAGGTTACATGCATCTGGAGCAGGGCGAGGGCGCAGACCACGAAGACGCCGGAAAGCATGGCGATGATGCCGGTCTGGTCGGGGCCGCGGGGGTTCTGGAGCTTGTCCACCATGTCGCCCCATTCCCAGCGGGGGACGCCGTCGTAGGTCCAGGTGTCGGGCAGGGTGCTGATGCCGGCGTGGTATTGGGCCCATAGGCGGCCGATGGGCCCGAGGATGAGCATGAGGATGACCGCGGCGGCGAGGGTGAGCACCACGCTGGTGCCGCGCAAGCGGCTGGAGTGGAAGACCTTCATGTCGTTGGCGGAGTAGTGCATGAAGGAGACCTTGAACTCGGTCATGAACACGGCGTCCATCTGGTTGAAGAGCACAAAGGTTTCCGGCCGCGTGCCGACGTTGCCGAGGCCGTCGTCGAGCAAGTAGCGAATCTGCGGGCCGCACTCCACGTGGTTGGTGCCCGCGGCGGCGATGACGCGGGTGAGGGAGATGGCGGTCATGTAGAACATGAACAGCAGGATGAGCAGACGGTCCACCTGCGCGCCGGCGGCGTTGGCGATCAGGCAGAGCGCCACCGTGCTGGCGGCGAGGCCGAGGAGGGCATAGCGCGGCTGGATGAGTTCGAGGGCGTCGTGCTCCCTCCAGGCGGGGTCCCACCAGGAGCGGAAGGCGCGGGTGAGGGCGCGGCGGGACTGGTAGAGCACGAACACTCCGAACCCCACCAGCGCGCCGCCGGTCTGGTAGGTGAAGAAGGTTCCGGGGTTGAAGGCATAGCGAGCGCCTGCTTCTCCAGTGAAGCCGAGGGCGGCAAGCACGATCATTTCGGTGTAGTACCACACGTGGAAGAACCAGAGGCTCAGAGACACCTCCACCGGCAGCAGGCACATGATGCCGATGCTGCCCCAGCTCAGGTTGAAGGCGACCCGGTTGAGCACCCCGAAGGGCATTACGTTCTGGTCGAACTGACGGCCGATGGGCCACTGCATGTTGTGGAAGGGGACGGCGGGGTAGTAAGTGTGGAGAAGACCCACCATGCCGTAGATGAACGCGAGTGCGAAGCCAACCCAGAACACCTTCTGCCGGACCAGGCCGGAGCCGGGGATGCCGCGGTGGCCGACCACTTCCAGGGGGATCTGGGCGAGGGGGAAGCTGAGGCGCTGTCCCTCGATCCAGTCCCGTCGCACCAGACACATGAGGCAGAAGGAGCCGACGTAGATGGAGAAAGCGATCGCTCCCCAGGCGACAAGCGGCTGCCGCCAGACATGCCAAGGCATCGTCTGCCCTTCGAGAAGCCCCTCCCATTGCCAGCGGACGGCGAGGGGGTCGTTGAGCTGCAGCCAGGTGGGGATGTGGGGCTGGATGAGGATGTCCCAGCGGTTCTCCGGGGTAGCGAGGTATTGGCTGGCCGTCACCATCACCCCGACGAAGCTGGCGTAGCCGACGGTGGCGATGGCGGCGGTGACCGCGACCATGGCGTAGATGGTGAGAATCTCCTGGCGGGTGAGGCCGCGGTGGCGCCACTTGATGATGAGGGCATTGAGGACGAGCAGAGTGAGAAGGGCGAGCATGGAGGCACCGGTGACCGGGCCGAGGCCGAGGTCGGCGCCGCCTTTGATGTCCTGCAGGTAAGGGATGAGGAAGGCGAAGCCGGCCACGAAGAGCAGGCCAATGAGGGCGGCGCGGAGGGTGGCTCCGGTGGGGTGACTGTCATCACCTGTGGGGGGCCTGTGCTCCATCGCCATCAATCGCTGTCGGGCACCTCGCTGGCTCAGTCCGGGCGCGCGAAGCCAGCGCGCGTTGCGGCATCTTCGCTCGCGCCGATATCGCTGGCGGTGACGCGGAGGACGAGCAGGGTCATGTCATCGCGACGCTGGCCGTGCTTGCCATACTCGTTGGCGGCGTTGAAGACACGCTCGGCGATTTCCTCGGCGTCGGGCAAGGAAGCATGGGCGAGGAGATGTGAGATCAGCCCCTCGCGGCCGAGAAACTCCTTGCGGTCATCCGTCACCTCGATCATGCCATCCGTGAACAGCACCAGCATGTCGCCCGAATGCAGGGGGAGGGTCTCCTCTTCGTAGGTCGGCGACGGCAGTACCCCCAGCACAATGCCGGCGCGGTCCAGATCGCGGGGCTTGCCATCCCCGCGGCTGATGACTATGGGCCGCTCGTGCCCGGCGATGGCATAGGTCAGCGAGCCGCGGTCCAGGTCTGCGAGCACGTAGCACATGCTGATGAACGCCTCCCAGTCGCGGCGCTCCTCGATCTCGGCCATCACCCATTTGTTCATGTCGGCCAGCACGCGGGCGGGGGAGCTCTCTCGTCTGGCGGCGGCGCGGAATTCGGCCTTGAACACCGGCAGGTAAGGGATAGCCATCTCGAGCCGGGCGCAGATGTCGCCCACGCACACCCCAAGCCTCCGATTGCCGAGGCGGATGACGTCGTAGTAGTCCCCCGCAGCCGCGGCCTGAGCCGAGGGGCGGAAGCGGAAGGCGATGTCGAACCCGGGGAGAGTGGCGAGGCGACGGGGGCGGACCAGATCGTCCACTCGTTGGGCGATGCGGATGCGCTGGAGGTTTTGCTGGATGGTAGCGCGGCTGACGGCAAGCTGGTCGCTCTCTCGCTTGAGGATGGTGGCCATGATGCTCACCAGACCAGCAGTGCCGAGGAGGAAGACGATCTGAAGCAGGACCTGACCGGAGAGCGGCGCCGGGCCCGCGGCGGGAGGAGAGATGAGCAGTATCCACAGGTACAGGGCCGACGCCACTGCCGCTGAGAGCAGGGCGCCCCAGATGCCGAACCACATGGCGGCCACGATCACCACCGCGTAGTAGAGGCCGAAGAACACCTGACAGGCCTTCCCGCAGAGGTAGATCCACAGGGTGATGAGGACCAGGTCGCCGAAGATGATCAGCCAGCGGGGAAAGGGGAGCTGGCGGAAGTGCACAAGGAAGAGGAGAAGATTGTAGGTGGCCGCGACGATGGCCGCGGGGATGAGGACTTTGCCGCTAACGGCACGGGCGTTGGCGAACTCGCGGGAGAACAGGACCACGAGGATGAAGATGGTGCGGAAGACCGCGATCACGATCTCGGTGTCGCGGCGGTGGAGCTCGGTCTGGGAGATCTCCGGGGACGTGGGCGCAGACATGCTTGTTGCTATTCCGCCTCCGGCTGGGCAGTTCGGCGGGTGGCGGGCGAATCCTCTGTCTGCGGATGGGGTATGATGGTGCTGCTATGGCCGTCACGCGGGTAGAGCTGAGCATTACCGGGATGCACTGCGCGGCCTGCGCCGCTGCCGTGCAGCGGGCGCTGCAGGGGACCGCAGGCGTGTCAGATGCGAACGTCAACTTTGCCACCGAGCGGGCGGCGGTCGCCTACGATGCGGCCGCCGTCACGCTGGATGATCTCATCGCGGTGGTGAAGGAAAGGGGCTACGGCGCCGCCCGCCCGGGCGAGGAGGGGGCGGCGGAGGCGGCGCGGGCGCAGGAGCTGCGCGGGCTGCGAGTGCGGTTCTGGTTCTCCCTGGCAGCCACGGCGGTGATCATGCTGGTGATGCACACCGCCGTGCTGCCCGCGGGCGCGACACCGTGGGCGTTGCTGGCCCTGGCTGCGCCGGTGCAGCTCTGGGCGGGGTGGCAGTTCTACCGGGGTCTGTGGGCCTCGCTGCGCCGCGCATCAGCGGACATGAACACGCTGATCGCGGTAGGCACCTCGGCGGCGTTCGGGTACGGCCTCGCCCTCACCGTCTCACCCGACCTGGCTTCGCGCGTCGGCGCCAGCCATCTCTACTATGACACCTCCGCCATGATTGTCACCCTGATCCTGCTCGGCCGCATGCTGGAGGCGAGGGCGAAGGGACGGGCCTCGGAGGCGATCCAACGTCTGGCCGGCCTGCAAGTGGGCACGGCGCGGGTGCTGCGAGATGGCGTGGAGGTGGAGGTGCCGGTTGAGGAGGTAGCGGCCGGCGACACCGTGGCGGTACGGCCGGGGGAGCGGGTGCCGGTGGACGGGGTCGTGACGGAGGGGAACTCTGCGGTCGACGAGAGCATGGTGACCGGGGAGAGCATGCCGGTGGAGAAGGGCGCGGGAGACACCGTGACCGGGGGCACGGTGAATCTGACTGGCGCGTTCCGGTTCCGCGCTACCAGAGTCGGTGCGGACACCGTGTTGGCGCAGATCATCCGACTGGTGCAGGAGGCGCAGTCGGGCAAGCCCTCCCTGCAGCGCCTCGCGGATCGGGTGGCCGGGGTGTTCGTGCCGGTGGTGATGGGGATAGCGGCGGTCACGCTGGCGGTGTGGCTGGCGCTCGGGCCGGATGTGACCCATGCGATCATGGCGGCGGTGTCGGTGCTGATCATCGCCTGCCCATGCGCTCTGGGGCTGGCGACGCCGATCTCGGTGGTGGTGGGCTCCGGCCGGGCGGCCGAGCTGGGGATCCTGGTGCGCTCGGCGGAGGCGCTGGAGGCCGCGGCGCGGGTGGACACAGTGGTGTTCGACAAGACGGGCACGCTCACCCGGGGGCAGCCGGAAGTAGTCAGTGTCGCCGCGGCCGCGGACTGGGACGAAGACCAGGCGCTTGCGCTCGCCGCCTCGATGGAGCGCCAGTCCGAGCATCCGCTGGCGGAGGCGGTGGTGCGGAGGGCGGCAGAGCGAGGCCTGTCGCTAGCGAAGGTCACGGAGTTCGAGGCTTTGCCTGGGCTGGGCGTGCGCGGCCGAGTCGGCGGGCGAGAGGTGACGGTGGGCAGCACACATCTGCTGAGGCTGCGCGGTGTTGCCCTCGCTCCCATCTCGCAGGCCGCGTCTGTGCTCGCGGATCGGGGCAGCACGGTGATGCTGGTGGGAGTGGATGGGCTGGCGGTGGGAGTGATCGCGCTCGCGGACACCGCCAAGCCGGAAGCGGCGGAGGCGGTGGAGGCGATCAGGTCCCTCGATCTGAAAGCGATCATGCTCACCGGGGATCACTTCCGCACCGCCCGGGGGATCGGGCACGCGGTCGGGATCGAGGACGTGCGCGCGGAGGTCCTGCCGCAGGACAAGGCGGCGGCGGTGAAGGCGCTCCAGGGGGCTGGGCACCGGGTGGCGATGGTGGGGGATGGGATCAATGATGCGCCGGTGCTGGCGCAGGCGGATGTCGGCATCGCCATCGGCCGCGGGGCCGACGTGGCAATGGAGGCAGCCGACATCACCCTGGTGCGAGATGATCTGCGGCTGGTGGCGGAGACCATCCGGCTCAGCCGGGCGATCGTGCGCAACATCCGCCAGAACTTGTTCTTCGCCTTCGTCTACAACGCCCTGGGCATCCCCATCGCCGCCGGAGCGCTGTACCCGCTCACCCACACGCTTCTGCATCCCGCCTTCGCGGCGGCGGCGATGGCGTTCAGCTCAGTGTCTGTGGTTACGAATGCTCTGCGGTTGCGCAGGTACCGGGCGTCGAGCGTTGAGGCAAGGTTGTAGGGCGGCCGACACCTCGCCCGCCGTCTATGTGTAGCGCAGGTTCCCCAACCTGCGTCGGCGCCGCACAGGCGCCGCCCTCAGCAGGGCCTCTTGCCCTGCGAGGGCCGGGTCCTCCCGGCGACAGCATAGCGGGAGGCGAGGGCCGCGGCGCGACGAAGTAGTAGGCTCATGTCCCTCGAAGCCGTCATCTTCGATCTCTTCGGAACACTGGTTGACAACTGGCCGCTGGCAGTGCTCAACGACATGCACACGCGGGTAGCGGACATGGTGGGCGCGCCCGCGGAGGAGTTCATGCGGCTGTGGGCGGAGGCGTGGGAGGAGAGGAACAAAGGGGACCTGCCGACGCCCGAGGACGGCATCGGGCAGATCTGCGAGAAGCTGGGAGTCACTCCCACTGCGGACCAGATCGCGGCGGCGCAGGAGCTGAGATGGCAGGTGTCACGCGAAACCTTCTTGCCGAGGGCGGATGCGCTCGACACGCTTGCCGCGTTGAGGGGGCGCCGACTCAAGCTGGGGATGATTAGCGATTGCTCCTGGGAGGCGCCGGTGGTGTGGGCGGAGTCGCCGTTCGCGCCGCTGTTTGATGTGGCGGTGTTCTCCGTGCTCGCCCGCGTGAAGAAGCCGGACCCGCGGATCTACCTCATGGCCTGCGAGCAGCTCGGCGTGAAACCGCAGCAATGCCTATACGTCGGAGACGGCGGCAGCCGCGAGCTAACCGGCGCGGCCGCGGTGGGAATGAGAGCGGTGATGATCCGGGTGCCGTATGAGGTGTCAGAGGCAACCCACCGGGTGGAGGGCGAGGAGTGGGAGGGGGAGAGAGTGGAGGCATTGGAGGAGGTGGTTCGGCTGGTGAAGGGCGGCGACAACTCGGCGCCGACGGCGCGATGGCGGAAATACTGACGAAGGCAGTGAGATGTGGTGGGGCGAAGCCCTGGGAACATGTCCCTGAGAGCGGTCATCTTCGATCTCTTCGGAACCCTGGTGGACAACTTCTCCGTCGCGGAGCACCGGAAGGTGCTGGGGGAAATGGCGGAGGCAGTAGGGGCACCGGCGGAGGAGTTTGCCGGCCTCTGGATGGATACGTTTGGCCAGAGAGCAGCGGGTGCGTTCTCTTCGGTGGAGGGCAACATAGAGTACGTGTGTACGGCGCTCGGCGTGGTGCCTGACCAGGTGGGCGTGGCGAACGCGGCGAGGATGCGGTTCGAGCTGACGCAGCGCAGCCTCGGGCCACGACGCGACGCGGTGGAGACGCTGACGCAGTTGCGGGCGCGGAGGCTCAAGATCGGGCTGATCAGCGATTGCTCTGCCGAGGTGCCCGCTTTGTGGCCGCGGACGGCGTTCGCGCCTCTCGTGCATGCGGCCGTGTTCTCCTGCCAGGTGCGTGTGAAGAAGCCAGACCCGCGTATCTACCTGCTGGCATGCGACCGCCTGGGGGTGAAGCCTGAGGAGTGCCTCTATGTTGGCGACGGCAGCAGCAGAGAGCTCTCCGGCGCAGCGGCGGTGGGGATGAAGCCGGTGATGGTCCGGGTTCCCTATGAGACCACTGAGGCCACCCACCGGGTGGATGCGGAGGAATGGGAGGGGGGAAAGATATCAGCGTTGACGGAAGTGGTGGGCCTCTTGTAGGGCGGGGACGTCTTCGCATCCCCGCCGCCGGCGGGGCACCGAAGAATGCCCCGCCCTACAGATGACCGTACTCCCGCCTCACCCTCAGCATCAACTCATAGTTCTCCATCGGCACGCCGGTGAAGATGCAGTTGCTGGTGGAGTAGATGTAGGCGCCGGAGTTCACGCCGCCGTGCTCGAGGCAGTAGCGGGCGCTTTCCACGATCTTCTCAGGTGGGCCTTGCTGGACATAGGCCAGGTTGACGTTGCCGATCAGGCAGAGGCGGTTGCCGACGATCTCCCGGACGCGCTTGATGTCCACCCCGGCCATGGGGTCGAGGGAATGGAGCGCGTCAGGCCCGGCCTCGACAAGCTGGTCGAGGATGGGCATGATGTCTCCGTCGGTGTGCTTGACGGTGAAGGCGCCGGCGGCGCGGAAGGCGTCCACCTGGCGCTTCAGGAAGGGAGTCACGAACTCCGCGAACATCCGAGGCGATAGGAACGGTCCCTCGTTGAAGCAGTAGTCCGCGCACATGAACACCACTCCCGCCCCCGCCTGGATCAGCTCCACTCCCTTGGCGATCGCCGCTTGCACCATGCCATCCGCGTCTTCGAGCGCCTGTTCTCTGCACTCGATGAAGTAGACGGCCTGCTCCATCATGTTCTCTCCGGTGGGGATGGAGAAGGTGCCGTCCACGAAGGCGGAGAGCAGGTAGGTGTCGCCGGCGATGTCGCGGAGGTACTGAAAGGTCTTGATCTGGTCGTCTTGGTCGAGCCAGTGGGTGCCGGTGATCACGCAGTAGTCCAGCCGCTTCGCCACCTCCGCCCAGTGCTTGGCATTGCGCTTGAGCATGTCGTCTCGCCGAGGGCCGCTCACGCCCTGCAGATGCTCGGCGCGCAGCGCGGGCACGCCGACCAGCTCCTCGGAGAGCTGGAACTCGAGCTCCAGATGGGGGACCAGGCCCTTCGGCATCTGTCTGCTCAACGCGGCGATGGATTGCTGGCGTGGGGTCATGGTGTTGCTCGTCGCGGAGGTTTCGGCTACGGGAGCGCATCACCCTTGTGGATGAGTGGAGACAGGTCGGCGCGGTTGAGACTTGGTGGGCGGAGGCGCAGCTCCGACGGCCGGGGCCGTCCAGGAACCTCTCGGGTAGACTGCGCGTCGAATCTGTGGGATGATGGAGATGCTGCAGCACTTCATCCGACCACCTGCGAGGCCGAAGGCGCCTCGCAGCTCCTGGCGGCGGTGTTGAGTATCGCGTTGAGAAGGAGAGGATGGCGATGCGCAAGCTGTGGTTGGCGGTCGTGCTCGTCGTATGCCTGGTGGGCTCCGGGGTGTGCTGGGGAGCCGCGTACATGCTCTCCGATCTGGAGAGCGACACCGACTTCAACGCCTGGATACCCGATGGTTACATCAGCAATTGCCCTGACCTATGTACTCCCTGGCCTGCGGTGCTCAGCCGTGTGGCCGCCCATGCCACAGAGGGCAGCTATAGCTGCCAGATTGACGCCAATGTGGGCGAGCACATGGGCATGGACCGGCAGACGTTTCCCACCAACAACTGGTCAGCCTACAACACCCTCTTCTTCGATCTGGAGAACCCTACCTCCAACGCCCTGAACCTGCACATTGAGATCAGCGACGCGGTGCACGGCGGGACGTGGCTGAAGCGCTACCTGTGGGATGGCGCGGTCATCCCCGGGGTGAATCACATCAGGATCAAGCTGGTCAACATGACGCTCAACGACGGCAGCGCTAACCTGGATACCTCCCAGATCGCCAACTTCTCCCTGGGGGTCTGGGGGCAGAGCGACCCGGTCACCGTATACTTCGACAACATGCGGCTGGACAGTATCCAGGACGATCCGGATGCGGATGCGGCGCGCGGCATCTGGAAGTTCGACTTCGGTCCCGGCGATGCACGGTGGACGGATTTCTACGCATGTGCCGCGGGAACCACCTATCCGCTGGACGTCTCACGGCCCTTCGGGTGGACGGGTGGGCCGTACCGCTACAGCGGCGACTATGGCGGGCCGGACGACCTGTGCCGGGACTTCGTGCGGGCGCTCTGTTGCCCCGACCCAGGCACGGGAAGCACGCTGAACTTCCGCCTGGACGTGCCCAACAACACCTACCACGTCTGGGTCATCGCCCGCTCCAGCGACCTGAGCGGCATGCCGGTCAACAGCTACCAGATCAGGGCCGAGGGTGTTGCCAAGGTGGATGTGCCGATCAACTCGGCCACCTTCTACTCCACCCAGTACTTCTGGCGGGGCATGGACGAGGACTATCCGTTCAGCGGCCCGGCCTGGGAGCTGTTCGAGGAGACGAACTATCCGGTCTACCAGTTCACCACCACGGTGAGCGACGGCCACCTCGACATTGACTTCGACCATGCCTGGGCCTACGCGATGGTCGTCTACCCGGACACGCCGGCGATCGTCAGCGAGATGGCGACTCGCCTCGCTCAGCTCGACGCCGATCGGCAGACGCAGTTCGAGTCCAGCTACTACATCAACAGCCCGGAGTCTCTCACCTTTGCGCCCACGGCGGAGGAGACGGCGAGGGGCTATGCGGCTTGGCCGGCGTCGCTGATGGATGCCTGCTATCCAGACACCCTGCCGCCCGATCCTCGCCCCGAGCTGAGCCTAAGCACCTTCGCCAGCCGAGGCGAGTATCGCCCCGTGAGCGTGGCGATCCGGCCGATAGGTGACGTGACCAATGTGTCGGTGGAGGCGAGCGACCTCAGCGACGGTCTGGGGCACACTATCCCGAGCGCGGAGATCGCGCCCGCCTATGTCCGCTACATGGCCACCGGGGATACGGAGTTCTTTGGGGCGGGAGTGCTGAGCTGGAAGCCCAGGCTTTTCCAGACCGATTTCCCAGTCAACGTGGAGGCGGAGGTCACGAAGCAGTTCTGTCTGACCGTCTACGTTCCTGAGACTACGCCCACTGGTGTCTACAGCGGGACCGTCACCGTGCACGCTTCCTCCGGGGACGCGAGCATGCCGCTCAGCGTGCAGGTGTACCCCTTCGTGCTGGATGCCGGCGATGACCAGGCCTACGGGTGGTACTATAACCCGCCCGAGAGCCAGTACGACATGAATGCGCGGTGGTTCCCCGACCTTGCCGACCAGCCCGACGTGCTCTTGCGCCAAGACCTGAGTCTGATGAAGGAGCACGGGTTCAACTCTCTGCAGTTCCCCGGCGCCAGCATCACCGTGAACGGCTCCGGACACGTCACCAACCTCGACGCATCCGCCCTCGAACGCTATGTCACAGCGATGCAGGAGGTCGGCTTCGGCGGCAACTGGCTGGGTCAGGTGGGTACGCTCGGCCTGGCGGATCAGATCATGAGCGCGGGGCATGCGGAGTTCAGCCCGCTCTTCAACCAGGCCTTCGAGGAGGCGGTTGCCGCGATGGTAGCCTGGGGCGAGAGCCCGGCTGGCACACCCCTCGTCTTCTACCTTGTGGACGAGCCGAGAGAGACCGGCATCCAGTCCTGGAACCGGAACTTCGCGGACAGCATGCAGTACTGCGTTCTCGCCAACAACGTGCCCGGAGCGGTGAGCACCATCACGGTCATGTCTGACAGCGGCGGAGGGGTCGACTACACTCCCTTCGCGGATGCCTTAGACATCATGCAGACCCACCCCTGGCCGAACTCAGCCGGACTGATCTCCGGGGCCCACGACCAAGGCAAGCCCAACTGGTTCTACAACACCGGCGGCGATCTGCGCATGGTGTACGGGTTCTACCAATACAAGTACGGGGGCGGGAACGGCGCCTGGGAATGGCACTATGACTGGCTGGACGGGGACGTGTTCGACAGCTTCCCTTACAGCCCGTTCAACAACCACTGGCGGTACGTCTATCCGTCGCCGGGCGGCCCCGTGCCCACGCTCAACTTCGAGCTGGCCGGCCTCGGCATCACCGACTATCGTTACGTCTCGACGCTGGGTCGCATGTCTGCTCAGGCGCGCGCCAGCGGCCTGCCGGATTACGTGGCCTGGGCGGATGCTGCGGACGCCCTTCTCCAGGCGATCAGGGACGACACTCCGACCTTTGCCATAGACAACGCCTACCGCCCAATCCACTTCGCCGGCATTCCCAGCGGAGAGGGCTGCCTGACCGAGGTGGAGGCGGCTCTGGAGGACTACCGCCATCAGATCGCGGAGATGATCATGGCTTGCCCAGGCGAGATCCCGGGGTCGGAGGCGCAGATCGTATCCAGCTCTCTGCCGGCGGCGATGGAGTGGGGCGAGGAGGGGGATGCGTCCGTCACCGTCCGCAACCTCGGCGACACGGCGTGGACGGAGGCCGAAGGCTACCAGCTACTGGCGACCGGAAGCGTGGACCGCTGGGGGCTGAGCTCCCTGCCGTTGGGGGCGGATGTGTTGCCCAACGGCACGCGGCTGTTCGACTTCACAGTGACGGCTCCGCCGCTTTCCACGCTCAGCTATCCGCTGCCGGTGATCGAGACCACCGAGGGTGTTCTCGACGACCTGGCCTGTAGCTGGAGCATGTCCCACGGGGCCGCCCCGCTCTCCGGGGGGACGGCGGCCGAAGACGTGGTGATCAGCCGGTTCCCGGATGTGCAGCCCGGCAGCGCCGGGGAGTGGGCCCGCTTCTGGATCGAGGAGTGCGCCGGGCGTGTGCCGCTGATCGTGGGCGGATTCGATGACGGTACCTACCGGCCAACGCTGGAGGTAGACCGGGCGGCGATGGCGGTGTACATGGCGCGAGCGCTGATGCTGCCGACGGCCGCCTACGAGGGCCTGTTCCCGGATGATGTGCCGCCGGAGCAGTGGGCCTGGCCTTGGATCGAGGCGCTGAAGCGGTCTGACATCGTGCAGGGCTTCGACCCGACTCACTATGAACCCAGTCTCATCGTCAACCGGGATGCGATGGCGGTGTACGTAGCCCGCGGCATGGTGGGTGGTATGGAGGTGCCCACAGGGCCGCCCACAGCGACCTTCGCTGACGTGCCCACCAGCTACTGGGCCTATGATGAGATCGAGTACTGCGCGGCCAGCAATGTGGTGCGGGGATACGATCCCACTCACTACGTCCCCACCAACCCGGTCACCCGAGACCAGATGGCGGTGTTCGTGTACAAGGGCTTCGTGATGCCCACCGGCGCCGCGGTGGTGTTGGGCGGACCGACGATCACCGCAGTGGACCCCGAGACCGCCGGCTACTGGGGCTGGTCATCGCAGGGGAGCGGGCCGTCGGCCGACCCTGGATATGCGTACGTGGTACTGGACGCGGTGCGCCTGGACACGAACCTGACGGGTCCGGACAGCTTCTTCGATGTGTACTTCGAGCTGAGGGGGCCGGTCACGGCGAGCCATACCGAGTCGCTTGCGGAGGCCTTGATCAACTCCGCCATCGTGGAGGCGATGGGTACTGGAGTGCCGTACTGGGCGGTGTCCTGGGATATCCCGGGCGGCCTCCCGGCAGGCGACTACACCCTGGTGGTGAGCGTGGAGGACGGAACCGGGGAGATGCAGGAGCTGGCTCGCCAGCCGGCGTTCGCGATCACGCCGTAGCGCGTCGAGATGCCGGGGCGCGGCGGGGTCCCTAGCAACCACCGGTAGACCGAGAGCCTGCCGCCCAGTAGCGGAGGTCAGTCCGCCGCAAGTGGGACCCGTCTTTCCGGGGCATGTGCCCAGCAGGGGACGCTGGGCAAACGGCGAAGCCAGCGGAGGGCGTCGGTGAGTTCCTCGCTATCGCCCGGCGAAGCGCCTGGAAGGAGTGGCCGAACAGCCTGCTTGGGTGTTCGCACTCGTCACCAGTCAAGTCTGATGGCCCTGGGTGGGCGGCGCCCTGTCAAGGAGGCGAGGCATGGGTAGCGCGAAGCGCCTGGTGTCAGCGCTCTTGGTTGCGCTTTTCGTGGCGGCAGCGTGGGACGTGGCCCTGGCGCAGGATAGCTGGTCGGTCGCCAGTCAGGATATTCCCAGCGCTCTTGCCTGGGAGGGGACTGGGGAGGTCTCAGTAGGTACCGACAACACCGGCGCGACCACCTGGGACGAAGTCTGCGCACTCGTCTCGGTGGAGGGCGAGGTCTCGGACGCCCACCCGGTTGACCGGTGGGGACTGACCTCGGCGCCGGTGCGCGGAGCCGGGTTCCCGGGGAAGCTCTACCCATTCGTCTTCACCATCGCCGCCCCACCTCTGACCACACTGAGCTATGCCTCGCTGGCCTCTCCCACCAGTCCGGGGGCAGTATCAGATCTCGCTTGTAACTGGATGCTGGCAGATCCCTATACGCCTACGGCGGCCCTGATCCGCACCGACATGGTGGAAGGCAGCACCACCATATGTCGCTTTGCTGACATCCTACCAGAAACTAGCGGCGCATGGGCGGCCTTCTACATCGAGGAATGCGCCGGGCGGGTACCCCTGATCGTGGGCGGGTTCGACGACGGCACCTATCGGCCCGGTCTCGAAGTGGACCGGGCGCAGATGGCGGTGTACATGGCCCGCTCCCTGAAGCTTCCCACCGGGCCGTATGAAGGGAGTTTCGCAGCGGATGTACCGGAATCTCACTGGGCCTGGCCCTGGATCGAGGCCCTGGCGAGAGTGGAGATAGTGAGTGGCTTCGGGGGTGGGTACTACCAGCCCGACCTGCCGGTGGACCGGGCGGCGATGGCGGTTTACGTGGCCCGGGGGATGGTGGGGAGCGTGAACGTGCCCACCGGGCCGGCGGAGGGGACCTTCGAGGATGTCGCAGACTACACCCCTGGGCCGGCGCACTGGGCCTATGACGAGATCGAGTACTGCGTGGCCCACGGTGTGGTGCGCGGCTATGACCTCACTCACTACGTGCCCGGCAACCTGGTGACTCGAGACCAGATGGCGGTGTTCGTCTGCAAGGGGTTCATCATGCCCACGGGCACGCCGGTGGTGTTGGGAGGGCCCGCGACCACCGCGGTGAACCCCGAGACCGCCGGCTACTGGGGATGGTCCTCGCGCCCCTATGCCCTACCGGGAAGCCAGAACTACGCCTATGTGGTGTTTGACGCGGTACGGCTGGGCACGAAGCTGGCCTGTGGCGGGACCTGGGAGGTTGCCTTCGAGCTGCAAGGGCCGGTGGTGCGGTCCTACACAGCATCGATAACGGCAGACGACATCACCGCGGCGAAGGAGGCGGCGCTGACCACGGGCGTGCCGTACTACGCCGTGCCATGGGCCCTGCCCACTGACCTGGCGGAGGGCGACTACACCCTGGTGGTAAAGGCGGAGGACCAGACCGGGGCGATGCAGGAGGTCGCCCGGCAGCCAGCCCTGGCCGTCACTTCCCTCCGCTATCAGGCTCTGGTTCCGGCCACGCTGGACCTGGAGGAGAGGGGGGAGCTGGCGATCAATGCCATCACCGGCTTCCCTGACCCGGAGAGCGGGTACATCTACTACTACTTCATGCTGTTCCCAGACCTCAACCCGCCGCGGTTCGGGGATCTGAGGCTCGAGTACTTCGACAAGGGGTGGGAGGCGCTGCCTCTGCTGCGTTCCATCACCGGTAGTGACCTCAACCGGCAGGTAGGTGAGGCCTGGGAGACCTTCATACGCCAGTGGGGCGAGAGTGGGTGGCCGGGGGCCCAGCCCACCTGGCCTTCTGCTCGTCTGCTGATGACGGTGACTGACTACTACGTGCTCAGCGGCGACCCTATCTGGAAGGAATATGGCGACCAACTGGTCGCCGGGTGGTGGTCCGCTATGGTGGACCAGGGGACCTACTGCTACGAGCCCGGACCCGATGGGATGCCCACGGGCTGGGATGCCACGCCCCACGGCTGGACGCTGGAGGCGCTGGCACACTACTACCTGGCCACCGGCAACACCCAGGCAATCGAGTTCGCGGGCAAGGTCGCCCGCTATATCAAGGACTATGCTCAGATCTTCGATGCGGAGGGGCACTTCCTGGCTGCTCATCCTTCCGATATGGGCCCGGCGCTCCACTTTCACCACAACGCGAATGCCATGCAAGCCCTAGGCTGGTATGCGTGGGTGACCGGAGATGCCGAATACGCGGAGTTCGTGCGCAAGGGCTATGAATACGCGAAGTCCGTCAGCACCCCTGAGGTGGGCTACTTCCCTGAGTACATTGACGGGCGGTATCCTGACGACCGGCCCTATCATGACACCGAGGTGGGCTGCGAGTCCCGCGACATGATGGATATGGCGATCCTGCTCACCCGTATGGGTGTTGGCGACTACTGGGAGGACGTGGACC
>Ga0315277_10002296_pt1 | contig 26770 bp, 16 predicted proteins | sample YL17G05_15_MG_FD_203695 | JGI IMG/M metagenome (GOLD analysis project Ga0315277, IMG submission 203695) | Sediment microbial communities from Yellowstone Lake, YNP, Wyoming, USA - YL17G05_15 | ecosystem: Environmental > Aquatic > Freshwater > Lake > Sediment | place: USA: Wyoming | collected... | reverse complement strand
CCGCTGGCTTTGTTGCTCGCTCCTCACATACCACCCCGGGTATAGCTCGTCGCTCGCGCCTCGCCAGCGGGCCTGGGGGCCAGCAGCAAAATGCCAAGTAATTCTTGCGCGAGCCCTAAGCAGCCCTTGCGGCCCTTCGCGCGTTTCTCATCTTTGCGGTGGGTTTTAAAAAGCCACCGCGAAGGCGCAAAGACGCAAAGAATCCCATGAAATTCCTCTCAAACCAAGACTGGAATCGCGGGCAGGTGGTTAGTGGAGTCAAGTTCAAACGCCCAGACTTTTTTCATGGAAATCATTTATCCTGCGTTTATCTTCAGTTGATACAATCGCTGCCACCTGCGCCGCAGACACAGGAGCATAGAAGAATTTATGGCCGAGACACAGATTGAGATATCCAAATTGAAAGCAGTCAAGAGATTTCGCAGCCTGACAGCCCAGCTGCCGAGCCAGCCTCCAATGCTGGAGGGGACAGGCGCGCTCATTGTCGTCCTGTTGCTTTTTCCCAAGTTGATGATCGGGCAGCAAGCCCAATCGAAGCCGGGTGGTGAGTCCCCGCTTACCATCACTCTTCAGAATGCAATCGAACGCGCCAAGGCAAACAACCAGCAGCTTCTGTCCGCAAATCTCAACACGGCTCTTGCTCGTGAGGATCGAATTCAGGCTAAAGCTGGTCTGCTTCCGTCATTGAGTTACAACAATCAATACATCTATACCCAGGGGAATGGCACCCCATCCGGTGTCTTCGTGGCCAATGACGGTGTGCACATTTACAATAGCCAAGCCACCATCCACGAGGAAGTAATCTCATTGAGCCACATTGCGGAGTACAAACGGACGGTACTGGCACAAGCCATTGCGGAAGCCAAGGCGCAAGTGGTTGCGCGCGGCATCCTCGCCACTGTTGCTCAGAACTATTACGCTTTGGTCGTAGCCCAAAGGCATTACACAAACGCCCAGCAAAGTCTGAAGGAGGCGCAGTCGTTCGTAGACATTACCCAAAAGCTCGAAAAAGGGGGTGAAGTAGCCCGCTCGGATGTGCTCAAGGCTCAGATCGTGTTACAGCAGCGCCAGCGCGACCTCCAGGAGAGCCATCTGGCCATTGAAAAAGCCCGGATCAGCATGGCGGTGCTGATCTTCCCGGATTACCGGACGGACTTCACAGTTGTGGACGACTTGCAGACGCCGCTGCCGCTGGTGCCATTCAGCGAGATTCGGGCTCTGGCAACTGAGAAGAACCCAAACCTGCGAGCAGCCCAAATCACCGTGCAGCAGGAATCGCTTGGTGTTAAGGCAGCCAAGGCGGGATACCTTCCCACATTCTCCTTTGATTATTGGTACGGAATAAACGCCAATGAGTTCGCAATCTATAGCGGTGACCGCCGAAATCTCGGATATTCGTTACAGGGTAGCCTGAACTTTCCCATATGGAACTGGGGAGCGACTAAGAGCAAGATCCGTCAAGCGGAGTTTCGCCGCAGCCAGGCGCAACTCGACCTGTCACTCACCCAGAAAGAGGTGCTGTCTGAACTGAACTCCCTCTATGCCGAGGCGCAGTCGGCACTCACCCAGCTCGACTCCCTGCACAACTCTCTGGATATGGCTTCGGAAAGTCTGAGGCTGATACTTATGCAGTATCAGGCTGGTGAAGTCTCAGTGCTGGAGGTTGTGGATGCTCAAACCACTTTGGCACAGGCCCGGAATGCGTACGACGACGGCCTGTCGCGCTATCGGGTTGCTCTTGCCAATCTTCAAACCCTTACAGGAACTCTTTGATTTATGCCAAATCCACTTCATCGTTCGCGTATCCGAAAAGTCGCACATTGGGGTCTCCTCGGTGTCTGCCTTGCTTTGACAGCCTGCTCGAAAAAGGAGGCACCCGAGGCCGAATCCGTCATTCCTGTCCAGGTCGCCGAGGTTCAGCGCTCCAGTGTGGATCGGATCGTAGCTGCCGATGGAATTCTGTATCCCTTCAACCAGTCCGCCGTGATGCCCAAGATTAGCTCTCCTGTGCGGGAGTTCTATGTCAATCGCGGGGATCACGTGCGCAAGGGCCAGTTGCTCGCCGTCCTCGAGAATAAGGATCTTGCTGCCGCCACAGTTGAAAACCAGGGGTTGTACAAGCAAGCCGAGGCAGCTTATCGAAGCACTACAGCCGCTTCTCTGCCGGAAGAGATCGAAAAAGCGAAGCTGGACGCACAGTCGGCCAAGCAGGCTCTGGACGCTGCGGAGAAGCTCTACGAAAGCCGCAAGGAACTGCTCAAAGAAGGAGCGATAGCGCGGCGGCTTGTCGACGAGGCCAACGTGTCTTATGTTCAGGCAAAAGGCCAGCACCAGATTGCCATGAGACACCTCGGGGCTCTGGAGAAAGTCGGCCGGCAGGCACAGATCAATAATGTTGAAGGACAACTGGAGGCCGCCAAAGCGCGAACCCAGGGAGCCGAGGCTCAACTGCAATACTCACAGATCGCATGCCCCATTGACGGCGTAGTTACGGACCGCCCCTTTTATGCCGGCGAGATGGCCAATCCAGGTTCGCCTCTGCTCACGATCATGGATGTTTCTCGCGTGATCGCACGTGCAAACATACCTGCCGATCAGCTGAAGCACCTGAAGGTCGGGAACATGGCCACCATTACAGGACTAGACGGTGCTCAGTACCCGGGAAAGGTTACCGTCGTCAGCCCGGCAATGGACCCGAACAGCACCACAGCGGAGGTGTGGGTAAAGGCAAACAATCCTGGAGAGCACCTGAGGCCCGGAGAGACCGTTCATGTCTCAATCGTAGCGGAAACAATAGAAAACGCAATTGTGGTTCCCTCTGCAGCGATTGTGCCGTCCCAGGACGGATCTGCTTCGGTCATGACGGTGGGTTCCGATTCGATCGCACATGAGCGAAAGGTCAAGATAGGGATTCGAAAGTCTGACGTAGCTCAGATCCTGGAGGGTGTCAATCCCGGCGAGAAGGTAATTGTCGTGGGCGCTCTCGGGCTGCAGGATACAGCCAAAGTGCGCATCGAAACGGCGGAAAAGCATGAGTGAGTATCAAGAATCGGCATAGCTGCAGCCAACAAATCTCACCACAGAGGCGCAGCGCAGCCTGCCGGGCGCAACCAATTGGCTTGGTCTCCTTGGTGCTCTTGGTGTCTTGGCGGTCACGTTTTTGAAAATGACATCACCAAGACACCAAGAACACGGAGATTTCTTGGGAAATCGGCAATGATTTTCGCAGCTGTGGTATAGAGAACGCAGACATAAGTGAAAGTATGTCTTCCCGCAGTGAGAGGGTTTTCACGTCAGTAACACGAAGGATTCAACACGAGTAGCCGAGGAACTACATGAGTGAACGGACTTTGCTTGCACAGCAGGGCACAGCCGGCTCCGAGCGGGAGCACTGGACTGCCCGGCACGGAAAACCCATCGTATTTGTCATCATTACGCTTGTGGGGCTCGGAATCTATCTGGCTCTCAGCATTCCGGTCGAGGTATTCCCCTCAACGGACTTTCCACGCATCGTGGTGGGTGTTGACAACGGCGTCGCTCCCATCGACCAGATGCTGGTGACCGTCACACGGCCCATCGAAGAGGCAGTCAATAAAGTTCCGGGCCTGGAGGTTGTGCGATCGATAACCAGCCGGGGCACCGCGGAGATCGACCTGTTTTTCTCGTGGGATGTGGACATGTTCCAGACCCTCGAGCTGGTGAACTCCACCCTGGCGAGACTCCAGGCTTCACTGCCGCCGACCGCCAAAGTGGTTGCTGACCGCCTCACTTTCGCTGCCTTCCCGATCATGGGTTATAGCCTGACATCGGACAGGGTCCCGCTCACTCAGATCTGGGAGCTCTGCACTTATGAGTTGAAGCCACGGCTGGGTCGTCTGATAGGCGCATCCACAGTCGTTGTGCAGGGTGGGCATGAGCCGGAGTTCGAAATCCGGCCCGATCCTGCCAAACTGCTCGAGACCTCCGTAACGGTTCCAGGTCTGCTTGAAGTGTTGCGCCGCAGCAATATGATCGACTCCCCTGGACTGATGGAGCGGAATCATCAACTGGTTCTAAGCCTGGTAACCGGGCAGGTGCACACTCCCGAAGAGATTGCACGAATCGTGGTGAAGACGACGCCCGGCGGCATCCCCGTGCATATCGGCGATCTCGCAACGGTGCAACCGTCGGTCAAGCCGGTTTACACAATCGTGACGGCAAACGGAAAACCTGCCGTGCTGTTGAATGTTTACCGCCAGCCTACCGGCAATACGGTTATCGTCGCTGATGAGGTGCACAAAGAGATCAGCAGCATTCGCAAACAGCTGCCGCGAAGCATCGATCTGCAGCCCTTCTACGATCAATCGGAAATCGTGAACGACTCTATTGAGAGCGTTCGAGATGCCATTCTTGTCGGGCTCATCCTCGCCTCGCTGATCATGGTGCTTTTTCTGCGAGACTGGGGCACCTCCCTTGTAGCGGGCATGGTCATACCCGTGACCGTGGCCGTGACTTTTATTGCCCTAAAGGTCATGCACCAGAGCTTCAACCTGATGACGCTGGGCGGGCTGGCGGCGGCCGTTGGCCTGGTCATTGACGACGCGATTGTGGTAGTCGAGAACATCGTGATGCACCGGGATGCGGGACAAGGCCGTGGAGAGGCAATCCGCAGCGCTCTTCGAGAAATCGGCGTTCCTTTAGTGGGCTCGACGGTGACGCCCATTGTCGTATTCCTCCCGCTCATTTCAATTACGGGCGTAACCGGGGTGTTCTTCCGCGCACTGGCCGTCACGGTGGCCATGGCACTGCTGACATCCCTGGCACTGGCACTTACCTGGACCCCTACCCTCAGTCATTACTTCATTCGGAGGCGACAGGCTCCTGTCACTGCTGGCGAGTTGCGGGCCGCGGAGGAGATCTCAGCCGAGGCAGTTGCCAGCCGCGGCTTCTTAAGGCCAATTCTTCGTATTTACGAGCGCGTGATCCGCAAGGCCCTCCTTCATCCTTGGGTCTTAGCAGGTTTGGTTCTCTTGCTCATTGCTGCTTCGTTCTTTTGCTATCAAGTAGTTGGTTCCGATCTGCTTCCGTCGCTGGATGAAGGAGGCTTCATTCTTGACTACTGGATGCCTGCCGGCTCTTCCCTCGACGACACGAATCGTGTGCTGACGTCCGTCGAGCAGATGCTGCGCGAGATTCCGGAGGTGGAGAGCACCTCCCGGCGTACCGGCCTGGAGTTGGGGCTCGCGGCGGTGACGGAAGCCAATACCGGGGATATTGCCGTAAAGCTCAAACGCAACCGGAGCCGCGGAGGCGATGAAGTCATCGCGGAGGTCCGCGAAAAGATTGCCAAACAACATCCGATGCTCCAGGTGGAGTTTGTCCAGCTGTTGCAGGATATGATCGGTGACCTGACGAGCGCTCCCGAGCCCATCGAGATCAAGCTGTTCTGCCAGAATCCGGACATCCTGCGAGAGTGGGGGCCCCGAGTAGCTGATGCCATCAAGAAGATCAAAGGAGTTGTCGATGTCCTGAACGGCATCGACAACACCATCAGCGGACCGGCCCTGGTTTTTCAGGTGAATCCCACGGTTGCGGCACGGGCTGGATTCACACCGGAAGAGGTCGAGCAGGATGTGGCCGCCATTCTGCAGGGCGAGGAGGCGTCGACTCCGGTTGTGAACGGCGACCGGGCTTACACAATTCGGATACGCTTCCCCGAAGGGAACCGCGCATCCCTGGAAGCGATCCGAGATACGCTCCTGACGAGCTCAACGGGAAGCAAGGCCACGCTGGGATCTCTGGCAACCATGCAAGAACTTCCGGGGCAGACGGAGATTCGCCGCGAGAACCTGTTGCGCGACCTGGCCGTCACGGCCCGCCTTGAGGAAACCAATCTTGGCAGCGCAATGGCCGAGGTCCAGAAGGTTGTCGCCCAGTTGAACCTTCCGCCGGAGATCCGGGTGGTGTACGGCGGAGGCTATCAGGAGCAGCAACGATCCTTCAAAGACCTGGTGTTCGTCTTGGTGCTGGCGATAGTGCTGGTTTTTATTGTTCTGCTTTTCGAGTTCGGCAGCTTTGCCGCACCACTGGCAATCCTGGCGTCGGCACTGCTCTCGACCTCCGGAGTGTTTCTTGCTCTTCTCATGACGCGCACAACCTTCAACATCTCCTCTTTCATGGGTCTGATCATGGTAATCGGGATCGTCGCTAAAAACGGCATACTTCTCCTCGATGCCGATCAGCGCTTCCGGTCCGAAGGCGCATCTCCGCTGGAAGCCATGATCGCCGCGGGAGAACGCCGGCTGCGTCCGATCATCATGACAGCGCTCGCCACGGTTGCCGGAATGATTCCGTTGGCCCTCGCATTGGGAGCCGGTTCACAGATGCTACAACCCCTGGCCATCGCAGTCATCGGCGGGGTACTCGCATCGATGCTGCTGTCACTGATTGTGACACCCGCAGTGCACTACTACATCACGCGAGATCATCGGCAGAGGAGTGAACTTTGAGATCGACCGCGGCACTTTCCTGCACCGTACTTATGGGACATGGTTTTTTTTGAACGATCTGTGGAGATCCGTACCACTATGGTGGCGGTCCCTGCAATCCTGGAAAGGATTCTTCGTGAGCCTTTGTGTCATTGTATCTTTGTGTTGTTATTTCAACGGACAACACGAAGACACAAAGGACACAAAGAAGTCGTGAAATAGGATTTCTGCTGCGGCCGCAAAATTGCGCTGTCTGTTGGTCTGTCCGTTGCGATAAGGAGACGGAGTGCGATGTTTTGTCCGGAGTGTCGTGCCGAATATATCGAGGGAATAACCGAGTGCAAAGACTGCAAAGTCCCGCTGGTCGAGGCGCTGCCGCCACAGCAACCCTATAACTTCATCGAGATTCTCTCGACATTCAACCTTGGCGATATCGCCATGATTAAATCGCTGCTCGACAGCGAGGAGATCGCCTATTATTTCATCGGGGAAAACTTCAACCGCCTCGATCAGCTCGTCCAGCCAGCCCGCCTCATTGTACGCGAAGATCACGTCGAACGGGCCAGGGAAGTCCTTGGCGACTTCAACCTGAGGTACATAGGGCTCGTTGGCGATCAAGAGGACGAAAAGGACGAGTAGAACACGCTATTGGCCCCGTGTTCCAGCGCGATCACACACTCCGCAGATCTAAGTTTGGTCACGCCTTGCACCACCGACGCAGGCGGGCAGATCGCGCAGCCTCCGCTTGTTTCCCAGACCCGATACCTCTTCCGAGGCTACTTTTTCCCCTTCGGGGGCACCTTGCCGTCGGGACCCATGGTAATTCCGATTTTCTTGCCTCCTCTCTCCACCGAGGCTTCGTATCCCGCGAAAACACCGCCTTTGGTGACCGATTCGAACCTCAGCACTTTGCCTGTCCCCAAGCTCTTTTTCACCTCTGTTTGAACTGCGGTGGGAAGCGAGGCGATATCGACCTCTTCCTCGAGCTCGAGCACCTTGCCGGTGGTATCAATCAGCATGTCTCTGCTGCGGCCGCCGACCGTAGTTTCGACTTCATACTGGGTTTTTCCATTTTCGACTTCCTTGGAAAGACCCCGGATCGTGGCGCCCTTCGTCTGCTCCTGGACGGTTTTTTGGACTGCCGAGGGCAGATCTTTCATTTCGAGTTTCTTGCCGCCTTCTTCTTTCGCTTTTGCCTCCTTCGCTTTCTGCTGTGCCCAGGCCGTTCCAAAGCACAAAAGGCAAAGACTCAGGATAAAAAGGACAACGCTGCTGTTTTTCACGCATTTCATTTCGAATTCTCCTTTTTGTTGGTAATGCTACTCAAGCGCCAATGCTGCAATCACAGAGGCGTGGGGAACACAAGGTGCTCTATGCACCCTGTTGACTAAAACTCAAATTTGAGAGCTAGCTGCATTCTGCGTGCCGGCCGGGCGGCAACGGGCTGGCCGAAGAATGGCGAGCTGAGATTGCCCACGTAGCCCGCGTAATTCACTCGATTCAGCACGTTGAAAACATTCAGGGCGATCGTTACGGCTGGTCCGTCTTCCTTTTTTTTCTTTGTTAGCGGCAGGTCCTTGGACCACCGCAGGTCAAGCGTCGCCGACCCCGGCCCCTGCAGGCTGTTGCGCCGCACCCCCGGCGGACGATCGTTGGCATTGCCGTCATGGTTCATATCCCGTCCCAGCGTCAAGCTGTAAGGACGGCCGGAGGTCAGAGACGCGGAGACGCCAAAAGTGAACAGCTCGCCGGCCTTGAATGCTCCCAGCATGTTGAAGCGATGGCGCTCGTCAAAGTCCGCCCGCGACCATTCGCCGGAAAGATCATAACTGTTCGCGGGCAGGGAATTGATGCCGCTCGCGTTGTTGTAAGCCCTGCCGGTCATGTACTGAATCGTGCCGTTGAAAAAGCGGCTGAGGTTGCCTCGAAACAGAATCTCCAGGGAACGGCTTCTGGATGAGGCTGACGATTCGATCTGGCGTACCCTCCCCATTGTTTGATCGGGACGCTGGGAATAATAAGGCGGCAACGGGGCGTTGATGTCCCGGGAGCGAAACAGCTTTACGCCTCGGATCTCAACGCAATTCACGGCCAAAGTGGTGGACTTGCGCAGCTGCCGCTCCACGCCCACGCCGTATTGGACAGTATATGGGGATCTGATACCGGGGGCGAAACGAACAACGCTGGGAGGTATTAACAAAAGGTTGGCTGCTGACGACCAGGGGTTCGGATATGAGGGGTCGGTGATAAGGACCTGGCGCAGCCTTTGTCCATCGTAACGAAGCGCATCGCCGATTGCTCCATCTGAGGTCCTGTCGTAAAAGAACCCCGCCCCGCCTCGGAACACGGTTTTTCGTTTCCGGTCCGGGGAGTAGGCGAAGGACATGCGCGGCGAGACATTGTTGTGATCCGGAATATGCTTTTGCAGATCGTAGCGCAAACCAAGCCCGAGCGAGAGATTCGGGCGCAAGCGAAAATCGTCCTGGACGAATGCTCCGAACACCGTCTGCCAGTAAGCCAGGTGAGGATCGCCCCTGTTGCTTTGAAACGAAAATGGGGTCCCGCGCAGATAGTCATCCAAAGTTGAAAACGTATAGGTGCCGTCAAAGTTGGACCGGTCGCTGGCGCCGCGGCGGCCTAAATCCGTGATGTTGATGCCGGCCTTGATTGTATGTTTCCCGCGCAGCCAAATCACGGCGTCACTGAGCTGCAGGTGATTGCGTGTGGCACGCCGATCGGCCTGCGCGCCTCCACCCGTGAAAGCGTCCACCACGTTGATTTGGCGCACACCGGGATGCAAACTGTGCGTTCGGTCGTCCTCGGACGCGGCGTGCAGAGAGAGTTCATTGACAAGCTTCGTAGAAAAAACTGTCCTGTGGCTGTAGAAGAGATGGTGCTCGCGGCTGAACTGATCCGCGCCGACCTCCGGCAGGTTGAATTCTCCGACTCCGCTGTTTCTCGTATAGTCGTGACCAAACTCGTATCGAATCGAGACGGTGTGCCTCTTGCCGAACTGATGGTTCACCCCAACCGAAAACTCTGTCTGTCCCTCGGGAGTTGCAACATTGGCGCGGATGAGACCATTTGGTGTGCTGGCGTATACGACCGCCTGTAGGTCTTGTTCCTCGTGATTGGCGGTTATCAGAAAAGAAGTCTTCCCGCTGTGGCCTATTGGACCGTTGAACTCTCCTTCGAATATCTTTCGCTGCTCCGGCGGCCTCTCCTGCGCAAACGCATTTCTTGCATTCAGGTGATAATCGCGAAACAGGAAGTTGAAGGTGCCGTGGTAATCCTCGGCGCCCGCCTTAGTGACGATCTCGATTCGTCCCCTTCCCGGGCGTGCAAACTCTGCTGAATAAGGATTCTGATTGATTTTAACTTCCCGGATTCCGGATGCTGAAACACCTATCCTTGATACTTCCAGCCCGTTTACGACGAGAGTGGTCCCTCCCGATCCCAGCGCTGAAGAATCAAGAAAACGGGAAACGCCGCCGATGACGTCCTGGTCCAGCATGGGCAGATCGTTCAAGGCCTTCCGATCGAGCTTTACCACATCGAGATTTTCTCTAGGATCCGTACTCACCTGGCCCGCCTGGTCCGATGCGACGACCACCTCGCGCAGCTCGGCGATCGGAAGAGTGATCCTGATCGGCGCGGGGTCGCGATCCCGCACCACGACGCGGACTGACGTCGGCTTGAATGACTCTCGGCGCACGTAGATCTGGTAGCGGCCGGGAGCGACCTGTGTGAAGCGAAAGGATCCGGTCTCGTCGGTTACCAGGGATTGTTCCGGGTTGTTTGTGCCCTTGAGCAATTGGACTGTCGCTCCGGGCATCGATGCGCCGCTTGGATCCAAAACCGTCCCTAATACCACGAGTTTTCCGGGTACAGTCTGGCCAAATGATGGCGTGATCATTACGAGTAGAATTGTTGCGGTTCGCCAAAACTGCATATGTTCGCGCCCCATGTCAAGAAGCAGGTGCTGCAGGGAGACTGAGTTGAACCATGAATGTGCCGCCGTCAACTCTTGCGGCCACGGTGCCTCCGAGCGAAGTGACTGCCCGCTGAACCAACGCGAGGCCCAGGCCGAAGTGGCTGCCCGTATCGGTGCGCGACACATCGCCGCGCCAGAATCGCTCGAAGACGTGCCGCGCATCTTCCTCGGAGAGCAGGGAACCAGTGTTTTCCACCATCAGATCAACCGATTCGCCGGCCCGCCGGGCCGTGACTGTGATGCGGCCCCCATCATTTGTGTATTGCTCCGCGTTAGCGAACACGTTGGTAAGAATCATGAGGAGGGTATTGCGGTCCGCAATACACGTGAGGTCGGCGGGGACTTGGCTCTCAACCGTGATGCCGCGCGCGCGGACTGAGTCGGCAAAGGGCCGCCAGGTGGAATCAACCATTTCTCCGAGGGGAAGTGCATCTGGGTGGAGTATTGTCTGTCCTCCCTCCAGGTGCGCAAGCGCCAACAGGTTATTGACCATCGCCTGGGTGTGGCGGACGATATCGAGGCACTCTTCCATTGCCTGCTGGTATTCGCCGCCAACGCGTGGCCGCGTGAGAGTAACCTCCAGGGTCGACCGTATTCCGGCCAGTGGCGTCCGGAGTTCGTGTGCGACGTCCGCCGTGAAAGATCGCTCGCGGCGGAAGGCTTCTTCGAGGCGGCGCAACAGCTCGTTGAGCCTCTGGGCAACCGGCGCCACCTCGGCGGGCATGCGATCAACCGGAATCCGAGTCGAGAGGTCGTCCTGACGGATCGCGGCGATTCGGGCGGCCAAGGCGTCTAGCGGCTTTAATCCCTGGCGAACAATCATGGTGCCCACAAGGAGGGCAAGGATGATAGTTCCGCCTGTGGCCCCTGTAAGGAGCCACCGGAGGAAACTGATATCAGAGTCGAGGGCCGCGGTCTCGCGTGCTAACACCAGCGTGACTTTTTGCGGCTGCGCGGGGCCCTTTGCCTCTTCATCGACCTTGGGCACAAAGACGATGCCGATGGCTCGGCCCGCCCGGCCGTTGGGGAGACGGACAGCCCGAAAAACGGGATTGAGCAATGCGCCCCGTATCGCTGATTTTCCCCTCGACAACTCCTTGCGGCGGACAGCCCGAAAAACGGGATTGAGCAATGCGCCGAACAGCTCCAGGTCCGCTTCTTTCAGCGACGTCGAGCGCGCCAGGATGCTGCCGTCCTCACGCCACAATTGAAAGAAGTCGGGCCTCTTAGCCCGATGGAACTCAGGCAGCTCACGCTCGTCGATTTCGGCTTTGATCTTCTCCTCGTTTTGCTCAACAGAGCTCACGATTGTGCGGGCTGTGGAAGCCAGGACCGCGTCGAACCCGCTTACCAGCGACCGGTACATGACTCCGTACACCACGAAAGCGAAAACAGCCAGGAGGCCTGCCGTCCCGCCGATTACCCAGAGGAGCAAGCGCATCTTGATCGAGGGCGTCACTTCAATTCTCCCAGCATATAGCCCCTGCCCCGGAATGTGCGGATCAGCAGAGGCTTGCCCCCTCGCTCGATCTTCTTCCGAAGATAGCCGACATAAACATCCACGACGTTGGAGTCGGCTTCGGAATTGAACTCGTAGAGGTGTTCCCATATGTCGGTTCGGCTGACCACTTCACCGGAGCGCACGGCCAAGTATTCGAGAAGGGCGTACTCCCGGGGCGTCAATTGCACCTCTTCCTGGCCGCGCCAGACACGCTGCGTAGCTGTTTCGATTCGCAGGTCACCCACGGTGATGCGCGGGTTCTTGGCTTGGTATGAGCGCCGCGCCAGGGCCCGTACCCGCGCCAGGAGTTCCTCGAATGCGAATGGCTTTACGAGGTAATCATCTGCCCCGAGATCGAGTCCCTGGACACGATCCGGCACAGTGTCCTTTGCCGTGAGGATGAGGACATGCGTGGAGCGCCCCTCCGATCTGATGCGTTTGAGGATCGTCAAACCGTCTACCTTGGGAAGCATCAGGTCGAGAATTACGACGTCGTAGTTATTGTTCATCGCATACCAGAGGCCTTCCTCGCCGTCGCCGGTGACATCCACGGCGAAGCCGGCTTCGCGCAGGCCTCTGGCTACGGCCTTTTGGATTGGTGGATAGTCTTCAATGAGGAGCACACGCATAAAGCTCTGTAAGTTTTCGGGTAAGGCACGAGGTTTCGTCTATCGGGTAGGTCCCGGCCGCAGAGACGGGACGTTTTTGCGCCGCGCGGTTGAGTAAGTTCGGCTAGGGCTTACTTTTTTCAATCTTCACGAGTATGAAGTTGGCGTCCTTGATCAGACCCACATTGGGCGCGTACCACTTATCCTCGGAACCGCTCTCGAGACCGCTGGACTCTCGGGTGTGCAAACAGTTCCTAAACATTCCCGGGGGGATCTTGAACTCCTCGGCCGTGCTGATGATCTCAGCGCGGTCCATGGCGACTTTCGGAGCGACCTCTTGATAGTATTTGTCACCTACCTTGGGCTTGCCGGACATCATCAGGCCGAACCTGGCCCCCTTCACGCCCGCCAGCCATGCTCCCGCATGCCCGGTCACTCTTCCGTTTTTGTAGATATCCACATCTTCGCCGAAGTAGAACACGTCGTTGCTGGTCTTGTCTATGGCGAAGTAGTTCCTGGATACTTCGGCCAATTGGCCGTCCTTCGTTTCTTTCTCCTCCACTACCCGGGTATTGACGCCATCCACGAGCTTTGTTTGATCGAGGACGGTAACGGTCAGCGTATCCCTGCCGTGCTCGAAATGGAGCCGATAGCCGGGCTCGAGAATGAAGTATGTGCTTCTGCCGGTGTCCGCCAGATTTGCTTTGTTTACCGGGAACGAGTCCCGCCACCCCGGCTTTCCCTGGCTCATCGCACCTGCAGCCATAACCACCAGTGCAAGACCCAAGAGGGTTGTACGGTTTAACCAGGACGAACGCATCCGCAACATCTGCGACCTCCTTTTGACTGTTTATTAACGTTCTGGAATCCAGCGGCACTGCCGGGCCACCACAAGCGGCACAGCACCCCGTTTCTACCAGCAAGATGCTACAACAGGGAAGATGAGAGGATGATGAGAAAGGATCGTTAAAATAAAATCCCCGACAGGCATGCACGGGAAAAACAGCCACGAATTACTCGGGGCGGCTTAGCCGCAACCAAAGGCATTAGCCGTCCTGCCGGGACAAGTCTGGCATTGACGCCAGAAGTAGGCAGCGGGCAGCAGGCAGTCTTCAGTCGGTACATCCATCTCCAAGTGAGATTTTTACTGCCCACTGCCAGCGGCCGACTTATCACGCGATTCAGTTCTTACTGCCGGCAAAAATCCTTTCTCGCAGGCAAAGGATTTTGCCTATAGGAGTATGAATTACACGAGGTTCCACGAATCAAGAAGCGTGGCCTATTCTGAGGCGAACCACCTGTGGAACTTTGGCTTATGATGGAAACAGGCGTATCCAAAGAGCGTATGTAAAATAGCAGGGAGCGACGTACTATTACAGAACTCTAATATAACTCTGGCTGTGCCTCATGCATCACGGTATTGTGGCAATTCCGCGGGTGCACGGGGCGCCTCGGGAATCGAAATGAGATTAAGACCTCCTCACAAACAAGTTCGCAGTTCTGGATGCATTGTGCTGGTTACTCTCTGCTTGATGTTGTCAAGCTGGACGTGGCAGGGTTGCGCCCGCAAGGATCCGGCACCCGCCAAGAAAGGAGAGCGTGGTGCCAGTGTGCCTGTCACCGTGGCACCCGTCACCCGAAAGGACGTTCCCATCGAGATCCAAGTTGTAGGCAATGTGGAGGCCCATCTGACAATTACGGTAAAGGCGCAGGTAGGCGGAGAGCTAACCCGCGTTTATTTCCGGGAGGGTGACTTCGTTAAGAAAGGTGATCTTCTTTTCGAGATTGACCCGCGGCTTCTCCAAGCACAACTCAACCAGGCGCAAGCCAATCTGGCCCGAGATGAGGCGCAACTGGGGCAGATAGAGGCCAATCTGGCCCGAGATACAGCGCAGGCAAAGTATGCTCAAGCCGAAGCGGTACGATATGCGAGTCTGCTCGAGCATGGTCTCATATCGAAGGAGCAGGCGGAGCAGGTCCGCGCCAGCGCCGATGCCAGTTCGGCGACGGTTAACGCCGACGAAGCAGCTCTGCGGAGCGCTCGCGCAGCCCTGGGAGCATCAAGAGCCGTAGTCGAAAACATCAAGGTCCAGTTCGGTTACACCTCCATCCGTTCTCCGATTGACGGCCGTACGGGGAACCTCAACGTCAAGCAGGGCAATGTGGTGACCGCCAACTCCATGGATTTGATAACCATCAACCAGGTACGACCCATTTATGTGACATTTTCCGTTCCCGAAGCCAGACTGCCGGATATCAAGAGATCCCAGCTGGTGATGGTTTCCCCACAGACAGACTCATCATCACCCGAAAACGGGGAAGTTTCCTTCATCGACAATGCTGTGGATCCGACAACCGGCACCATCAAGATCAAAGGCACCTTTGGTAACAAGGAGCGTAAGCTCTGGCCGGGAGAGTTTGTCCGCGTCACGCTCAGGCTCGCCACACAGCCCGATGCACTGGTCGTCCCGAATCAGGCCGTGCAGACGGGCCAGGAAGGATCGTATGTCTTCGTGGTAAAAGAAGATCGCACGGTAGAGACGCGGCCTGTAGTCACTGGAACCAGGGTCGACCAGGATTTGGTTATCGAGAAGGGCTTGAGACTAGGTGAAACCGTGGTCACCGAAGGCCAGCTGAGGCTGGCTCCAGGAATGCGTGTGCAAATCCAGGGCCCAGGGGGAGGGCCCCCGGCGGGTAGATTCCCCAAGGGAGGACCGCGGACAAAAGCAGGGTTCGAGCCGTGAATATCTCGGAAATCTTCATCAGGCGTCCTATAGCCACAAGCCTGGTTATGCTTGCCATCGCCTTGTTCGGTGTGGTGGCTTACCGCGCTTTGCCGGTAAGTGACATGCCGACTGTGGATTTTCCGACTATCAGTGTCTTCGCGAGCCTGCCCGGAGGCAATCCGGACACGATGGCTTCCGCCGTCGCGACCCCGCTGGAGCGTCAATTCACCACGATCGCCGGCCTCGACAGCATGATTTCCTCGAACTCTCTTGGTTCTACCCGCATTACTCTGCAATTTGATCTGAGCCGGGATATTGACGGCGCCGCCGTGGATGTTGAGACCGCGATCGCCGAAGCCATGCCTTTGCTTCCCGCCGGGATGCCTTCACCTCCTTCCTTTCGCAAGTCCAATCCGGCCGACTCGCCGATTTTGATGCTTGCTCTGACTTCACCGACCATGCCGCTCTCGGATCTCGACGAATATGCGGAGACAATGATCGCACAGCGAATCTCTATGGTGACAGGTGTTGCCGAGGTTAGCGTCATGGGCTCCACGAAATACGCCGTGCGCGTGCAGGCAGATCCCAACAAGCTGGCCGCCAAGCAGATCGGGATCAATGAGGTGGACAGCGCGCTGAGAAGATGGAACGTCAACATCCCTACCGGAACGTTGTATGGGCCGAACCAAGCCTACAACATTCGGGCCACCGGCCAGCTCATGAACGCTGCGGCGTTCCGTTCGGCCGTGGTTGCGTATCGCCACGGCTCGCCTGTGCGCCTGGAAGACGTGGCAACGGTAAAGGACAGTATCGAGAACGACAAGAATGCTTCCTGGGTCTATACGAAAACGGGTCATCCGCGTGCGATTAACCTGATGGTGATGCGCCAGCCGGGAACCAACATCATCGAGGTGACCGACCGAATCAAGCAACTCCTGCCGACGTTTCAAGCTCAGCTCCCCCCCTCAGTCCAACTGCTCATTCGTGGCGATAGATCAAAGAATATCAGGCAGGCCTTTCGTGACATCCAGACAACGATGGCGATAACGCTGGGACTTGTCATCGCGGTAATCTTTATCTTCCTCCGAAACACCTCAGCCACCATGATCCCCAGCATGGCTCTGCCACTGTCCATCGTCGGTACATTCTCGATAATGTATCTCTTGAATTTCAGCCTGGACAATATGTCCTTGATGGCTTTACTGCTCTGCATCGGCTTCGTGGTAGACGATGCGATCGTCATGCTCGAAAACATTGTCCGGCACATGGAGAAAGGCGAGAAACCGCTGCAGGCGGCCCTCAGTGGCTCAAAGGAGATTGGATTCACAATCGTCACGATGACGACCTCGCTGGCGGCTGTATTCATTCCTGTCTTATTCATGGGCGGAATCCTGGGCCGGCTCTTCCGGGAATTTGCAGTGACCATCACTGTGGCCATCTTGATTTCCGGCGTTGTGTCCATTACGCTGACACCGATGCTTTGCAGCCGCTTCCTTCGTCCGCTCGGCGAGGGAAGGAAGGGTCTCTTCTATCGTAGTACCAACCGATTCTTCGACGGGATGAGGCATGCCTACGGGACGAGCCTTGGGTGGGTTTTGAGGCATCGGCCGGTCATGGTCGGGGTCTTCTTCGCTGTCCTGATAGCGACTGCTTATCTCTATGTCATCGTTCCCAAGGGTTTCATTCCGGATACGGACAATGACGCAATGAATGTCCAGACGGAGGCGGCGCAAGGAACGTCGTTCTACCAGATGGTTCAGTACCAGCAGAAGGTATCCGAAATCATTAGCCAGGACCCCAATGTGGATTCGATCATGTCCAGCACGGGCGGAGGAGGTGGATTTGGCAGCTACAACACGGGTCGCATGAACGTCGTGCTAAAGCCCAGGCGCCAGCGGGCGCTGACGGTGAACCAGATTGTGGAGCAGTTGCGGCCCAAGGTGTCCCGCTTTCCCGGATTTCGCGTATTTATGACGGTCCCACGGGCCATCCAGATTGGCGGCCGCATGTCGAAGAGTTCGTATGACTTTACTGTGCAGGGTCCCGACACGATTGAGTTGTATCGCGAGGCGCAAAAGCTCGAGCAGGAGATTGCCCGTCTTCCCGAACTGCAGGACGTTACGACGGACCTGCAGATGAGGACGCCGCGCGTAAACGTCGATTTCGACCGCGACAAGGCCGCCGCTTTGCAATTGAACGCGCTGCAGATTCAAACGGCGCTTCGCAACGCGTTTGGCCCGCAGTGGTCATCCACGATTTACGCTCCCACCAATCAGTACAAGGTTCTCCTCGAAATCCTGCCGCAGTTCCAGGAGCATGCCGATTATCTGTCGCTGCTGTACTTCAGATCCTCCAATGGCCGGTTGATTCCCCTGGACACTGTCGCCAAGCTATATAACGACGTGGGCCCCCAGACGATCAACCATTCGGGGCAGCTTCCCTCAGTGACGATCTCCTTTACCCCCAAACCCCAAGTATCTCTGGGTGAGGCTACTTCCAAGATCCAGGAAGTTGCCCGCAGGACGCTGCCGGCCAACATGACGACCAGCTTTCAAGGGGCGGCGCAGACATTCCTTACCTCGCTGAACAACCTGGGACTCCTCATCGTAATCGCTATCATGGTCGTGTATATCGTGCTCGGAATGCTTTACGAGAGTTACGTTCATCCGCTGACGATCCTGTCCGGGTTGCCCTCCGCCGGTTTCGGAGCCCTTTTGATCCTGCTCTTATTCCATGTCGATTTGAATATTTACGCTTTCGTGGGTCTGATAATGCTGGTCGGCCTCGTGAAGAAGAATGCGATCATGCAGATTGACTTCGCTCTGGAGGCAGAGAGGAAGGAAGGCAAGAGCCCTGCCGACGCGATTTATGAAGGCTGTCTCATTCGTTTCCGTCCGATCATGATGACGACCATGGCGGCGCTGCTGGGATCGGTGCCCATTTCGCTTGGATGGGGCGCGGGAGGAGAATCGCGGCGGCCGCTGGGCCTTACGGTCGTGGGAGGCCTGCTGTGTTCCCAGCTGATTACGCTTTATTTAACTCCCGTCATTTATACCTACATGGCAAAGATTCTTGAGGTCTGGAGAAGCCGCAAGCAGCCTCAGGCTGCAGTACCTGCCGTGTCCTAAGTTGAGTGGTGTCGAGTAATGAACATCTCCCAGGGATTTATCGAGCGCCCCATTGCTACCAGCCTGCTGATGCTCGCGATCGCGATGTTTGGATTGGTCGCGTATCGGTTGCTGCCGGTAAGCGATCTTCCCAACGTGGACTTTCCCACGCTTCTCGTAACAGCCACTCTCCCGGGAGCGAGCCCCGATACGATGGCGGCCGCCGTTGCGACCCCGCTGGAGAATCAGTTTTCAATGATCGCCGGGCTCAACTCGATGACTTCCACCAATTCGCTCGGATCTACGCTGATTACGCTTGAGTTCGATTTGAGCCGGAATCTGGACGGCGCGGCTGTGGATGTGCAAGGCGCAATTACTCAGGCGTCGCGCCTCCTGCCTGCGGGGATGCCGACACCACCCACTTTCACAAAGGTCAATCCCGCGGATCAGCCGATCCTCTACATCGCCCTGACCTCTCCCACCCTCCCACTCTGGACGCTGGATGAATATGCCGAAACGAGGATTGCCCAGCGCATATCCATGATCAGCGGCGTGGCGCAGGTTCAAGTCCTGGGGGCTCAGAAATACGCCGTTCATGTCCAGATGGATCCCCATGCGCTGGCCGCCAAGCAGCTCGGTATCAACGAAGTCGAGTCTGCGCTGAGGAATTGGAACGTAAACCTGCCGACGGGAGCAATTATCGGGCCGCAGCGGGCCTTCACGCTTCAGGCCACCGGGCAGCTCATGAACGCAGCCGCTTATCGGCCGCTTGTCGTTGCCTACCGGAAGGGGTCTCCGGTTCACCTGGAGGAACTGGGCAAGGTAATTGACAGCGTCGAGGACGATAAAACAGCGTCATGGTTTTACACTGCCGGCGGAGCCCAGCGATCTGTCGTTTTGGCCATTCAGCGTCAGCCCGGGACCAACACCATTGAAGTCACCGACGGCGTCAAACGTCTCCTGCCCTTGTTCAAAGCCGAAATCCCGCCTTCGGTCAACATGGATATCCTGTACGATCGCTCCGACACGATTCGGGAATCCTATCACGACGTGCAGTTCACCCTGATGTTGACACTGGGCCTGGTCGTGATGGTGATCTTTTTTTTCTTGCGCAATCTGTCCGCCACCACAATCCCTAGCCTGGCTTTGCCGTTTTCGATCATCGGCACCTTCTCCGTGATGTACTTGCTGAACTACAGCCTGGACAATCTCTCCATGATGGCACTCATCCTCTCCACGGGTTTCGTCGTAGATGATGCAATCGTCATGCTCGAGAACATCTACCGGCACATGGAAATGGGGGAGAAGCCGCTTCAGGCAGCATTACAGGGTTCCAGGGAGATCGGCTTTACCATCGTTTCTATGACCCTCTCGCTGGCCGCCGTCTTTATTCCCGTTCTGTTCATGGGTGGAATACTGGGACGTCTGTTCAAGGAATTTGCGGTAACGATCTGCGTGGCAATTCTCATCTCCGGAGTGGTATCCGTTACTCTGACGCCAATGCTCTGCAGCCGGTTCCTCCGTTCCGTGCACGAGCAGAAAAGGTCCTGGTTTTACAGGGTCACGGAGCGGTTCTTCCAAGGCATGCTTCATACCTATGACGTCAGCCTCAAGTGGGTGCTCCGTTATCGTCCCGCCACGATGATCTTCTTCTTTATTGTGCTCGCAGCCACCCTCTACATGTTCGTCAAGATACCGAAGGGCTTCGTGCCGGATCAGGATACGGACCAGATTGCCGTGGTTACCGAAGCAGCGCAGGGAACCTCGTACTTGGAGATGGTGCAGTATCAGAAAGCGATCGCGGATGTGATTGCGCAAGATCCGAATGTGGTGTCTCTGATGTCCAGCGTTGGAGGCACTGCGTCCTCCACCCTGGGAGGACCGAACCTGGGTCAACTCGTGGTTCATCTCAAGCCACGTTCCCAGCGCGCTCTTCTAGTGAATGACGTAATCGAGGAACTTCGCCCGAAGCTCGAGTCGTTCCCAGGTATGAAGGTCTATCTCCAGAATCCGCCCACGATACGCATCGGGGGTCAGGTCACGAAGAGCCTCTACCAGTTCTCCATGCAGTCGCCGGATAAGCCGCTGCTCTATGCATCGGCCCAGAACTTGGAAAGCGCGGTGGCCCAACTTCCCGGAGTGGTGAATGTGACCACAGACCTCGCGGTCAAGAACCCTCAGGTGAACGTTACGATCGATCGGGACAAGGCTGCGGCTCTGCAGGTGAGCGCAGACCTGATTGAAAACGCGCTCTACGACGCCTATGGTCCCCGCTGGGTCTCGACAATTTACGGTGCCATCAATGAATATAAGGTTCTCCTCGAGCTCGAGCCCCAGTATCAGCTGGATCGGAGAGCGCTATCGCTGCTGTATTTCAAGTCAGCCGGGGGCCAGCTGATACCCTTGGATACCCTTGCGAAAGTGGTTACAGAGACCGGGCCGCAGACGATCAACCACTACGGGCAGCTTCCCGCCGTCACACTGTCTTTCGACCTGAAACCGGGCGCCTCCATCGGCGACGTAGTCACGCAGATTCAAAAGCTTTCCACTGAAATGATTCCGGATACAATCAGCACATCCTTTCAAGGTGCGGCGAAGTCTTTCCAGAGTTCGCTGACAAACCTTTGGTTGCTCTTGGTCGTAGCAATCATGGTGGTCTACATTGTGCTGGGAATTCTTTACGAGAGTTACGTCCATCCCATCACGATTCTCTCCGGTCTGCCCTCGGCTGGTTTCGGCGCGCTGGTTACACTTTTCCTGTTTCATCTGGAACTGAACATTTACGCATTCGTAGGCTTGATCATGCTGATTGGCATTGTAGAGAAGAACGCCATCATGCAGATCGATTTTGCTCTTGATGCCGAGAGGAACCAGGGCCTGGCGCCGATTGATGCCATTTACCAGGGCTGCCTTATACGTTTTCGGCCGATCATGATGACTACCATGTCGGCGCTGCTCGGCGCAGTTCCAATAGCAGTGGGATACGGCGCGGGCGGCGAGGCGCGCCAGCCCTTGGGATTGGCTGTGGTGGGCGGATTGCTCTTCTCCCAGTTGGTGACTCTCTATCTCACTCCTGTCATTTATACCTACATGTCGGCAGCGCTCGAATTCCTCCGCAAGCGCAAGGAGCGCCGGAGCCTTTCCCCCTCCCCAATTCCTTTGTGACCTTTGTGCCATCGTGTTCTCATTTGAAAGGACAACACGATGACACAAAGGTCACAAAGAATTCTTGAAAAGCCACTGCCAATTTGACGATCATGCCACATGTTCGAGACGATTCTGGGCGACTTTGGGTATACGCTGCGCCTGCTCCGGCGGAACCTGGGATTTGCCGCGGCCGTTGCAGTCAGCCTGGCACTGGGCATCGGAGTCAACGCTGCCATCTTCAGCCTGCTCGATGCCGTCCTGCTGCGCCCATTTCCCGTGCGGTCCCCCGAACAGCTCGTGGCGCTCTATACCACTCCGGTCGCCGGAGGCTGGAACAGCACTTCCTATCCTGATTACCTGGACTACCGGGAACAAACCGATATTTTCTCGGGACTGATGGGCTACATCCGCGCGCCGTTCAGCTTTAACTCCGGCGGGCGGACTGAGCGGCTCGGAGCCGAGATGGTCTCGTGGAACTACTTTCCGGTACTCGGCATCGAGCTTCCGCTCGGAAGGGGCTTCCTGCCCGAAGACGAAACGGCAGCGGAGGTGGTTGTCCTTAGCTACGCCCTCTGGCAAAGCAATTTCGGCGGCGATCCGAATGTCCTCGGGCGCTCCGTGCGGATCAACGGCAATGCTTTTACCGTCATTGGGGTGGCGCCTGAAGGATTCCGGGGCGTCACACTCGACTGGGGCCTGCCGCCGGATCTCTGGATGCCAATTGCAGTCATGGACCAGCAGCGTATTAGTTGGTGGCGTCGACAGCCGCTGCTTCACCTTCGGTCCGCAAAGATGCTGCTCGTTGTGGGTCGACTTCAACCAGGCGTCACGCTCAATCAGGCTGAAAGGGCCCTGCGACTCAAGGCGAGCCAGCTCTCTTCCGCCTATCCTGACACGAATCGGAGCTTCACCGTACGATTGCTGCCGGCCCGCCAGGCGCGCTTCTGGCCTGCCTATCGCGGCCAGATCGTTTTGTATCTTGGTCTTCTCATGACGGTGTCGGGTCTTGTGCTGCTGCTCGCGTGCGTAAACGCAACGACACTTGTACTCGCGCGCTGCACGGCGAAACGGCACGAGACCGCCGTCCGGCTGGCGCTTGGTGCGGGCCCGACCGGCCTGATGCGCCAGCAAATAATCGAGAGTGCGCTGATTTCGTTGTTGGGTCTGGCCCTTGGCCTCGTGCTGGCGCATGCGGTGGTGATGCTGTTCAAGAGGTTCCCTTTGCCCTTCGAGGTTGGCCTGACAATGGATATCGGAATCGACCGGAGGGCTCTTTTTGTCGCTGCCGGGGCTGCGGCTGTGGCGACGTTCCTCCTAGGCTTGGTGCCAATGCTGCAGGCGCGCGGCGTCGATTTGCGATCTGCCCTTCAGGCGAAAGATTCTGCACGCCATGGCGGCAACCGCTTGCGCAGCGCGCTCGTTGTCGTTGAGATCGCCCTCTCCGTGATACTGCTGGCAGGGGCGGGCCTTTTTCTAAGGTCGCTTCTTCACGCGCAGTCCATCGAACTCGGTTTCAAGCCCGACAAGGTTCTGGTTCTCTCGGTAGACTTCAATGCGATGAATTACCGCTATGACGAGGCCAAGGGCCTGACCTTTTATCACCGGGCTCTGGAGCGCGTTTCTCTTTTGCCTGGTATCCGGACTGTTACCTGGGGCGGCGATGTACCGCTGGTGCTGCGACGACTCATCGTGGCCTTCGCCAAAGATGCGGCAGCGCCAGCACTCGATTCGGACTGGATTACGGTGGACTGCAACGTCGTCGGGCCGCGCTATTTCGAAACGCTCGGTATTCCGCTTGTGAAGGGCCGCGACCTCATCGCACGGGATGATGAGTCTGCGCCCGGTGTGTTGGTCGTCAACGAGACCATGGCCCGGCAATACTGGCCAGGTGCGGATCCGGTGGGCAAATGGATCAGGCTTCGGGGACGTTTCCGGGAGCTATATCAGATCATCGGAGTGGCCAGGGACATTCGCCAACGGACGCTTTGGAACGCTCCCGCGCCGTATCTCTACTTTCCCGTATACCAACGCTACTTCCCCGAAATGATGCTGCATGTCCGTACCGAGGGCGACCCGATGGCTGCTTTGCCTGCGGTACGCAGGGAAATTGAGGCCATCGACAACGACTTGCCGGTATTTGACGAGCGTCCGCTCCGGGCGCAGGTCGATGCGGCGCTGGCTCAGGAGCGCATGGCCGTGTCTCTGCTCTCGGCGGCGGGTGTTCTATCGCTGGTCCTTGCAGCCCTCGGGGTCTATGGCATTCTAGGCTATTGGGTGCTGCAGAAGAGACACGAAATCGGCATCCGAATGAGCCTCGGGGCGGGAAAGGGCTCGATTGTGGGGCTCGTGTTGCGTCAAGGCCTCATGCTTTCGGGCTGCGGCATGACGCTTGGGCTAGGCGCGTCCCTGATTCTGACTCGCTTTGTCTGCAATTTCCTGCATGGAGTAAGTCCCACCGATCCGTTCACCTTCGTTGGATCGATTTTGGTTCTTGGGGCCATCAGCCTGCTGGCTTGCCTGGTTCCTTCCCGGCGCGCGGCGGGCCTGGATCCGATGGCGGTGCTGCGCCAGGAGTGAAGCGCCGCCGCTGAGATCCGGTGCAGCTCAAAACCGAGAAACTGCCTGCGCTTCATTCTTGCTTGTGGCAGCCGGCAGGTGGTCCGATCCCTTTCTCCGGCCCTGTCCTTCGCCAAAATCCCGTCCTCCGGTCTTCGGAGGTGCTCGCCGACATGCAAGCCTCCGATATCTCGGGGATGATTCACGCCGGTATTGGGGACCCTGTGCCCAGACATCGCTTGATAAATAGTTGGCTCAAATCCGCCGTGAGCGGTTAGATCAATTGCGGCCCCTGAGCCGCAGGAGGTCTACCGTCTGCAATGGCCTGCCACTGGGATCTGCCCTGTCCTTGCGTAGAGGTTCGAAACGAGTCCCGCTACGACGTTTTGCTGGATCCCGGGGTTCTCGTTTGTGATTTCGAGGCCGCCTATCGTCCCTGCAATCCGGAGGAGAGTATCCTTTATGGGATCGTGGCTGAGCAGCTGGAGACCTTCCTTGCGATGCAGTATCACGGCATTGACGCTCCGGCGGCAGACGAGGAGGCATTTCCTCTGGATCGCGACATGGACGAGGAGGTATTTCCCTGAGCTGGCAGCACTGCAAGTCGTGGTGGGCAGGGGAAAGTGTGCGTAAGTTTCGCATCCTAAACCATCAGTTGGGTAAAAAATCCGCAGTTACGGGCTCCAAGGCGATCCTGGAGCAGCCCGTGAAGTTGACATAAGAACTACAACGCGGAAGCTTGGGCAGGCCGGAAGCTGGGGCAGGCCCCATAGCCAGGCTACGCTCCGAAATTGCAGCTTGTTCGGACTATAAGCTCATAGGACGCGAAGATGCGGCCTTCGCCTTTGGTTCCTCGCTTCGCCTTGGTGAGGTAGTAACATCTGAGTTCAACCAGACTCGTTGTCGCGGCTCAGCGCGACAAGACGTTCTTGTTCGTTAGGCGGGTCACCTTGCGCGTTTCGGTCGTGATCGCGAGGCAACGTATTCATTTGACACTGAACGTGATCGTCACCGGCTCCTTGCCAAGGCTCTTGAATCGCATTTTCTCCACGGCCCTCATTCCCAGGTTGAAGCTCTTGGTCGGACCGTCCTCAAACGGATCGCCAACCGTTCCATCCCGAAACACAATCTGTTCGAGTATGTTCCCCTCTCTCACTTTAAGATCGAACGACCCCCATCCCTCCAGAATTAGCCAGGGAGTCCAGCACACCCTTTTGGGATTGACAACAAACACTCGTTGGGACTTCGAAGGCACCCGTTGCTCTCCTTCCACGCAATCCGCAGTTTCTAGAGCCTGGAGTTCGGCGCGAAGCCTCTTCTGCTTCTCTTGACTTGCACGTTCATCCGCCAACCGCTGCTCCTCCGCCTCTTTCTCCGCGGCAAGGATTGCAAGTCGCCGCCTCTCGGATTGTTCAGCGAGGTAGGCGGTTTCTGCCTTGCTGCCGCGGACAATCACTTTCTGTGGCCCGAACGCGCTCTCTGGCTGTCCCAACGCTTGGATTGGTTGTCCCTCAAGATCAAGTGCAGTGCGCCACTTGCCCGCGTAGAGTGTGGAAACCGATTTTCCAAACACTTCCGTTGTTTCGCCGGCCTGCTTGATGGCTCGGACAAACACGACTCCTGGATCGGTTCCATCCGGAGCAAATGTCGCAGTTGTGACTTTGACTACGGCGCGGAAGCGAGATTGCCACACCGGTTCGACTTGCGTCCCCATGATCTGCATCGCCGCGACTGAAAAGCTCGACACGCGGGCAAACGCAGGCAAGGTGCTGGTCAGTGCGTGCTCGATTTCAGATGTGCTGGGCTGCTGGTCTTTCGAGCAGGCAACAAGAAAGAAAGAGGTCAGAAGCGAAGCAATAATCGTGAAGATACGTGTTGCCATTGGATGCTCCAGATATTGAGTCCACGGCCGGCGGCCGCACACCACACAGGTGGATGGCGTCACACGACTGGTCAGACGGTCGGTGCGCATCCGTTCGCGCTCCACTCGCGGGTATTGTTGTGGATAGTCCAAACAAGCTGCAATCTTTATGATCGGAGCTCGGCTCCGGGGGGGTGGGTCAGCTTCCGATATGGGGTGTTACGTCAACTTCGCCCCGTCTGCCGCAACTGCCCGGAGCCCAGGGTCGATCACAATCGGGATTTTATGCCAAATCGATGGCATCGGATATGAAAATTTCCCACACTTCCGCCGGAAGCAACGGATTTGGTCTCTCCTGCTCAATAAAAGTCATGCTCGTCTAGCCTCGCTCGTGGGCTCGTCAAGCGTACTAACCTTTGGCGAAACGGGCTCTACGCCGCAGGTGACCATTGGCCACCCCGGCGATTGGTTTTATCCACCGATCAAGAAGTAAGCGTGGCTGCAGACGGGGTGGGGTCTAACCCCACCCCGTCTGCGGAAGACCGGAGTAGAGCAAGGGTTCGAGAAGGCTAGCGTAGATCGAGACACTTTGAATAGGAGCGGGCAGTGGAACGGCTGACTCATCCATTGTACCCAATTTATCTGTACCTGGTTGAAGCCCTGGGGCTGGGCATCATCGCACTCTCCTGGTACCTGCTCTATCGGCAGGGTACCGGCTTCGAGTGGGTGTTGCTGGCCGTATTGGCGGTCCTGTCCGGATCCCTCACGGTCAAAATCCCCGGTATCAACTCCAAAGTCTCCGT
>Ga0315277_10002294_pt1 | contig 26774 bp, 28 predicted proteins | sample YL17G05_15_MG_FD_203695 | JGI IMG/M metagenome (GOLD analysis project Ga0315277, IMG submission 203695) | Sediment microbial communities from Yellowstone Lake, YNP, Wyoming, USA - YL17G05_15 | ecosystem: Environmental > Aquatic > Freshwater > Lake > Sediment | place: USA: Wyoming | collected... | reverse complement strand
GATCCTTCAAGCCCTGGAAGACCAGAACACCAGCGTAACGTTTGATGACCCGCTTGAGAACGACATGATTCTCAACATGGGTCCGCAACATCCGGCAACTCACGGCGTGCTCCGCCTGCTGATTCGACTCGATGGAGAAACCGTCATCGGATGCGTCCCCGAGGTCGGCTATCTCCACCGGGGCTACGAGAAGCTGGCGGAGAATTGCACGTATCACGAATTCATCCCCCACACTGATCGTCTCGACTACCTCTCGCCGCTGAACAACAACACTGCGTACGCACTGGCGGTGGAAAAGCTCCTGGGCATCGAGGCACCGCCGCGCGCCCAGTACATCCGGGTCATGATCTCCGAGCTTGCGCGGATTTCTTCCCACCTGATGTTCCTCGGCTCGCTGGCAATGGATGTGGGCGCTCTAACAGTGTGGATGTGGGCTTTCCGCGAACGGGAGAAGGAGTACGATCTCTTCGAGAACATCGCCGGTGCCCGGTTCACAACAAGCTATACGCGCATTGGTGGGTTGGCTCAAGATGTGACGCCGCAGACTCTGGCAATGGTGAAGAAATTCATCGATGAGTTCCCCGGGTACCTGGAAGAGTGCGAGCGGCTGCTGAACAAGAACAGGATCTTTATCGGACGCACGGATGGCATCGGAATCATCTCGAAAGAAAAAGCGATGGATCTTGGGCTTACGGGTCCGGGTCTCCGTGCTTGCGGCGTTGGGCACGATTTGCGACGGGCCAATCCGTATCTTGTCTACAAGGATCTCGATTTCGCGATTCCGGTGTACGAGGGGGGAGATACATTGGCGCGATACTACGTGCGAATGGACGAGATGAAGGAGAGCGCGAAGATTGTGCAGCAGGTGCTGGAGAAGATGCCTGCCGGCGAGGTTCATGCCCTCAAGCCAAAGAAGGTTCTTCCACGAAAAGAGCGCGTGTACACCAAGATGGAAGAGCTCATTCACGACTTCATGCTGGTCAATTTCGGCGTCGCGCCTCCTGTGGGCGAAATCTACAGTGCCGTCGAAGCGCCGAAAGGAGAGCTGGGGTTCTACATCTACAGCCACGGTGAAGGGTCTCCTTGGAGGCTCAAGATTCGCTCCCCGTCTTTCGTCAACCTCCAATCGTTGACGACGATGATGATGGGCGCTATGATATCGGATGTCGTTGCCATCATCGGCAGCCTTGACCCCGTGATGGGGGAAGCAGATAAATAGATTGTCAATTGTCGATTGGCAATTGTCAATTGACGACTGAGAGACGGCGAAATCGGCAATTTCAGCCGAAGGCTGACCTGTCCGCCGCGCTGTTTGGCGGGTGCGCCCGCCTGAACGACGCAGTCGGGCAGGCCTTTGGCGCAGAAAATTGAAAATTCCGGAAATGTTATCTGAACGCAACCTCAAGAGAATTGACGAGCTCAGGAAGTTTTATCAAACTTCTCAGGCGCTTGTCCTTCCCGTGCTCTGGATGGTCCAGGAAGAACACGGCTACATCTCCCAGGATGCAATGAAGTACGTCGCCAAGCTCCTCGATGTCCCCTTCGGCCATATCCTGGGCGTTGTCACGTTTTACACCATGTTCCGCCAGGAGCCGGTGGGGAAACACCACATCGAAGTGTGCACGAATGTATCGTGCATGCTGCGTGGGTCAGACCGAATTGTGTCGCACCTCGAGAAGCGGCTCGGGATCAAAATGGGCGAGACATCCAAGGATGGTAAGTGGACGCTTTCAGAGGTCGAGTGTATGGGTTCGTGCGGAACGGCGCCGATGTTTGCCGTTGGCGAAGAGTACTACGAGAATCTGACTCCCGACCAAGTGGACGCGATTGTCGCAAAGCTCAAGTGAAAGCTCGAAACCTCAGCGGAAGGGATGTCATTCGAATTCTCAAAGAAGATGGTTGGATCGAGGTGGGCGTTCGAGGAAGTCATCATTACTTCAAACATCAAGTGAAACTTGGAAAGATCTCTGTGCCAGTTCACGCGAACAAATCGTTGAAGTCGAAGACTGTCCGAAGCATTTCTGAAACACGCAGTACTATTGATTATTCTTCGCCGCTTTCTTTAGGAAAGAAAGCGGCAGAAAGAAACTTTTCCCGAAATCGGAACGCACGGTATAGCTGCCGACGCACGAGCCTGGAATTTCGGCCCGTGGAGTCGGTACGAGCCACAGCCGTTACTGCACGTGGGCCGAAATTGAACGCACGTGATAAAGCACCCTGCGCACATCCCTCGATTTCGGGACTGGGAGACGGTTTTCCCGTGCCATCGGGTTCTATCAAAACCCCGGTGTCGAGATCGTTGGCAGGCGGGCAGGACGGCTCTTCGTGCGTTTCATTCCGCCTCAACTTTCTCAATTTCCTTAATCTTGCAGAACACTTGACGAGGCGGAATTCTGGCTTGTGTGAAGGCGGCACCTCCACGGGGAGTTACGATTTCGACAGAAGTTTTTCCCGCTTTCAAAACTATGAAAGGCGGGATCCCGCAAAGCGGGACTTTGTGCTACTTTCTTTTCCGAAAAGAAAGTAGTAACAGTACCAACGACGGTGGCTATCTTCTCTGAGGTCGTCCAGGCATTCGAAAACGCACAAGGTTATTTTTTGGAAGGGGGACTAGTCAGTCGAGAGGAGGATGAAAAATGAGGAGACTGCGGTACTCGGTTGTGCTTCTCCCTGATCACGAAGCCGGCGGATTCACAGTGGAAGTGCCAGATCTGCCGGGGTGTGTGACAGAAGGTGATACGTTTGAAGAGGCTTTGGAAATGGCGGAAGAAGCGATTGAGGGATTCCTAGTGGTAATGAAGAAAGATGGTGATCCGATTCCTATGCCGACAAAGCTGGACGCGATTGTTAGGCGAACAACAAAATCCAGATTGAAAGAGAGTCCTATTTTTACGACTGTAAAAGTCGCGGCTTAGCTCGATGGAAAAATATATTCTCCCCGAAATAAAAGACTTGCACAGGATTGATGTCTATGAAGCTCACGGAGGCTACAAGGCTTTCCGCAAAGCTCTACAGATGAAGCCTGAAGATGTGACGGAAGAGGTGAAAAAGTCCGGACTCAAGGGGCGGGGTGGCGCATGCTTCCCGACAGGTCTCAAATGGACTTTCATGCCGAAACAGTCAGCGAGGCCGAAGTATCTCTGCGTCAACGGTGACGAGGCCGAACCGGGGACGTTCAAGGATCGGCAGATTTTCGAGTTCAATCCGCACCTCATGATCGAAGGCACGCTCATCGCTGCCTACGCGATGGGTGTCAGCATCTCGTATGTCTATGTCCGCGGCGAGTATGGGAAGTGGATTAAGATGATCGAAAAGGCGCTGAGGGATGCGTACGGCAAGGGCTACATCGGGCAGAATATCCTTGGATCCGGATTCTCCACGGAAGTCGTCGTGCACAAGGGGGCAGGAGCGTACATCTGCGGAGAAGAGTCCGCGCTGATGAACTCCATCGAGGGTGGTCGCGGATACCCGCGCGTGAAGCCCCCCTTCCCGGCACAGAACGGATTGTGGACTTATCCGACGACCATTAACAATGTCGAAACCATCAGCAATGTCCCGGTGATCATCAACAACGGTTGGGAATGGTACTCGAAGATCGGCGCTCCTAAACATCCCGGCCCCATCCTCGTCGGTGTCAGCGGACATGTTAACAAGCCCGGTGTGTACGAGATGCCGACGGGTGTGCCGCTGCTCGAGATCATCTACAAGCATGCCGGAGGCGTCCCCGGAAACAAAGGCATCAAGGCCGTCATCCCCGGCGGATCATCGACCATGATCTTGCGCGGCGATCAGCTCGAAGGTGTCTGCATGGATGCGGAGTCGTTGAAGGCCGCCGGCTCGTCGGTGGGAACCGGCGGAATGATTGTGATGGATGAGGATACGGATCTGATCAGGGTGATCACGAGGATAGCGAAGTTCTACTACCACGAATCGTGCGGTCAGTGCACGCCGTGCCGGGAGGGGACAGGTTGGCTTTGGAAGGTCTTGAAACGGTTTGAACGGGGCGAAGGAAGGCGGGAGGACATCGATCTCCTCATGGATGTTGCCAACAACATCGAAGGAAATACGATCTGTGCGCTCGGCGAGGCCGCTGCCTGGCCGGTCCAATCGATGATTCGACGCTTTCGCGACGAGTTTGAGAAACGGGTGAAAGCGCCTGAGGCAATGCCGCTGAATGCAGTGGCGGTTTAGCGATATTCTATCTCATCAGCTGATCTTACGCAAGGATGGTTTTTCAGCCACAAAGTCACCAAGGCACCAAGGGAAAATTGAGTTTTCCTCTGTCTTTTTTTGTTCTTCTTTCTGCCTTCCCTGCCCGCCTACTTTGATCAATAAGGGCAGGCGGGGAGCCTTTCTGGCAAAATTCTCAATGCGGTGCGTAACTTCAGTTGTCAGAATTCAGAGACTCGGATAGGTGGAGGACCCGATGCATGCCCGAGGGGACTTGCCTGTGCGAGTTTCTTGTTTCTTGGAGCCTTGAACGGTATCATGCGGGCGGCGCATCGTGTGAAACATATTCCTGACTGCTTCTGTATACAAGGAATAACGGATTTGAGTGTTGTCCTAATTTGTGCGGTCTGGACTTACCTGTCCGCCATGCTCTTTGGCGGACGTCCTGACCGGAACAATGCATGTGTCAGGAGGTAACTCCTGACACCACGCGATTGGGATTCGAGTTAGGACACTACCCGGATTTGGGAGTAATTCGGGAGCAGGAACATGAAAGGCGCTTCAACCGTCTATATGAGTGAATCCGGGCACATACCGAAGCAGATGGCCGGCCCGCCAGACCCGCCCGAACGACTTGGTCGGGCTGGCCAGTCGCTTGCGCAGGTTGTGGACACCGCTCTCAACGAGAAGAGCGACGAAGTACTCATTACTCTGTTCCAGCAGGGGGAGCGGGGTGCTTTTCGTTTTCTGGTGGAACGGTATCAGGCACGCATCAAGAATCTCATTTATTCGATCTTCCACGAACCTGATATCATCGATGACCTGGCCCAGGAAGTGTTCATCAAAGCCTATGAGGCTCTCCCGAATTTTCGGTTCCAGTCGTCGTTCTATACGTGGCTGTATCGGATCGCGGTGAACAAAAGTCGCGATGAGCTGCGCAAGCGGAAAATCCGGAGATTCTTCTCGCTTCAGACGCTGCTCGACTCCTCCGATCACGAGCTGGCGTCGAAGCTCGCTGTCGAGCCGCGAGACAATGAGGTTCAGGAGCTGATTGCATCGGCGTTGAAATCGTTACCAGAGCGGTTCCGCACGGTGATCATCCTGAAGGACATCGATGGACTTTCGTACGAGGAGATCGCAGAGGTGCTGCAATGCGAGCTTGGGACGGTGAAGTCGCGTCTCTTTCGTGCACGTGCGTCGCTGCGGAATGTCTTGAAGCCCCTACTGGAGGAACGAACGTAGCATGAAACCACGATCGAAACAAGAGCTTTCCGAGATGCTCTCCCAGTACATCGATGGAGAGCTCACCGAACGGCAGGCCAGAGAGATCGAGGAATACATCGCTGGAAATCCTGAGGCAGCGAGGGAGCTTCAGGAACTGCAAGCGATGAAGAAGCTGTTGGCGTCCAAGAAGCGCCTTCCGGAGACGCTTGGGTTTTGGACTCGCCTCTCCAGCCAAATTGAGCGCAAGGAAAAGGAGCAGGAGAATCTCCTTCCGTTCCCCCGTCGATACCTTCCGCTCGTGTATGTTACGGGTGTCGTCGCGGTCCTGCTTGTCGGATTTCTGCTTTTTCAGCAGCGCACGAGCGTCATCGACTACGTCAGCCGCCAATCGGAGGTGGTTCAGAAAGCCGTACAGGACAATGTGCTCAAAGGAACGCTCTTTCCGCTCTTCTCCAATGTCGACAAGAACCAGGCGCTGCAGTTTGCTCTGTTTGGCGCGCTGCCTCTCGATGCGAAGTCGGAGACCGCCCTCCGAGTTGACGAGAGCGCTGACCGTGGATATAGAATTGATGTCGGGAAGAAATCGGTGGAAGCGATACCGAAGGTGACGATGAGCGAGTTTGTCAGCGAAATCAAGCCGACCCGGCGTCAGATTGAGACGATTGATTCGGTTCTCGAGATCGGTCGCCGGAGAATTGAATCTTCCGTATTCGTCGCAGAAGACCGGGGCATGGCAATCGACCCAAATATCATGCATCTGAATCGCATGATGTTGTCGGGCATCGCTTCGAGTCTGGAGCCGCCGCAGCGCGTTCGATTTGAGAAGTTCCTCGAGCTGAGGAAGGCTCCGTATATGATCACGGCGAGTCGCGCAACCCCTGAATCTCCCGAGAGAATCTATCACGAGTTCCGGCAAACCCAACGCACCAATGGTATGATTGTCGTGACACCCGATACTCTCATGATCAGCCAAATCCAGCTTGACATCGACAGCCTGCGTCGACACTTCAACTCGATTGCAGCGGTTCAGCCGGAAATCAGGATGCGCTTCGGGGGGTTGATCAAACGAATTGCGGAGCGGGAGGCGTCGTTTCGTAAGCATATCATGATCCGGACAGAACCGTTGATGCTCACGGGAGATTCGGAGGCATTCACCATCGAAATTGGCCGCGTGTTTGAGGAGATGCCGGCGATTGCGCGTGAGACGTGGATACGGCCTCGTGCGCCGATTCCGGTTACGGTTCCAGGACGCTCGCGCCTTCGCCCCTTCAACTTCAATATGAATTTCGATGAACGGGACTCATCGTTCATGATCAGCCTCGATCTCGACAGCATCATGATGCGATTGCAGAAAGATGGGCCTGAAGCTGCGTTTGAGTTTTTCATGGGAGATCCGAATCTCCGGAGTCGAGGTCTCAGATCGCAAGATGGCAAGACACGGGAACAGATGGACAGCATTATGAAGGCGAAGAAGCGATCCCGGGCGCGGCTGGATTCATTGATCAGAGTTAAGGAAAGGGAGTTGCGGGAGCGCGAATAGAGGAAACTCAAGGAGGGTGAAAGAATTTGTCCCCCTGTGGTAAAGGGGGACGCGTCCCGCTTTTTGGGACGCAGGGGGTCGCAGTACTCCCAATACAGAATATTACTTCTTGGAGATTGCACAAGCCTCGAACATCATCTCTTCTCTGAGATGAGGTTAACCCGACGTAGTCTTCTGCGTCGGGTTTTTTGTTCCCCAGACGGAATCTAAGGTGTCGAGGCAGTCTATCCAACGCCGGTAGGTGGGCCATGCCTGCCCCCGCCCGTTCCGCGCCCGCCTGAACGCCGCCCGCTCGAACGACGGAGTCGGGCGAGTAGGCGGGCAGGTTCTGGTGGGCGCCGTGCAAAAACACCTCAGTCAGGCTGAGCGGAGTCGAAGCCTGTCACGCGCAGGGTGATAACAACATACGTAGGCCGACCAAACCGGTCGATCAAATCCAGTCGCAGGTCGGCGCGTGGACCTACATTTAGTCTTGTAGTTTGTCGGAAGCCGGCTATGACGATTTCTGACTGTTCCGGCGCCGCATCTTTCAGGGGAACCGAGGCAGCCCAGAACCGATTGGGGGGAGGAGTCACCCGTGGACGGATTTCCTAGAAATACCGAGTTTACCGGTATTGCGCCTTCCTGTGTATCCCAATAGATTTCATCAGACATCGGAATTGACATCGGCTCGTGCTCTCGATTATTGATCTTGGCAAAAATCCCTGCTCTACCCATTAGGCTGAACAGCCTACAGAAAAATTCAGTGTTTTAGCCGATTGACATTGGCAGGCGACAGTCTTACTTTGCCGATGCAGAATTTCCACCCCCGCACCTCAGAGATCTAGCCGGGGGATAGACCTCCGGATTCGTGAGATGATGGAGGTTTTTTTGTTTGGATTATCAGCTGTCAATGCCTGAATGGGAAAAACTAACTTCAGATTGCATTCAAGCCGGGGCTGGCCATCACCTCCTCTTGAAAAGAGATGAAAATCGCGATAACAGGCAGTTCAGGGTATCTGGCAGATTGCCTCATTCCTCTTTTGGAAATGGAACCCTCAATTGACGAAATAGTTGGGATAGATATTGCTGAGCCGAAAAAGCGGTATTCGAAGTTGGTCTTTAGGAAGTTGAGTATCCTCGATACAAAACAATTGGAACAAGTGTTCAGCAGCGTCGCTTGTGTCATACACATGGCTTTCGATATTAATGGCATGCACGACAAGAAATTACTTGAGCGACTAAATATAGGGGGATCACGTTCCGTCATGCGTGCAGTCGCCGGTTCAGGAAAGGTGAAGAAACTGGTTTTTCTAAGTTCGATAGCAGCGTATGGAGCACACGAAGACAATCCAGTTCCTTTGAGAGAAGATAGTCCTCTTCGCGGCAAAGGAACTTTCTTCTATGCGGATCAGAAGCATAGAGTCGAAGAAGAACTAGACGAGTTTGAAAAAAAGTATCCGGAGATATCGGTCGTACGGCTTCGACTATGCACAACTACAGGTCCTAGCGCTTACAACTCAACAGTGGATTTATATACCGCTCCGGTCTTCGTGGCTTTCCCCTTTCATCAGCCTCCCGTTCAACTTCTGCACGAGGAAGACGCTGCCAGGGGAATCTATTTGACCATCATGAAAAATGTTCGAGGAGCTTTCAATCTGGGCTCCGACTGGGATTTCACGGCCAAAGAACATGCCAGATTGGCCGGGACAAAGATCATTATCTATTTACCCGTCTGGTTGAGTAAGGCGATTGCATACGCATTGTGGTGGCTCAGACTCATAGAATTTGATCCAGCATGGATCCAGGCATCTTTGTACCCTGTAGTGGCTGATATCTCTAAAGCGAAGGAGGTTTTGGGTTGGGAACCAAAATTCAGTAGTGATCAATTGGCCACATCCCTCAGGGAGAAAAGATAAGATGAAGAACCTGGTAACTGGCGCTAGCGGATTTCTTGGATCGAACCTGGTGAAGCATCTGCTTATGCGGAATGAACAAGTTATCGTCATGGTTCGACCAACCAGCAACTTAAGAAGGCTAGAAGATGTAAAAGATAAAGTTGAGATCAGGTTTGGATCTCTTGAGGATTACAACTCCTTGCTGCGATCTCTTCAGGGTGTTGACAGACTGTATCATGTTGCGGGCAACGTAAGGATAGGCTCTTTCAAGAAAGAAGAACTATTTAGAGATAACGTAACGGGTTCTGAAAATATCTTTAATGCTGCTCTGGAAATGAACATCCCGGAAGTCATATATGTGAGCAGTATTTCGATCTTGGGTTCTGATGCGGAGCATGTCGTAAACGAGAATGACGTCGGACAGGGGAGAATCTTGTCGACCTATGGAGAGACCAAATTGGCCGCGTATTACACATTCAAAGAAGCGAACAAAAGAGGTTTGAATATCAAGACCGCAATCCCTTCCAATATATTTGGTCCGGATGATCCCAACTTTGGACGATTGTTCAAGCATTTCGTTCAGAAGCGTCTGAAGGTCATTGCGGGAAATCTGAATGCAAATATTGGCATGATCCATGTGGATGGCGTATGCGAGGGGATTATCCAGATTGCTGAATCAGGAAGGCCAGGAGAATCCTATATCCTGAATATGGAGAACATTACTCTGGGGGAAATCCTCATGTTGGCAGAAAGGATTACTGGAATAAGAGCTCCGCGGTTCAAAGTACCGAAGCCGATTGTAAAAGGGGCAGCCATATTGCTGGATTTGATTGGTAGGATCGTTCGAAAAGACATCCTCTTGAACAGACAAAGCGCACGAGTCCTATATACAACACATCCCGTATTCGATTCATCGAAGGCTCAAAAGGAATTGAATTGGAAACCGGCTCCGTTTGATAAATCTTTCAGTGAAGTAATCAAATGGTACCAAGAGAAGTATGAAAGGAGAAAGACTTAAATAGGATTTGACATTAAGATTGTCGTTAGCCCGCTAGGCGGACTGTCATCGACCGAATAGAGATGAAGATCGCATCCTTGCCACCGCGCAACGGGACCCCCGATGCAGCGAGCGCTTTCTTCTTCTGGCCCGCGCGGGTCTCGAGCGGATCGCGGGCAGCGCAAGGCCGAGCCGGGGGTGAGGGAAATCCCGATTGGCAGAGGGCCTCCGTTTGAATGCGCCAGCTTGAAATCGCAATTGCGATCTCAACGTGTGTGTAAGAGGATCCACGCCGTGAAATCCAAAACCCCTACCGCGCTACCAATTCCACGTGTCGAGTCTTTGATCTTTCAAGTCCGGGGCGAGAGAGTAATCGTAGATTCTGACCTGGCAAGTATCTATGCAGTTACGACGAGACGTTTGAACGAACAGGTTCGGCGCAACTTTGATCGGTTTCCTGAGGATTTTGTATTCAGGTTGACGCGGGAGGAGTTAACACGCTTGAAGTCGCAAAATGCGACATCAAGTTCGCGGCACGGAGGGAGACGGAAGCTGCCTTTCGTTTTCACAGAACATGGGGCCATCATGGCGGCGACCGTATTGAACAGCAGCAGAGCGGTCCAAATGAGCGTTTATGTGGTGAGAGCATTTGTTCAGTTGCGGAGGTCCCTCGCAGGGCACAAGGAACTCGCGCAGAAACTGCAGGTGCTGGAGCGGAAAGTGGAGAGCCACGACGTAGAGATTGACTCCGTCATCGAGGCTACCAGAAAGCTTATGTCCCTTCCCGAAAAGGCAAAGCGACAGATCGGCTTTGTGGTGAAGGAGAAGGGGGCGAAGTACAGGGCGAGGCGCGGGTGAGGAAAGGAACGTTGAAGGACGACCGCTCGAGCTGCGGAGACTTTGCGGTGGTGATGTCAGAAAGTGGCGGGGACGAGGCCGAAACAGGCGTTGCGTGATTCGAAGGATAGGCTGTGGAGAGGGTTCAATTTCTGGTTCTTCAAATATACCGAGTTTACGGTATTGCGCCTTTGTTTGCGGAGGTGTACAATCTCGAAGGGGCATTGAGAGAAGGGTTGACGGTCGGCGCGCAATTCTTTAGCTTGATATAGATTCTTCCCCGGCTAACCAATGCCGCTTCCTCCGAAGGAGTCCTTCGGACAAAAAGTAATATTGTGTTTTGTCATCGAGAGTACCAATGGAAGCGAGCACTAGTGCCTTGCTGAATACAAGATCTTCTATTAGAAGTGGCACTAGCAGGGGCGTGTGTTTTCCCTTCGCACCGTTCGCTCTCCAGCCCGAGCCGGGAAATTGCTCATTTCGTGTTTCATTTGACTGTGGATAGCACCCATAGGCGAGATAGATGCGATGCTTCGTTTGTCCATCCATATTGGCAGTAAAAAGGAATTTGGTTTATGCACTAGTTAGGCGCAATTTTGCGCACGCACTTTTTGTCAAATCAGCCATCAATCAGACAAAATGGAAACTCCAAACAAGTACCCGATTCCACTCTATCTGAATCAGAAATACGTATTCGATATTCTTGCGATGATGGAGGGTGGGCTCTCCCAATTCGAGAGCATCAAAACAACCCAGACCGAGCAGGAGGAGAAGTCTAGGAAGTTCGCCGGCGATATAGGCGTAAGGAACGTCTTTGCCTTTCTCGGAGTCTCGCTTGGTGGCGAGAAAGCATCCAGAGGCCAAACGGGCGAGTCACAAGAAATCAGAACGGAGAAGGTCCACACGCCCAACTCTCTCTTTGCAAAGCTTCGGGAACGACTTTACGAGCAAAAGATGATTGGTTCTTCGAAGCTTTCTGAAACGAAGTCTGGCGACTTCATCGAGACAAAAATAACCCTCAAAAAGAATCCACTCATAGACGCGTTGGATTCTATCCTGTCAGTAATGAAAACGGCGGCGATTTTTGTTGAAGCACAGCAGGTTCAAAAAGGCCAGAAGAGTTCTGACAAAGCTACCCGTCAGATGGTCGAGCAGATTGAAAGTCTCTTGAAGCAATTGAATGCCGAAGGCGCGCTTGATCTACTTGGCGTTAGTGTGGCTGAAAAGGAAACCAAAGTAGTATTGACCCTTGACCGAGCGTTCCTCAGTGATCCTTCATTGTCGGATCTTATGGATGGCGAATATACAGTACTCGGAAAAGTTTCCAAAGTTATTCCTAGCGATACCGATGACAAGATAAACTTGCTCAGGAAGACGTCCCTTGGGAAACTGCGGGGCCCTGTGCTGGAACAAATGAAGGCAGTATTCTCCGGGCCTGGGGTCGAAGGGTTCAACATTCCGGAAATAGTTACGGAGATCGAGGGCCCAGCAATCCAAGTAATACCGATTGCGGTATTTGCCTAACAACTTCGGGAGATTAATATCAGACAGCGCAAAACTGCGCCTAACACGCCGCACTACGACGTTTGCTCATTGGAAGATAGTTGTGCTCACTCAACGGTTTTTGGTGCGTTTCGGTACGCTTAGTTCACTCGAAGGAGATTTTTCATAGCACCAAAAACCGCTGCGTGTAGCCGCGAGACGTTATGCGCCAGCACCTCTTTGAATGAAATAACGTGATATGGAGGACCGAGACGAATTGCTCGTAAATCAAAGAGGCACTTTGTACTTCTTTCTGGTGGTCTTGCGTGCACAAATGTTTGAGGCAACCTTTGATGACGAAGCAAACAAACTAGTGGTCGAGCGGTGCAAATATGCGAGATGGGATGGAAGGCTTACCATTCCCAAGAAGTACTGGGATCTATCTGTTCCCGAGGAAAATGGCGATCTAATCCCCTTCCGAAACGTTCTTTATTGGTTCGGGGAGTGGATAACGGTTGAATTCATATCTGACGAATACTTGCCCCAATACCTGAGGGGCTTGGAGCGAGTTTTTGGTATGCTCGATGAAGAAGAGCTGTCCGCTTTCGGCAAAGAGTGGTCTCCGGACAATTTTCCCAAGCTCGTCGGGCCACCACCTCGAATTTCACCTGAAAGAAGAAGTAAGTAAAAAGCGGGGTGCTGGCACATAACACGCTACCCAACCGCAGCAGAAGCTGCACGATGCTCGTCACATTTTCTTGGGCCGGATCGATGGAACCTCAAATGCAACCGAGCAAACCGATCACCATACTTAAGAGAGTACTGCGTGAAGTGTTTGCTTTCACTCTTTGGATATACTTGGTAACAAAGGTCTTCGTTTTCGATTTCGACGTTTACTTGATAGAAACCTACGTTCCATCGTTATCGTGGCTCGTACGCTTCAAGTTTCTTCTCTTCCTTGTACTGACTTCAGTCTATTGGATTTCAGTTGGAGACAAGAATTTCGGCAAGTCTCTTCTCTTTATTTTGTTCTATCCATTCATACTCATCTTCTGGCGTGTACCGAAACTCTTCATCGGCAATTGGTTTGCCATTCTCGGCGCCATAGGAATTGGTTTTACTTTTGTCCGGTCACTCAAGAGGAATTTCGTCGTCTTCACTCTAATTGCCCTCTCCTGCGTTCTCATCTTGGTGAGCAATGAATTCCTTTTCCTTGTTCTTTCGATAGTGATCCTTTCGACCACTCTCCTCCTTCATTTCTCCAAGCGATTTTACTACTCGTTTGTCCCGTCGAAAGCACTCTTTCTTCCAAAGCAAGCGGCCATACAAATGTTAGAGAAATCGAAGAGCAATTTGCGCCTACCCGACGAAATACGTACGACCGCCATTGAACACTTGACGGATGAACAGAGAACCAGATGGTCGAATACCCTTCAAACGATGTTGCTTGTGAATAGGTTATCTCATTATGTAGCTTCCAAGCTAAGAGAACTCCAGGAAAGGAGACTCGTAATACTCTATTTCATCTTTGGCCTCCTCTTCTCCTTTTTCCTCACAATCATCGTTTTCGCTCTTGACAACTATGCGTTACATAAGATTGATCCGACCTCGTTTTCGGATAATTCATCCAAAGGGCTCCTCTTCTTCCTTTACTATAGCTTCAACACCATTCTGAACAGTAGCATCACTGATTTCTTTCCAATGTCGGCAGTTGCTAGGCTATTTCATTCCGTCGAAGTGTTCTTAGGTCTGTTTCTTATGGTCATCCTCTTTTTCGTCTATATTAATGTCAAGAGTGACAAGACAAAGACAGAGGTCGATGATTTAGTTTCCACCTTAGATAAGCAAGGCAAGGACCTCGAGGTTCTTATCAATCGGGAGTTTTCAATGGACATCGACCAGGCAATCGACGTGGTTGAAAAACTCCCGGGCAGTCTTCTCAAATTGTTTTACTTCATAACCACGAAGCGCAAACCATAGCGGCGCAATTGGATCTTCTGTCAACTTGCTCCTTGAGAACTCGAAGCAAGAGAAGCTTGCATGGCTGTCAAACAAATCCCCCATTCGCGAGAAGCTGCCGCGCGGCGTATGACAAACGGCAAAACGGCCCGCCCGAACGACCGAGCCAGAGTTCAGCGGTGTTCGGTCGGGCGAGCGCTCGCTCACTGGATGGGCGAGGGAAGTTCAATGATTGTCTAGATGGACAGAACCCGCCTACGCAGAAAACGCTCCGGCGGGCAGGCTCGCTCGATTGCGTTCCGCCAAAAGGTGAGGCACGGCGGGTAAACGTGGTGCGGCGAAACGTTAGGTGGCATAACGCCTTCGTACGAGTACTTTACTATCATCATAAGTGAATCTCAAATGCGATCAACACTCAAACAGCGACTTCTCGCAATTCTAAGATGGTTTGCCAAAATATTTGTAGAGCAAATTTTCAGGGTCGCCATCATATCCCTGCTCACGTTTCTGCCGTTCTCATTTCTCATTGAATCTCTTCGCACTACGATATGGGGCGGTGTAGATCATGTCCTTCGCATAGCCTTTCTCACACCGCCAAGAGAATGGCAGCTACAGTCCATCTTGCTTGTCAGTTCGAGCTTGATTCTCCTCTTTGCAGCATTCCATGTCGCCTTGAATCGCATTAAGAAGCGCTCCAAGCGCGATTACTTTTTTCTTCGCACGCACGGACTCAAATGGAAAGTGAACAAGTACACTGGTGAAGTTGAACGTACCCCGTACTGTCGAAACCATCAGGTCCAGCTGCTCGCAACATCCAATTACTACATTTGCTCAAAATGTGGCAGCAGTCTGACAAAATTCACTCCGTTTTCTGATGTTGAATTGACCTACAAGCTTGTCGTTCCAATCGCGAGGGCGAAAGTTGAAGGTCACCTTAAGTAGCAGGACAGATATTTCGGCCACCTTAGGCGCTACGCCGCCTGACAAGCGGCAAAACGACGCTCGCGGGCTAGTATGGGCAAGAGTGGAAGCTAGTCTTGGCTCGTTCACTCGCTCAATGGTTTTTGGTGTTTGTAATAGGCTCAGGTAGAGCGCACTAAAGTCTTGGTCACCAAAAACCACTGCGGTTTGCCGCAAACTGCTTGCGAAATGCAAAAGGGCTATCAAAATGGCAACCGATACCCAGAAGCTGTTTTCGACTATAGACAGAGGATTAAAGGCGGCTATAGGCATGATTGGGATAGATGTCTTGAATTCGAGTGTGAGGGATATTGAGCAGAGGCTTTACGGCTCGCCGCGTATTCAAGAGATCATTAGTAGCGGTGAATTCACACAGAGTTCAATTGAGTTCTTGGAGAGCCCACTGGTTGTTCAATACTTGGCTTCGATCCGTGGTGGTGAGTTGATTCGGGATAAAAGTCCGATGCTGAATATATTTAGAGAAGTTCTGGACCGGATCGATAGAATCAGAAGTATTGACAATGCTATTCAAGAGGTCTTCAAAGAACTGAGAGAAATCCTCTATAGCAAGAAGTTTCAACTAAGAGCATTCACCATCTTACAGAACTTTAGGGCGGAGAAGGATTTTACTTTAAACGCCGGTCAAGATGTTGGAATCAAGAGATGTACGTATGAAGAAACTCTACCTATTCACAGACTGATTGAGCAAGGAAGTTCAATGTGGGAGGGATACAACCATTCAACAGTGTTCTACATTGCTGAACTCTTAATAGATCATTTGCTGGAAGAGCAGTTCAGAATTGCAACTGATAAGGCTTTCCAACTCCTCCACTGGGGTTTGAAACTATGTAACTCCAATAGAGTCTCAATATCCTCAACATACTATGTTGGACAGCCGTTCAATTGGCATCCTTTCCACTTGGCTGTCGCTACTAGAGTAAGTAACATTGAACCCGTGTTCTGGGACGGAAAAGATGAATATTTCCTGAACAATGAACTGGTCGAAGAAGTGTCATCAGTCATCAAGACTTTAGACCACAAGCTTAACAAGTTGCCGGAAGAATCTGCCAACAGATTGAAAATGGCTATGGAGAGGTATATGAAAGCCGATTCAACCCGCGCAATAGTTGATATTGTAACTGCCTTTGAGACCATATTGTTGCCGGGAGTTGAGGCCGAACTGGGATTTAGATTAGCTCAAAGAACAGCTGTACTGATAGGAAATGGATATAAAGATCGCGTTGACATTTTCAATAACATGAAGAGGATCTATGGTGCCAGGAGTAGGCTAGTTCACGGGGAGTCAAGCGGGAAAATATCAAATGAATTGGATGCTTTGAACACCATAAGCCGTGACTATTTAAGACGATGTATGTTAGTACTACTAGATATCATTGATCCTGATATGGGGAAATATCTCGACCATCTACCACTTGCCGACTAGCCCTTTTGCACATCGCCTAACAGAACCTATATTGAAAAAGAAAGGTAAGAAGACGGAGGGGCAGGAAGTTTGAGGAGTACAATGGAAAACCTCCTCCGCCAGACAGACGGCGCACAAGTCGTCGTAAGTTAGATTCGAAGCACGGCGGGAACCACGGAAAGCAGGCTGAGTTCGGATCCATCACTACACCATCGCCCTCACCAGCGACTTGACTTTGCACATAGCAGGAGCCATTGTTTTGCTTCGACACGAATACTTCCTAAGTTTGGATAAGTGAAGAGGTTTGGTTAGATTGGGCTATGCAACCTGCATTTAAGACAAGATTCGGCAAGATCGTCCTCCAAGATTCCCTCGAATTTATGAGGGATCACATCAAGGATGAGTCAATTGACCTCGTCATAACAAGTCCGCCCTTTGGTTTGGTTCGAAAGAAGGATTATGGCAACGTAGACGCTGATAAATACGTGCAATGGTTCTGGCCGTTCGCACGTGAATTTTATCGCATCCTCAAGCCCACCGGTTCATTTGGTCTTGACATTGGCGGTTCGTGGATTCCCGGACAACCAACCCGTAGTCTTTATCACTTCGAGCTTCTGATAATGCTTTGCCGGGAAGCAAAGTTCCATCTAGCACAGGAGTTCTATTGGTGGAATCCGGCAAAGCTGCCAACGCCCGCAGAGTGGGTTACCGTAAGACGAATCCGAGTTAAGGACGCCGTGAATACCGTGTTCTGGTTATCCAAAGATCCTTGGCCCAAAGCCAGCAATCGGCGTGTTCTTACCCCGTACAGCGACTCGATGAAGGACTTGCTCAAGTATGGTTACAAAGCCAAACTCCGCCCGAGCGGTCACGATATCAGCGACAAATTCCAGCGTGACAACGGCGCAGCCATCCCGCCGAATCTTCTTGCAATTCCCAATACCGAGAGCAATTCCAACTACCTCAGGTATTGTAAAGAAATCGGTGTGAAACCGCACTCCACTCGATTTCCTGCACAGCTTCGTTCGTATTTCATCTCTCTAAACTAGCTCGATGCTCAGACTCTATAACAGCCCAGTTCGTGAAGGACTCAAGGAGGTGCTGAGCAGAACGCAGAGGAGTCTGCTGATCTCCAGTCCATACATAAAAGTAAGAGAGGCAGATTGGGTGTGCAATGAATTGGCAAGGAAGAATGCATCGCCTGTTCGTCTGCAACTGCTAACCGATGTTAGAAGTGAGAATGTCCTGAACGGTTCGCTAGACATCAAAGCACTGACTCTCTTTGCAGAAGCTCTCCCGAATACCACAATAGTTAACCTGCCCCGCATACACGCCAAGGTATACATAGCTGATTCAGACTTCGCACTCGTGACCTCTGCAAATCTAACACCGGCTGGTCTAGACAACAATTTTGAATATGGTGTGGGTGTTGATGACACTTCTATTGTCTCAAGTGTCCGAAATGACCTTGAAGCTTATGCACGTCTCGGCAATATCCTGAGTACTACTACATTGGACGAGCTCGTAAGGACGGCAGATGATATTTCCTTTGAATACCGACGGCTTCAGAAGAGTGCAGGACGCAAGCTGAGGAAACGTTTTTCGGAAAAACTTCGTTCAGCAAATTACGAGTTCCTTCGTGCCCAGGTTGGAACTCGTTCCGCCCATAGCCTTTTTTCAGAAGCGATCATCTACTCCCTATCATTGGGACCCTTACCAACCCGGCAACTTCATCCAAAAGTACAGAGCCTTCTGCCTGATCTGTGCGATGATTCAACAGAACTAGTCATTGACGGAGAGTTCTTTGGCAAGAAATGGAAACACGCTGTGCGGAATGCACAGCAGTATCTTAAACGTGTTGGTAAGGTTTCTTTTGATGGAAAAGTATGGGCGTTAAAGGATTGAATGGAGATGACGCAAAAAGTACCTTTCCAGGGTCTTCCAGAGGATTTTCAAGTTTTGATTCTTCAGATTCTTGAATCTTGTGACGTGCTGTTGAAAGAGGAACAACTGGAATCAATGAGACTACCTGTTAGGACGCTCTCCATAAATGTCTTTCCGGAAGTTTCGATTGGTACGACAGATGATGACAGAGACTTATCCTATGCACAAGCGATGGTCGGGCAAAACCTTCCACCAATAGTAATCTGTGGGAAACAGTGGATCGATGGACGACATCGGGTTTGGGCTTTGAGAAAGACGAAGGCCAAGAATGTGAATTGCATCGATCTTGAGTCTCTAATTGGATCGTATCCGTATCCACAAATTGCCAGCCTCAATTCAGCATGAGAGAATCTGACATCGCCATCGGATTTTGCCCCGATCAGTTCTTGGCGTATGCTCTCAACGCTGAACTTCTGCACACCTACGGAGCAGAGGAGAAGACAGTGGACTTGCTCACCAAAGCAGCGGCACTCGAACCGATCACAACCGAGGAACTTGAGAAGGTCGCCAAAGACCGACAACGAGTTGTTGCCACTGTCTCCCGACTCTCCAGAGACTCTGACTTTCGACGGAAGGTTACGATTGCTTACGACCGACGATGCGCTGTGACGAGAATGCAGCTTCGTTTAGTTGATGCTGCTCATATCTTACCTGTTGGCGCTAAAGGCAGCAGTGATGAGGTATACAACGGGCTTTGCTTGTCTCCCACTTACCATAGGGCGTTTGATCGGTCATTGATTTATCTAGACGAGAATTTGAGTATGCGGATCAACCCAGCTCAGGAACGTGAGCTTGCTCGACTTGGATTGGACGGCGGAATCGGCGACTTCAAGGCTTACCTTGATAAGCGGATTCACTTACCCGCCGACAGAAGGCAGTGGCCACAACCAGACTTGATTCGTGAGGCAAACAGATTCAGAAGGATCGTCTGAGGTCACTAACCAAACCTCTCGCTCTGGTAATCTCCTCGCTTTGTTCCGACCAAGAACTATCCGCAAGTTAAAACCGCAAAACAACGGCAGCTAACACCGGGCATTACGACGCTCGCGGGCTGGTGTTGAGCTCTTCCACTCGCTGAACGCCCCGCCTCGCGCGAAATTGAGTTGTTCACAGCTCGGCGGGGCACTGCAGTGTTTTGGTGAACGTTAGCTGGCATTTGCGGTAGGGCTCATCATCCACGTACAATGAAGACTCATCGACATATCAACCTAGTCGTAGTTGCTGTTCTGTCTGCTACCTTATGCCTTGCTTTCCATGGTTGCGGTTTGATCTATATCGAAGGCGTTATCGGCGACTATTCTAAGGACAAACTACTCGAGAGCCCCGATTTCCTATGGACTAGAGATAGTTCCCTTTCTTGCGATATCTTCTATGAGGCAGACTCGTGGGCGGCTCGCAACATCGTCGGCATCAGAGGGAATGCCGACAGCGCCCTGGTTCGTATCTTAGGCTTGCTTCACGAAAGCAGCTTCTCTCACAGACTCAACTATTTCATCGTAAACAATCGAATGCGAATGCAGTCGCTCATCAACCAACAGACAAACGGAAAAGCTTTTCCGAGGCGGCTTGTCATTTGCGCCGTGGCGAATGATTCAGTGACAGGTCTCGGTGCTCACGAGATGTTTCACGTAGTCGCAATGAATGTCTGGGGCTCTACCGAGGAGTGGGTCAACGAGGGTATGGCGGTATACTCAGACAACACGTGGTGGATGCAAGAACTTCATCCGCTTGCGAACTATCTTCGACAGGAACACAGGCTCTTGTCTCTCGACGATCTGACGCAACGCTTCAGGCACTATGATGCAATGATTACCTATCCAGAAACAGGGAGCTTTCTGAAATATCTCTATGAGACTTTCGGGCAGGAGAACGTTGAGATCCTTTGGAAGCAAGGGTTAACCGCGTTTTGTCGATCTGTGCACAAGACCAGGTCAACACTTGAACAAGAATGGCTCGCCGCCATCGGTTGGTTTGACACCACCAACGTACATTACAGGATTCCTGGCTAACGTGACGCGAGGAGGGGGCGGCTTGCCTGAACGTTAGCTGCCATGCCCTTTGTCAAGGTAACAATCAATCCTGAAAGGTCTTCAAATGAAAACCATTCTATTGCGGTTCGCGATTGGATTTGTCTCGGTCTGCCTGATCTCGCTGAACGCGGCAACTAACGCGCAGGCCCAGGAGACCGCACTTCAGCGTGGAACTCCTCCACCAGTGGCCGATGGGACTACCCGGCTTTACCTCGTAAGCCATGTCTCATTGACCGGCCTCTCGTTATTCCCCTTTACGGCTGAGTACCCCGTCTCCGACTGCAGAGGGTTAGACTTCACAAGGATACTTGACGGGACACTGCAAGGGACCCACTACGCATTCAACCTCACGATGACCTGGAGAGACCCATCGCAGGACGCCATGGCATTCCTAAAAACTATGAAGCTTCGCGCCTCGATCCTCAAGAGCCAGCTCGGGAAACGACTTCCACCTTATCATCAGGACAAATTGCGCATGTGGGTTCGACTAAACATCCGGCCAGATGCGTCCCCTGAACCGGACCCTGCCGATGAAAAAGAGTGGGGACTGTGGGCCTACGGTAACGCTAAGCAATTCTCACATGCTCCCTTCTCACATGCTCCCTTCCTAGTTCAATTGGACGAAGAGGCGCGAAATCTTGGCTTGGCTTCGAGGGGCGAAGTTTTGCTGGCCACCACGCAGTTCGACGTCGGACCACAAGAATCAACCCAGTCGGCGACTGTTGAGGGTGCGGACGTGGCCTCCTCAGTTGGCGATAAGATCATTCTTCGGATACGCGCACAATCGGGTGTGGTGTGCATTAAGATGGATCAAACTGGAAACTCGTTCATCGATATTCCTGCAACTGGTGTCTCTGAGAGCGCCATCGACGAATCCAACAAGGTCTATTGGATTAGCGGGACCCTAGTCACACCAAAGGGTAAGCCCCTAGCCCGGACGAAACTGTTATTCTCTCCGCGAAATGCCGCCGGCTCTGCCCTTACGGTCTACGGCCCACCCAACCAATTTGGCCTCATGAATGCTATCAATCCCAGTTGTACAACCGATGCAAATGGAAAGTTCACCCTTCGCGTACAGGGCGAAATCCTTGTGAAAAGCGCTGTCCATTTGGAAGGCATCATTCAGGTCGTGTCCGAGAATCCACCAGGCCGTCTTCGCAACGTAGGAAATGATATCGTCGTAAAGTTCCCGAACAGGGATCAACTGCGATTGGATCTTGGGCGTGTCATAAGCAGGCCCGGATCTTGACGTCTTCGCAAGGCCACGGCAACTAACAAAAGGGCAAACCCCGAAAAAAGACTTCGGGGCAGTCCCCGAAGAAAGAATCGGGGCAAGCCGGCCGGCTCCGCAGCGCGGGGCGCCCGCCTACACTTCCGCCTACGCTAGGCTTCGGCGGACGAGCCGTTCCGGCGGGCAGGCTCGCTCTCTGTATCGACGATGTTGAAAGTAAGATTGGCTAAACCTCAAGAGCTCACAGCAACGGTTGCTTAGACGTTAGCTGCCACCGCCTCCGATGGCTAGGCGTGTAGTACCCTAGCGTCGCCGAAAAAGAAAATCGCCGAACGAAATCGTTATGGCTAATGAAGATCATCGACCGAAGAGTCTCTATGAAAAACCGCGATGCAACTCGCGTAAAGCTTGATACCAAACGCATTCACTTGACTGGCCTGATAGTTCTCCTCGCGTTCGTTTCAATGGTTATCTTCGAGACCTCGATTTCCGCGCCGCAATATTCCTCGGACGCGCAGGTAAGCCGGGTGCTTCAAGGTCTCCGCCCACCTGTCGCGATCAAAGGGAGACCGGCAGTCCGCTGGACACTTGCCGAGCGTATGGCGACGCTGCACGTGCCGGGAGTGAGCATTGCAGTCATCGACAGCGGGCGGCTGATTTGGTCACGAGGCTTCGGCGTGAAGGAGGCAGGAACCAGCGATTCGGTGACCAATGAAACTCTGTTCCAGGCCCAATCGATCAGCAAACCGGTGGTGGCAACTGCTCTGCTGCGCCTTGTCGAGACGGGACGGCTGTCGCTCGATGAAGAGGTGAATACCTATCTCAGATCCTGGAAACTCCCGGAGAACCGCTTTACCCAGGGGGAGAAGGTAACGCTACGGCGAATCTTGAGTCATAGTGCGGGGATTACTGTCGGAGGTTTTGGCGGCTATACCATGGGTGATTCAATTCCGAATCTGAGACAGATTCTTAACGGAGAAAAGCCCGCCAACAGCCCGCCCATTCATGTTGACACGCTTCCTGGCGCAATCTGGCGGTACTCCGGAGGCGGTTTTACGGTACTGCAGCAAGTGCTTATCGACGTGACCGGCGAACCATTTCCCACCTTAATGAAGCGATTGGTACTCGAGCCCGCCGGAATGAAATTGAGCACGTACGAAGAACCGATTCCTGATGCTCGCCGGAGAGAAGCTGCGAGCGGGCACGATCTCGATGGCGCAGTGATCAAAGGCAGATGGCGGATTCACCCTGAAATGGCAGCGGCCGGCCTTTGGACTACGCCGACCGAAATTGCCGAGTGGGCTCTTGAGATCGCAAACGCGTGGGCTGGTCGCCCGGGGAGGCTCTTGTCGAAGAGGATGGCCGGGGAGATGCTGACTGTACAGAAGGCGCCATCCGGGCTGGGGGTGTTCCTTGAAGGACAAGGTGAGGCATTCAACTTCGGTCATTCCGGGGCCAACCGTGGCTTTCGCGCCGAATTCGTGATGTTCCCGAAAGCGGGCAAAGGCGCGGTGGTGATGACCAACGCGGATGGCGGCGGCAGTTTGATCGACGAGGTGTTTCAGAGCATCGCGGCGGAATACCGCTGGCCCGCTCGTGGCCAGACGGAGCGGACAGTAGTGACCCTCGCGGACGTCGAACAGGCTGGCATTCTCGGTGAGTACAGCGCGCCAGGTCCTTTTGGCTCGCCCGTTAGGATTGAGGTCACGCGCGATGGAGAACGGATATTCTTTGAGGTGCGAGGCTTCATGCCGAAGAACGAAATCTATCCCGCAACCGTGGATTCTTTTTTCACCGCCAGCGGATCGAACATCGTCTTCACTCGCGACAGTTTGCACAGGGCCGTGCAGGTGACACTTGGGGGACAAATCGTCGCAAAACGAGAGCGCTAAGAAATAGCTGAGTCGGTCGCTAGTCGCCCGAGGGGACAACCATCTCGGAGGAAACCATCGAGGGCGGCGGCAGCTAATAAAAGGCAACACGACCCCGCTCAGCAGAGGGCGGGCCCCATAAAGATCACGGGGTAGTCCCTTCGAATGACACTTCGTACAGGGTAGGCTTTAGAAGAAACCGGAGGTTCAGAATGGAACAACCTGTTCTCACAGACAAGAGTCAGTTCCCCACGGAAGAAGTCATCTACTCGCACATCGGCAAGTCTAAGGCGTTATGGCTCCTGTTGTTTGGATACATTCACCAGGATCATCCGGACTTCACCGAACAGTGGAGATACTACCTCGACGGCAAGAGCTGGCTTCTCAAGGTGACAAGAAAGGCTAAGACAATCTTTTGGCTTTCAATTGTTGAAGGCTCCTTCCGGACCACCTTCTACTTCACCGACAAAGCAGAGCAAGCAATATCGAAAAGCTCCTTATCCGATGAATTGAAGAAGCAGTTCAGGGGCGGGAAAAGATATAACAGGATCCGTGGCCTCACGATCGTATACAAGTACAAACGAGATGTCGAATACGCCAGGCAACTCATCGAAATCAAACTCGCTATCAAATAGTTGGTCGATGAGCTGATCAACCTGACAGGACAAAGAGCCGGTGACGGAGACCACCTTGTTCCAGGCGGCATCGATCAGCAAGGTTGGTCGACAAAGTTCTCGTCCCGGGTCTGGTCGAAACGCAAAACAACGAACGCCTGACAAACGGCAAGCCCCGAAGAAAGAATCGGGGCAAGCCGGCCGGCTCCGCAACGCGGGGCGCCCGCCTACACTTCCGCCTACGCTAGGCTCCGGCGGACGAGCCGTTCCGGCGGGCAGGCTCGCTCCATTGCTCTCCGCCCAAAGGTGAAGCATGGCGGACAGGGCCGCCACCCCGTTTTGGTGGCTCCTCGAAGGGGTGAGCAATTCCGTCGAGCTTGTGTTCGACCTGAATTTAGCCTATATTATGGTCGACCATAGCAGGAGGAGCCGTGAAACTCAGCACTTCCGTCAAACCAATCAGCTATCTCAAAGCCCACGCCTCTCGTCTCATCCGTGACCTCTCCGACCACCAGGGGACCCTCATTGTCACCCACAACGGACAGGCCAAGGCCGTCCTTCAAGATATCCACACCTTTGAACAAACACAGGAGACGTTGGCGTTGCTGAAAATACTGACGCGAAGCCAGCAAAATGTCCGACGCGGCAAAGTGAAGTCCCTCGACTCCACCTTTGCGTCGCTCGAACGACGAATCCGAGGCTTCAAAAGTGAAGAAACATAACGTTCAGCTCGATAGTGATGCCGAAGAGGACCTCTTTGAAATCTACAGGTATGTTGCGCTGAACGATTCCATCGAACAGGCTGATCGATTGTTTGAGGCTCTCAAACGGGCTTGTTACTCGCTGCGCACCTTGCCTCTTCGAGGCCACATCCCTCCAGAGTTGCAGGACATCGGTGTCTCTCAGTTCCGAGAAATCCGATTCAAGCCATACAGGATTTTCTACAGCATCGATCGTAGGACCGTGACCATCCATTGTGTGTTGGATGGTCGACGGGATATGCAGACTTTGCTTCAAGAGCGCTTGTTGCGCTAATCTCACAACCTTTCTCCACCGTGCCCGAGAAGTGGGCGGCCACCGGCCTTTTCATAATGTAAACGTTCTGTGCAACGAAGCTTCGCAAATAGCGAGGCATTCAACATCATCATAGGAGGGTTAACCATGAAGCCAATCATGTTCCTCGTTCTTCTTGTCAGCGTCGGTCTCTTGATAGGGTGCCAACCCCCTGACCCAGTACGAGAAGCGACTGCAAAACTCAAGCCCGTGGTGGATACCTACATTCACGCCTGGAACACGGGAAATCTCGATACCCTCAACGCAATCTGCGATCCGCAAGTCGTGGCCTATGTTGGGACGACAAGTGCGTACAGAGGGTTAGACTCCCTGAAGCTATTCATCGCAGGCACTCGAACGATGTATCCAGACTTCAAAGTGACCGTCGAGGAGGAACTCTTTGTAGGGAATCACGCGGTGACGCGTTGGACCATCACGGGCACGAACACTGGCCCCGGGTATATTCCCCCGACCGGAAAGTCATTCAAGGCTAGTGGATTGACCCTGAGCCGCTTCGTGAACGGCAAGCTCGCAGAATATCGGCAGGAGTATGATAGACTTTATCTTCTACAGCAGGTTGGGTTCAAGTTGACACCTCCGACCAAATGACGGAAAGCGGCGGCCTGTGGTATCCGCGAGCCTGATAGATGGAGACCAATTAACTATCGAGCCCGCCTTCTCGACACCACTTGACTTCTGTGTGGCTTGTGTTCCGTGACTCGGAAACTTAAGGCTGGAGACGCGGAGGTATCTCGCTGCGCGGCACATAACGAGCGGCAAACCGACCCGCCCGAACGACCGACTTTGAGCTGGAAAATGTTCGGTCGGGGTCGCTCAATGCCGCCCTTCGATCCTTCGACTCACGCGTGGGCAATGCCGCATAGTCCGCTCAGGATCGAATCCTGAGTTCATCGAAGGATTCGATTCTTCGATTCACGCGTGGGCAATGCCGGATGGTTCGCTCAGGATCGAATCCTGAGTTTATCGAAGGATTCGACTCCGCCGCAAAAAAAAACGCGGCGTTGCTCAGGACAACACTGCCCCGATGGAAAACATCGGGGTTAACGGTTTGCCTAAACGTGAGGCGCAATGGCGGCTCGAGCAGTTGACTGTTCTGCCCAGTACCCGTAAATTCAAAGTACTATCTGGAGGGATCTTACATGCGGCAAGTCATCATCTACCCTGGCGAGGACGGGTACTGGGTAGCCGAATGTCCCAGTCTTCCGGGTTGCGTTAGCCAAGGCAAAACCAGGGAGCAAGCCATTGCCAACATTCGTGAAGCAATCAGCGGTTATGTTTCAGCCCTTCAGGAGGATCATCTCCCGGTACCTCCGGAACGCTTCGAGGCTCTCCTCCTAGCCGTATGAGCAAGCTCCCTCGAATCTCGGGACGGGAATGTGCGAAGGCTCTTGAAAAGGCTGGTTTCGTCCTTACAGCGTCAAGAAGGAAGCCACATGATCCTTCGACGCAACGATCCCTTTGCGCAAGTTGTCGTTCCTGATCACAAAGAACTCGATCGGGGGACTCTCCGTGCGATCATTCGCCAAGTCAATCTGACCACC
>Ga0315277_10002293_pt1 | contig 26791 bp, 23 predicted proteins | sample YL17G05_15_MG_FD_203695 | JGI IMG/M metagenome (GOLD analysis project Ga0315277, IMG submission 203695) | Sediment microbial communities from Yellowstone Lake, YNP, Wyoming, USA - YL17G05_15 | ecosystem: Environmental > Aquatic > Freshwater > Lake > Sediment | place: USA: Wyoming | collected... | reverse complement strand
CATGGTGTCCCGTGATTCAGTGAAGATAAGGATTTTCTCGTTCCCTTTTATCTCTCTTATCTTCTTGAAACCAGCTTCAATTGCCTTCTTCAGCTCTCTCAGCTTGATCTCACTCTCCTCTTTGAGAATATCCTTAGCCTTGTCTATTAACTCTTTAAGCGTGGATACTTCTTTCTCCAATTCCTCTCTGCTCTCAGCGATGCTTAGAGCTTCCCATTTTTTCTCCTGCTCCCATCTTCTCTCTTCTTCATAGTCGTCCACCTCTTCGAGGTCCACAAAAGGTGTTTCTACGGTAATCTCTGGTTCTTTAAGCAGGTCTTTGAGCCTTCCTCTTCTCCTCTCCAGCGATCTGAGAAGCGCATAAGTGCTGGACGCCATTCTTCTCTGTAGAATCAACAAAGCAAAGGCGACACTCCCTTTCTTGTCTTTATGCAAAGCCTTATTGTATTGAGAGATGACATATTCCGAAACCTCATTGTACAATTTCTTTTCCCCATCCGTCAGCCTGAACTTGATGGTCTTTGGGAAGCGCCGAGTGAAGATGGGTTTTCCTTCAAAGTCCTTCAGGTCCTCTTTCATCCTTCTGATGAAAAGAGGGTTATCTTTGTTTTTCAGCGACTCGTTTATTAACTCCTGTGTAGCGAAAAAGCCCGGTATTAGAAGATCAAGGAATAACCTGAAGTTTTCCGGATCACCCTTGTGAGGTGTGGCAGTGAGAAGGATCAGGTGGTCGGTGCTTCGGGATAACACTTCGCCCAATCTATATCGATCGGTTCTCGTCAGCTTGTCTCCGTATCTATAGGCTGCCATCTTGTGCGCTTCATCCACGATGACTAAATCCCAGTCGACACTCGTAAGGGACGGTAGAATATCCTCCTGTTTTACGAAATCAATGGACGTGATAACTTGGCTCTCTCTTCGCCACACGTTTTCCGCATAATGAGCATCTAACAAACCCCTATCCACCATGGTGAAATGCTCTTGGAACTTTTCCTTCAACTCCCTCCTCCATTGATCCTTGAGATGTCCCGGAACAACTATTAGAATACGGGTTATTAGCCCTCTCAATTTCAGTTCTTTGAGGATCAGCCCAGCCATGACTGTCTTTCCCGCCCCAGGGTCATCCGCGATAAGGAACCTTATTTTCGGTAGTTTCAGGACATACCCGTAAACCGCTTCTATTTGAAATGGCAAGGGATCAATTTTGGAAGTATTCATGGCCAAAAGGGGATCAAAATCCGAGGCGAATTTGTAACGTTCTGCCTCAACGGACAGGAATGATTCGCTCCCTGGAGTTGAAAAATCCAGAGCAAACTCTTTGGTCTTTATCTTTTCCATTTGTGATTTCGGAATCAACTGATCCACATGGATGTTGGAATGAATTGTCGCACCAATAATGTGGATGCGGTCTCCTACCTCTTCAACTTTCTTCACTTCCACAGGCTCTGGCCAGAACGAGCCTTCTATTATCGTTCCTTCGTTAATCATATTTAATCTTTCTCCGAAACCAAAAAGCTTCCTTTCAACCATCTGTCCTGACCCCACTCAGGAGTTCCACTCCCATTTTCAACTATGGGAGTCAGGATTTATTAACTTGAGCACCCTAACCTTTGTTAAGCTTTTGTTGTTGCATACTAAGAGCTTTAACCCATTACGGAAATGTAACACCTTATAACACTTAAGTCAATCGAAATCGTTGACATGTGGTAGACGTGGACTTATTTTATGCCAGGAAAGGTCAAACTATATGAAACTCTACACAATCGGATATGGTGGAAGGAATCCAGAAGGGCTCGTTAAAGTTCTAAAAGAAGAAAGCGTCCCCAACTGGACGATTTTAGAACTTTTTTGAAAGCAACAGAAGAACTGATACCGGACGCTTCTCCGCTATTAGCCTCTGTTTAAGCTTCGTTGAATCAAAGAAGTTGAAAGTAGGAGCGGAGACACGGGGCGGCCATCGCCTTCGTTTGAGAGAAAAAAGGCGCAGAAGGATTTTTGTGGGGTTTTGCACAGATACCCCAGCTCTTCTCTGTTTTCTATCTGGCTGGTTTCAGATGTCATCTGCGCCTTTTCCTTCCTTGCCCCCAACCTTGGAAAAGTTTTAAATTCTGTGTCACCGGAATCGTATTTTGAATGTATGCTCCTTGTAATGTTTTGGAGCTTAGTAGCATATTGACGTACTCACCGCGGTGTAAAAGATTAAATTTGGTAATGCCTTCCCCACTTCAAATTGTTGAAGTTATTCCTCTGCGTTGTATCCTTCCCAAAAGAGGCACACTTTTCTGTAGATAATATCTTGACTATTAAGAGCGCGGTGACTATCTTGGGGTGTCAGTTTCTGTCAGTCAAAACATCTGAGGATTGACCTGTTTGTAATGGCCCTGGGCAGCATGAAGGTCTGAAGTCGGGGCAAAAACAAAAACGAACCGAAATTCAGCGGAGAACAGTTTGACCACGTCTTCTTTCATAAGCCAAGGCACTTCGCACTCCATTAGATTCCAAATAAAGAAGCGTAGACTTTACACTTTCATCAGAAACTTCGGAGACCGTGGAGAGATTGATCTGACGACCAAAGGAGGCAGGATCTCCGCCAGAGTCGAATATCGGGGAGACTTACAGTCCTTTTTGGGAATTTTGAATCCCGATGGGAAATGGAATGGCAAGCTTGCAAAACAGGTAGACAAAGAAAAGATAACCCTTTTCATGCGAAGAGGGAAAATCAGCCACCAAAGAATGATTCAGGCTTCAAAAATTTTGCACGATAGTTCTGGCGTTCTGCTTGAGGGTGGCAAGAGAAGAAAACCAAAAACAGAAGAGTCTCAGTTCCAGATAAAACTCATCTTGTCTTCGAAGCTTGAAGTTTCCGGAGTCGTCAAACACCGATCTATCAGACACTATACAAGGATAGAATTAAGTCCAAGTGGAAGATGGAATGCAAAAGGATGGGTTGGACTGACAGGCGGAAGGTTTTTGTTCTCAGCGGAAATCGGTAAGTGTGAAACCTCCTTTGAAGGAACACCTCGCTTTGTTCCGAAACGAAGTGGCCTCAGGATAGGCTAACACCTTTTATCATATCTAATCGGAAGTATCTTGTTTTTTTTTGAATTTCCCCTGCCAAATACCAGTTTCCTTTCTGATAAACCAAAGCTTTAGGAACCAGTTCGATCACATTGGAAGAGTGGGCTGAACCACAATGTAGCTTGATTTTTTTCTCCTGGCAGATTGCTTGCCTAAGGAGCTCGAACATGAGAGCTTTACCTTTTTGTGAACTCTCCTCTCCCGGCTGAACAGTGATCCGCTGTGTTGTTTTTTCATAATCGGTTTTGATTTTTTCGGGCATCAAAGATTCGATCTTTGCCAATGCCTGCTTGGCTGATTTCTTTAAGCAGTTGACTGATTGAACCGGGTCTGAGCTTAGTCCTAGATAGACGGTTAGAAGTTCATCAACGGTGAAGTTAAGAGGTGGCAAAAAGGCATCAGTAAGGAGTCTGTATCCATGATCGAAATAGATTGGGACTCTTGCTTGGGATAGTGCTTGAATATCCCTATAGATAGTCCTTTCCGAAACCTCACATTCATTAGCCAAACCAGAGGCCTTGAGATTTCTTCTGGACCTTAAAAGATTCAAGATTAAAAGCAATCGGTCAGACTTTGCCACTTTTGTGAAGTGATCGCGTTTCCAATACGGATTTGGTAAGCTTCTCCGATAGAGCGGAAGGTTTTATTGACCCGCAATCCTTAATTAAAGTAGCAGCTCGTTCGATCTCCGTCCTCAGTTCGCATATATTATCGGGCCAATCATATTGTAAGAGAATCGCAAGTGCATCAGGAGTGATTCCAAAAATGTTCCTTTTCTGTTCTTTGTTAAAGAGGGATATAAATCTCTCAATCAGCCTGGGAATTTCTTTTTTCCTTTCCTTCAAGGGAGGGACTCTGATCTTCGCACAGAAAAGGCTATTCAAGAATCGATGAAGTGGGATGTTGATGGACAACTCTTTTTCTCTCCTTGTTTCCAGCGACCCAATTATGCCCAAACTCAGAAGTTTGCTTCTGGGGAAAACCCCCCTCTTGCCCAACTCCTCGAGAAAATCGGAGAGTTGGGCAAGTAGATGTGCCTGTAGCAGATCGATTCTTCTGATAAAGACAGTATCCTTTTTCTGTGATCTCCCTAGTTTTTGAAAAAAGACTGGGGAGGTTAGCTGTTCGACTGTCCTTGTCTGGTCTCGATCGGTTCGTTCACAATCATAGACCCACAACTCACCTCCCCAATTCCTTCCCTCATAGATCAACCTGGCGAAATAGTCCTTACCGACCCCACTTTCGCCCTCCAAGATCACATTAACTGAAGATTGGATAGCACGATCGATCTCTTTGTAAACTTCTGGCAGGTTCTCTTGCGCCATCAGACTTCGCATCTTTGCGTTTCCTAAAGAACCAATTGTAAAATAGTTAGCAGGGTGAACATCAAAGAATCCCCGCCGGAAGCTCCTTGGGGTGGGCTTTGGGTAGGCGGGTATGGCTGGGCTCCGCCTCCGTCAGCAAGTACAGGTGTCCCAAGGGCGATGCTTATGACGAGCAAGAGGAACACCAGAAGCAACATCACTTTGAACATAGGAGATTTTGAAAACACGGTATCTTCTCCCTTGTTTGAGGTTAATGGGTTTCTGTTTTCTGCAGACATCTCTGATTGCAACGGACATGCCTGAAAGTGGGCTTGAGTTCAACAAACTTGAGAGGGAGTTTACTCCTTGAGATTAAGGAGTTTACCGGGGGGAAATGTTTTGATCGAAAAGTCCTTACTGAAAACTCAGGAAAGAGAACTCGTCAATTGTGGCGGAAAGGGAGGACTATCTGAGATCCACTATGGAAGCAGCATAAAGAAAAAGCACTTACCTGTATTTACATTACTGACGGAAGGGTAAAAATGTGGGGATTTCTGGATTTTGTTTAAATAGTTGCCATTAATATACTTTTACTGTAGGATCGTCATTTATGACGACTTGATTTTCGCTGTCTTCTTGATTTTATATTTTTTGAGTCTTCTTCTCAATGTGGGTTCGCTGATTCCTAACTCTTCAGCCGCTTTGGATTGATTCCATCCATTCTTCTCCAAAGCATGCAAAATCTTTTTCTTTTCCACCCAGTTCAATACTTCTTCGAGTTTACCATATCTATCCAAGCTAACCATGCTTCTGGTTTTCAAGATCTCTTGAGGCAAAAGCTTCTCCGGAAAAGTGCCCTCTTCACTCAACAAGATCGCACTTTCGATTAGATGTTCCAATTCCCTCACATTACCAGGCCAGCTATAGTCCTTCAGAGCAACAATTATCCTGTTGGTGAGCCTGATAGGTGGTTTGTTATTGTCTTCAGACAACTTTCGCAGAAAATATTCAATCAGAAAAGGAATGTCTTCTTTCCTTTCCCGGAGGGACGGAATAGTAATCACTATTGGATTCAACCTAAAATATAAATCCTTTCGGAATGACCCTTCCTCAATCTTTTTATGCAAATCCATATTGGTGGCAGAGATTACTCTTACATCGACTTTAATAGGTCTTTGGCCACCGACTCTTTCAAATTCCTTTTCTTCTATCGCCCTTAAAACTTTTGCTTGAACAGAAAGGTTCATGTCTCCTATCTCATCCAAGAAAATGGTTCCACCATCAGCTAATTCGAACTTGCCTTTTCTGAAGCCCACGCCTGTGGCTGTTTTTTCTTCAATGCCGAATAGTTCACTCTCCAGTAAGGTTTCGGGCAAAGCGGCACAATTCACCTTAATGAATGGACCATCTTTTCTTTGGCTTCTTGCATGAATCAAGTTTGCAATTAGCTCTTTTCCTGTTCCGTTCTCACCCAGGATTAAGACGCCTGTTCTGGAGTTGGCTACTTTTTCTACCATATTGAAAACTTCTTGCATCTTAGCACTTTTCCCGATGATGTCAGGATATTCATAAGTCCGGCGTAGCACCTCCTTTAATTGAAAGATTTCCTCGTTGGCTTTGACATAAAGCTCACTTTTCTCAATAGCGGTAGCGATGAGATTGGCAAAAGCTTTAAGAAAATCCACATCCTCGGAGGAGAAAATCGCTGGGAGTCCGCGATGATCTAGGTATACAGTTCCAATCAGCCTGTTTTTAGTTTTCAAAGGCACGCAGAGTATGGAGAGGATATTATACATAATCACACTTTGACTTTTGGCAAACCTAGGGTCTTTGCGAGCATCTTCGACAATTAAAGGAGAATCACTTGTTATCACATCTTTTAAAACTTGTCGACTTACGGCAATGGCATCCTCTGAAGTCTCCTGTTCGATTCCCTGCGCAACTTTCACCTCGAAGCTTTTGTCTTTATTTGAATAGAAGATAATGGCACCCCTTTCGGCATTCAAGAGCTGTATCGCCAGCTGGAGTGATTTTGACAATAGCTCGTCTGTATCCCAGATATTATTCAACAAGTCAGCCAGCTGGTAAAAGGTCGCAGTCCTTTCGTTTTCTAAGGTTCTAAAGTCTCTTATCTGTTCCAATAGAGATTCCACCTCCTTTTTCTTCGGTTCGATTTTTTCTCTTTCAAAGATGTTTAATGCCTCCATTAAGTATCCTTTTGCCTCTTTATATCTTCCGACTTCCAATTTGATCTTTCCGATCTCCAGATATGTTCGTCCCAATTCCAATTTCGCTTGCAGCTCTCTAAAGATTTTGATGCCTTCAGATAAGCATTTCAGACAATCACCTAGAGCCCCCATGGCTTTTCTCAAAGAGGCTTTGACCCTATGAGAGCAAGCTTCAAAAAATCTGTTAGGAGATTCCTGAAGAAATTCTTGAATTCGAATTAAGTGTGCTTCCGCTTGTGCCAGTGCGTTCGTTTTGATAAATAGTTCTGCCCACGAGAGCAGTACTTCAGCCTCTGCTTTCTTATTCCCCTGCTTTTGATAAAGGCTCCGGGCTTGCAGGAGATTTTGATTAGCTTGATCAAAGACGGACTGTTGCAAAGAAATCTTCCCCAGAAGAGCAAAGCAGTCAGCTATTCCTGCTTCTTCGCACAGTTCTTTTCTTATGCTTAAACTCTTTTTCAGATACCACCGAGCCTGATCGAACTCCTCTCGACATGCAAAAAGGTCCCCGAGGTTGTAGTAAGCCAGAGCTAAACCGCTTTTGTGTCCAGGGCCTCGAAACTGGACAATTGCACAGGTAAAGTGTTCCAGAGCCCGGCACAATTTTCCTCGCCTTAGATGGATCAACCCCATATTGTTATGGGAAAAACCGAGACCAACTGAGTCCCACATCTTTTCCTGGAATTCGCACGCCCTCCGCAAGCAGTCTAAGGATTCGTCCCACCGATTTAGGTCGAAATAGGCCAGGGAGAGGTTATTATACGTTATTGAGAGGCGGTGCTGGTCTTGGAGAATTTCCTGAAGATCAAGGCACTTTCGAAAGTATTTTATGGTCTCCTTCAATTCCCCTCGGCTCCTGGCTACTATCGCTAAGCTCCCATAGCAATCGGCGATCTTCTTGGTGTCACCGACCTCTTTGAAAACCTTCAGGCTCTCATGATGATACCAACTCGCTTTAGAATAGTCTCCCAGAGCCCAATGTATGGACCCCAGACCGCTTAGGACAAATCCCATCTCTTTGGAAGTGACTTCCTTCTGCAAAATGTTCAAAGCTTCTTCGAATTGGCTTCGTGCCTTCTCGTAATCAGACTTTCTTAGATGCACCCACCCTAAATCAACCAGAGTGGTGGCGTAATCTTTCAGTGATTCTGTTGTCCCGAACCTTTCCAAAGACTTCTCAAAAAATTCCACCGCCTTGTCATGTTCGCTCTTTTTTTCATAAATTCTTCCCATTTTTCTGTATATAAATGCCAGTCTCTGATGATTCGAAGCTCTTGAGCTCGATATCTGGAGCGCTTCTTGATATAGATCGAGGCTCTTATTAGGCTCCCCTGTTAGGTCAAATTGGTCGGCTAAGCTTTCAAGCATGTCCTCCCTAGACCGTGGAGAGAGGGTCGGAATTTGATCGTGAAGCTCCAAAGCATGAGTATAATGGGTAATCGCTTGAGCATGGTCGCATTTGCCTTCCGCCCTTTCTGCCGCTAAAAGAGAATATTTTAAAGCTCGCTCCACATCTCGGGCTTGGTAGAAATGATTCGCCAGGTCATAAATACATGTCTCTTCGCACGAATCCATTTTTCTCTCTAAAATCTCTCCCGCCCGCTGATGAAGGATTTTTCTTTTTACGGAGTCAATCTGCTCATAAACAAATCTCCGGAAGAGATTATTAACAAATCGAATTTTCTTCTTATCTGAACTAGATACTTCCCCCATCAGACCGTGTGAGAGGATGTTATCTAGATGTGACGATGCAAGGGCACTGTCAAAACCTGTCATTCGTATTAAATCATCGAATTCAATCTCTAAACCCCAGACTGAAGCACAATTGAGAAGTTCTATACTATTTGGCTTTAAACGAGCCGTTCGGTCTTGGATTTGATCCTGCACCCTTTGTGGAATCTTAGTTTTCTCAATGTGCTCCGGCTCAGTTGCCCATTTATCATCCACTCTGTGAATCTTGCCCTCCTCTGCCAATGATTCCATGAGTTCACGGATCAAAAATGGATTGCCTTGGGTTCCCCGATAGATCACTGATGCGATTGTTTCCGTTCTTTCTTTCCAGCCAAACATTGAGGAGAGTAGATCTTTTACCTCGATCTCTGTTAATCTCCCTATTTTGATTGAAATGAGCGAATCTCCACAGATTGATTGAATTCTTTTCTCTATTTCCACCGCTCTTTGACTCTCCTCAAGAAAGGCAAGGTCACTTGTCAGAGTAAAGCAGACCATGACTTTTCGGCCTTGCGAGTTATGCGTAAGATCCGAAATAAATTTGAAGAAAGAATCATCTGCCAATTCCAGATGTTGGAAAACTATGACAGGGCAAGAATTGATTTCTAAGAATTCAAATGGATTATCTTGGAGTGCCTCAAGAGTGCTCCTCTCTTTGAGAGAGACGCTGATTGCAGGAAAGCCCTGCACTTGTGCCCAAGTGGTAAACTCTTGCAGCAGCCCTTTCTTGCCGATGCCCGACTCACCGGTGACTAAAACAAATCTATTTTCGTTCTCTCTAAGCTGGTCTAAAGTTTCTTTCAAGGTAGCCAATTCTTTCTCTCGCCCCACAAAATCTGCTGAATTGATTAAACTTTTCACCAAAAGGGCTTGGTGTCTCTCAAAAGTAAGACCTGATATTTTTTGGACTTCGCTTGAGACCTCGTTGGCTGAAAAGAATCGGTCTATTGGGTCTTTCTCCAGAAGTTTAAGGATCAAGTTCTTTAATCCTATGGGGATTGGTGGCTCTTGCGGGATGACCACTTCTTTTTCCAAGTGGCTCTTTGCCAATTCCATTGGATCATCTTCACCAAAAGGAGTGCTTCCAAAGAGGATTTCGTGGATGAGAATTCCTACTGAATATAGGTCAGCCTGAGGGGTATGTTGTTCTCCTCGAATTACTTCAGGGGCAAGATAGGGAAGAGTCCCTTTCCACCAAGACGATTCTTCTGGTTTTTCGTGCTGGGCAAAACCAAAATCCGTAAATTTGATTATTAGCCGACCGTCTGGGGAAGTGGTGATCAAAATGTTGGATGGTTTGATGTCACAGTGAGTTATCTTCTTTGAGTGGAGAAAATCTAAAGTCGACAGTATCTGAAGGAGAAGCGAGTAGAATTTGGGAAAATTCAGCGGTTGAAGAAACTCCTGCCATTTAATGGACTCAACATATTCCATGGTGAAATAAAGCTCTTGTCTATCATTGAAACCAAAATCAAACACTTTGATAATATTAGGGTGATGCAGTTTCTTCAGAAGCGTAAACTCAGCTTTGAACCTTGAAATGAACTCGGGTTCGAGGCTCAGAAGAACCTTTATGGCAACTGTCTCCTGACGGAGTAAATCAACCGCCTTCAGAACCTTGCCGATTCCGCCTGAACCGATCTCTTCTATGATCCGGTATCGTTTGCTAATCATAAAGTATTAATCAGAATAGGGTATTGCGTTTGCGCATTAGGCTCATCATCGTAGCTATAATATAAAGCAGAAAATGGGAATTTCAATAGATTTCTTGGTTTGAGGGAAGTGGGGTCTTCGTCCCCAACGAGATTTGAACTCGTGTCGCCGCCGTGAAAGGGCGGAAAAGAGACTACGAAAGGCCACCATGAAGGGGGAGTGATGGGAAAAGGGTTGGCTTTGTTTCGCAAAAATCACTTTTCGCTCGAGATCTCTACGGTGATTGGTGGAGGGAGGGTTTCGCCTTTTCTTTGTCTCTGCAATCGCTCCAACTGGCTCATAGCCCGGTAAAACTGGCGCTCAATCGTGGTTTCATAGCGGAGAATCTTGTCCATGGACTCCTTGGAGGGTAGGGCGAGGCTGAAGATTTTGGCTTCTGTCTCAAGTTCTTCCTTCTCTTTGACCATCTCTTTCAAACCTTCCATCTTTTCTTTCTCATCGTCAATTAACTTCAGGATCATACCCTTACACTGCTCTGGAGTTGGAGTGTCGCCGTAGTGCTCGGGGTCTTGTTTGGCTTCTTTTGGGCCTTCGGTTGCCATTTTACTAAAGACGAAGCACCACTGGGTAAGTCCGTTTTCCTCTCCTCCGAAATTCTTCACCAGTTGCTTCATCGATTCTTCGGAGAGATGACCCGTTTCCTCGACTCCCTCTCTTACGTCCTCCAGAACTCCCAGAAGGTAATGCAGACCCAGAGAGTTTTTCTCCAAGTTGTGCCTGGAGTCGTCCAAACCCAAGAATTGTTTTTCAAACCTGACCTGATCCAGGCGTCCGAAGATTTCCTTGAAGCTTGCTGTGTCCAGGTCTCTCCGTATTTCTCCTATCTCACACCGAACGACCCGCCTTAGCCTCCAATAGCAGACAGCAATCTTTTCAACCAGTATCTCTTCAAATATACCATTCGGTTGTATATCGTCCCGTAATTGAGCAAGCAGGTTTCTAAACTCAGCCCTGCTTTCCTTGCCGTCACCAGCCTGGATGACCACCTCTTTCGATAAGAGGCCATGCTTGACGGCGTTCCATTTGACGACACTTTTTCCTTGGAGGGTTTTTGGTCCGGTTGATTGTAGGGCATTTTTCCTACTTGCCTCAATCCTGGCTATAGACGTCCCCTTTTTATTCTTCATTTAGGTGTGCCTCCTCCTTTTTGTGCTCTCTGGAGTAAATCTCAATACTCCGGAGATGCAGACGAAACCACTGTTTTCTCCTTTACCCCACCGTTCAACTCACTATTGTTTTGGTTTACCCCACCATCCAACTCACTATTTCTTTCATCACCAGATATAGTGAGTGGGGTGGTAGGGTAAATCAGCATCTTTCTCTTGTCGCTTGGGTCCGGCTCTTGTGTTATCAATCCAGCGTTCTCAAGCATGGGAATAATCTGTTGCCGTAACAGCCAATCTGCTAATACCCTGCTATAGACCTGAAGATGTTTTTGTGTTACTTCCCGCCTTGTCAAACCAAGCGGTCCGGTGACTTCTTCAAATCCATGCGTTCTTTTTTGATTCTTTTCGTTCCAAGCCGTCAAAATCACATCCAGATAAAGATTGTAGATGTATGGCGGAAGGTTATACTCCTGACTTTCAGAAATAGCATACCATATCTTAAAAGCCTCTTCAATGTCCTCCTCGTTAGCAACTATAGTCGAACTCTTTCTCTCCCTGTGCCAAAGGTTCAACAGTGCGAAAGCCTTAATCAAAGAGATAATTCGTCCGATGTCTCGTTGGTGTCTTGGCTTCAATACTTTGGTTTGTGCAAAAAACCTTTGCTCTATCTTTTCAGGATAACCTATGTTTATCTCCTTAATGTTCTCTCGTTTGATTGCTTTAATTCTTTCTTTGAGACTCCTTCTCTTGGGATCCTCTTCTAACCAATTCAAATAGGCTTCGTTATCCGCCTCTTTCTTAATCTTCTCTTGAATCGCCTGCCGAATCTTTTCGTAGTCTGTCTCAGGGCTGAGCAAAAGAAATCTGGTCGTCTCTTGTTCGTCAATCTTCAGCCCGGCTGTGCAAAAGATCACTGCGGGGAAGCCTTTTAGAAATATGTTCTTGGTTTTTAGCCCGAACTTTTGGGATTTGTCCGTGATCTTTAATCTGATTTCTTTCTTATCATGGGAAAGCATTGGTCTCAAATGCTGTAAAAGTAGGGTGTGGGGCTGGTCAAGAAAGATTAAAATCTTCCTCGATAGGTCAACAATGTATCCCTCTTTTTCTTTATCATATTTTCCGACATCGTGAAAGAATGCTGTGGGGCTACAATACCCAACTTCGATTACGTCTGCCTCTGGGAATAGCCTTGCAATTTCTGTGGGAATATATGATTTGCCCGTTGATGATGGTGCGTTGAAACTGATGTTGAACTGAGAGTCTCTCGTGTAAGCCGAAAGTTGACACAAAAAGGTTACCAGCTTGTTCTCTTCGTCCTTTTTGATCGTCAGTCCCAACACCTCAATCACTTCTTGGCTTGTGATCGGCTCGAAGTAAATTTCGTTTAGGTTTTCATCCAAGCCAAATTCCTCTCTTGCTCTCTGATTCAAAATGGTTTCATTCATCCTTGTTTCTCCTCATTTTTTTCATCAATCTTCATCATTCAGTCTCTGACCCCAGTAAGCCAACATCTGGGTATCCCGATAATACTGCGACAAACTAATCCTACCATCTATTAACCGCCGATGTGTTAAATGTAACGTCCTCTCCAAATAGTCTTTCAACAGTTTTTCCACTTCCGCCATCTCATTTTCGATGTGCCTGTCTAATCGTTGAAGCAACGCTTGGCGTTTTCTATCAACATCTGGATTTCGCTTTCCCATCCTAAGCACATCCACAGCCTCACCTCTTTACCCCAGAGTTTAGCGTATATGTTGCGGCTTTCAGTGATCCGAACACCTCAAAAAGTTTAATGGCTGAGACCTTTTCTTCTCCGGAATAAAACTTCAGGATTATCTCTTGTGATGGTGGAGGCTCAAAGACAAAAGTTTTTCGCCCATAGCCATTGTCCGTAATTCCTTTTAAAGAGGAATGTTTTGAAGCCACTAAAAAAGAAGCAAGAAATAGATCAGTAGTTTGGTATTGGCTCATCTGTTTTTCCTTTAAGTTCTTGAAATCAAAATCCCTCATTGGTGCTTACTCCTTATACATGTATACTAACCTCTGCAGGGGAAGCCTCTGAGGAGGAGGAATCAGGCTTGAGGGTGTTTGTCTTCGCCGGTCGTTCTCTGACGGCTTCCCTTGCGATAATCCTCGCCAATATCCTAAGACCTGCTTGAGCGATCTCTCTCGAAGATCCGCTATTTTCAAATTTTGGCGGTATTATGATCTCTGATTCTACTATCTCTGCGGCTCGTTTCATTTTGCATTTAGCTTCTCGTAGAGTTCGCCTATTCCGCAACCCAATGCCTCGGCAATAAGCAGGGCATAAGGAGATGAAAGAAAGAGCCGGTTGTTCTCAAGTGCATTAATTGTGCTTCGGCTTATGCCTGTTAGTTTCGCTAAGTCTTCCTGCTTAGCCATCAGTGCTTTCAGGCGACAATCCCTTACTTTGTTTCGATACTGTTTTGCGACCTTCATCAGAAGTTTCCTTTTCGGCACGCTTTTTCACCTCCATTTAGAGCTCTTATTGTTCTGCAACCAGGCGACCGAAAAGACTCACCGTAACATCGGTCGGGTTGGTTGCACGTTCACATATTAAATATACGTCCGTGCAATTCCGCTTGTCAAGTATTTTTTCAAATCACTGTCAACTATTTTTTTCAAATCACTCTGAGAAAAGATAATTTTGTCTGATTTTCAAGAAAAAGCTTGACAAATTACTTACACTGACGTATATTGTTAATGTATTAAAGAAAGGAGGCGAATAAATATGGCACTTCGAGAAAGAGTTAAAGAATGTAGGGAGAAGAAGAACTGGAACCAAAAACAGTTGGCAGATGCTTCGGGAATCACACAGGCCACAATCTCTCGGATTGAAAGTGGCGATGTCGTTCAGTTGAAGTCGGAATCTCTGAGGAAGGTGGCTGGGGCACTGGGAGTAACGGTGGACTACCTGGTGGGCAAAACCGACAAACTCAGCCCGAACGACGTTGTGGGGTCTGACCCCACTGCAAAACATGTCTTTCGGGGGTATGAGAGACTCTCTGCTACTGAAAGAGAGCAAGTCAAAAACTTTGTCGATTTCCTTGAGAAGCAGGACAAAAGGAAGGGAAAAAACAAGAGATGAAGATAGTGTGGGAAGATCACCTGGGCAATAACGCTGTCCGCTATGCCCGAAAGGTGCTTAAAGAATGTGGGTTTAGACATCCTCCCATCTGTGAGAAAACCATTGCCGATTATTTGGGGCTGGAGATCAAAGAGTTCTCGGTGGATGATATACCGGAGGATAGAGGTCTGCGTGATATTCTCAAAACCGCCTGTGCCTGGCTTAAACGCAAACCCAACGGCGACCCCTGTATCTGGTTGTATGGGGACACCCGACCGGAGCGGAAACGCTTGGGTGTCTTCCATGAGTGCGGTCATGCAATCCTCCCTTGGCATGAGGAACTTGATTACTTCTGTAGCGAGAAGGACCTTGACCCTACTGTCCACAAGCGAATCGAAAGGGAAGCCTTTATGTGTGGGGCCGAGTTTCTGATGCCCAGGGAGATGTTTGTGGAAGATATTGTGAGCTTGGAGACCGGCATTTCAGCGATTGAGCAGTTTCACACCCGCTACGTTGCCTCAATGGAGGCAACAGCGATCCACTATGCCTATACGCATCCTGGTCTGTGCGGGATCGTGATGGTAGAGAAGGCAGAGAACCAGAAGCCCGAAGCAATTCCGAGAGGTGATACCTCACGTGGACAGTTGATCCTTCCGTTCAAGACACCGCCAGAGCGAATCATCCTTAAGGACGACACGAGGTATCCGCTCAGTGTCATATATTTTGTCAGGTCCCACCGCTTTCCTAAATACATCCGACCGGGAACAGGGATTGAGGAGGGCAATCTAATATTTGAGGCATGGGAGTCGTGGAGGCCAGCGCAGGGAGAAATACCGGCATCGGTTTTCGGCTCCTCGACGAAATGGGTTTACAATGCCGATTGCTTGCCACTGGGAAATACGGGGAAGCTCCTCGTGCTCCTGTGGCTTCCTGACCGTTACCTTAAATTCAATTTCGAAAATGGAGTGATCCTATGACAATTAAGGAAATTAAAAATTTAATCGGAAAAATGTGTGATCTCGTGGAAAGTAGGGAGTATAACCCTATCCTTGAGGCAGACCTTAGCGGTCTGTTATTCCACCTGATGATCACAAAGGGTAAACTACCGCCATGCACACTCCATTTGAATACCAGGGTCATCGGTGCTCACAGCAATAAACAGCACTTCGACCTTGTAATTGGTAGGGTAGATAAGGGGGAGGGTGTGCATCCTGCCGTTTCTCCAGAAGGAATTATAGAAATTAAGATGTTCCCTCACGGATTCACGACCCAAGCGCATAGTGTTCATTTTAAAAACATCCTCGAACGTGATTTGCCGAAATTGGGCTCTCCTCAAATACGGATGGCGATGAGGATAGAGTTCATCTTCGATGAGGCTGACTACTTGAGTGGGAAATACAGAGGCCAGATCGGAGATGGCAAATACAAGGGCAAGAACAAAAAAGACATCATAGTGATTGAACGTAATAAGAAAGCCGAAGGAACTAAGATAGTCTTCGCCCGCAAAACAAAAGAAGATTGGGAAATCTCGGTAAATTGAGAGGTGATCCTATGAAAGTTGTCTTGTATGCACGTGTCTCATCTGAGAGACAGGCTGAGAAAGATTTATCTATAGCTTCCCAACTCAAAGCCCTCCGCAAATATGCTTTAGAAAAAGGTTGGGAGGTCTACAAAGAGTTTGTCGATGAAGCGGAAAGTGCCCGCTCCGCCAACCGGCCTGCATTTAAAGAAATGATCGCCCTTGCGAAGCAGAGGCATAAGTTTTTTGATGCTATACTGGTGTGGAAGCTCTCTCGCTTTGCCCGGAACCGGGAGGATTCTATTATATACAAGTCACTTCTCCGGAGATTCGGCATATCCGTTATCTCGATTAATGAGCAGGTGGATGAGACCCCAGCAGGAAAGCTCTTGGAGGGAATGATTGAAGTCATCGACGAGTTCTACTCCACCAATCTGGCCCAAGACACCCTTCGGGGAATGAAGGAGAATGCTGAGCGGGGCTACCATAGCGGAGGCAGCATCCCTATCGGTTACAAAGCCAAAAAGATTATGGATGGGAACAATGAGAAAACTCGGCTTGAACCAGATGAAGTCTTTGCCCCGGTTGTCAAGAGGATATTTCAGATGTGCATGGATGGCATGGGAGCTAAGGAGATAGTAAAAACTTTAAACAACGAAGGGCTCAGGACCAATAGAGGCAAACTATGGGGTAAGAACAACATTTATTACATCCTCAAGAACGAGGTCTACAAAGGCACCATGGTTTGGAATCGTCAAAGCAAAAGTCAGGGTCATTCAATGCCCAACGATCCTAAAGAGGTTATCCGGATTGAGAACAACCATCCTGCGCTTGTTTCCTCGGAGGCTTTTGAGAAAGTGCAGGAGATTCTAAGAAAACGAAGCCCTGAGATCACGCACCCCAGAACTATTAATAGCGATTATCTGCTAAGCGGTTTCCTCTACTGCGGAAAGTGCGGCTTCCGGATGGTCGGCTGTGCAGCCAAATCATCCAAATTCTTCTACTACGCCTGCCATAACTATTTGAAGCGAGGAAAGGATGTTTGCAATGCCAAGCTTATCAATAAGAACAGGCTGGAGACCCTGGTCATTGATCGGGTCAAAGCCAACATCTTAACAGAGGAGAACCTGACAGAGTTAGTTAGACTAACCAATGAGGAAATCGGCGAGGCCAAAGATGCGTATGGGGAGAGGCTTGCTGTGATAGATGGACAGTTGGAAGACTTAAGGGGAAGGCTTCACAAGCTCTATGACGCTCTGGAGACAGGCAAGCTGAAGATCGAAGACCTGGCACCCAGGATCAAAGAATTGAAAACCCAGATAGATAACTTGGAGACGAAGCGGGTTGATCTGGTAGAAAGCATCAGGGACGCTAAGGTTGAGCTACTGGAGGCTTCGGTGGTCAAGGCGTATGTGGATGATCTCAAGTCTCTACTTAGCAAGGGTTCTATCTTGGAGCAAAAGTCCTTTCTCCGATCCTTCGTGAAGCGGATCGAGGTAAACCTGCCACACGTAGTCATTGACTACACCATACCCCTTGAAACGAAAAAAGTAGAACCACTCACGAGAGAAGTTCTACCTTTTGCACATTATGGCTCCCGAGGCTGGACTCGAACCAGCGACAGGGTGGTTAACAGCCACCTACTCTACCGACTGAGTTACTCGGGAGTATGAACTACCTAATTTTTACGTCAATATATAAGAAATTATGAGCTTGTCAAGAATATTAAACTCATTTTTTGTATCTGGAGTGTCTGCCTTTAGGCAGACCTCACTCCAGAAACTTCATTTGTCCATTCGCCTTCGGAAAACATATACGAAAAGACCAACCATAAAGGCACCTAAAAGAAATTCAAATCCAGCTACAAGATTGGCAAAATCTCCGACCACTTTGTATTGCTGAAATCTCCACAAAGGGAAAAATCCTTTGATGCTAAAAATCAATGAGGTCCAAAAATCTTTAAGTATTGTTCCCAATGATGCGGTGCCGAATGTATTGGGACTATATTGAAAAAGCAAGCTTTCATTTTGGTCGGTATTATGTAATCCAAGGAACATATAGAAAATGGCGAAAGCCAAGATTATCTCAAAGGAACTTAACAGTATTTTCCATAACTTCTCTCCATATCCACACGACCATTTTAGAAATCGCAAGAAAGCCCGATTAAAAATTTTCCAAGAAAGCGGTTTGCATGCTTTTCTTTTGCATTCCTGCTCCCTAAAATGAAACATCCCAGCTTTGGCAAAGTCTCTTTTGTTATGAAACTGCACCTTCAATTGTTGATAAACTTCGCTGGTCTTGAAGAAGAGTTCATGTTTCTCAAGTTTCTCATTTTTCGAGATCCAATCAATGTCTGACTCATTTAACAACTTATCCTTCCAGTTCCAATCTAATAAACTAAAGTCTGTATAAGTTAGATCAATATTCAGCAATTTACACTTTCTTAGGTCCATTTTAATAAACCTTACCTTTGTCCCAAAAGATACAAAGCCAAACTCTATCCTTTTTTTGCATTTTATCTCGAAGAACGATATCTCACCTCGGGAGAACTGTGTAACGACGAACCTGGTTCTATCACTTAAAAACTCTGATCTAAAAAAGTCAGTAAAGTCAGCAAGGAATTTGGTAACTCCAAAAGATGTTGTTTCGCTCTCAAATTTTGTGTGTACAAACGAGCATTGTTTGCCTGAAAATTTTGCCTCTGAGAAATCTGTCAGTTTTCCAAGGAATCTGGTTTCAGTAAAAGCAGTATTCTTTCCAGAAAATTCGGTTCCTTTGAAACTATTGTCTTCACCAGAGAACTCTGCATTGTCAAAGCGAACATTTTTCTTAAATTCAAATCCAGAAAAATCAACAGATGATGGAAAGAAAAACCCTTCAAAATGATAGGCGTCAGATTCTTTGTCTTCCAATATCCTTTTTATCCCTTCGTTAAACTTTTCAATATCCTTATCCCTTCTTCGCTCATGAAAAATGCAGAAGCCTTCATTCGAATCTTCTAAAGCTTCATATGGGCATTTCCAACCAGTGATTTCATTTTTGTAACGGCATATTTTTCTTTGTTCATTCATCTTGCTTTCCTTTGCTAAAGCTAAAGCTTTATACTCCAGATGTCATAACTTTTCTTATCAAAAGGGACAAATAAAACTTCTCTCAAATATTTTGTCTTCTTTGAAAAATCTTTGACTTGGTCAAGCATTATTTGGGCGCACCGATCCAAAGGAAATCCTCCCACCCCGGTGCCGAAGGCGGGAAAGGCAATAGATTTTATTTTCAACTCTTCTGCTCTTTTTAGGCTATTCAAAGTGGCGTTTTTTATATATTCTTCATTGGTGGTTAAATCCTGCCCCATCACTGCGGCGTGGATCACGTATTTGGCTTTCAGTTTTCCGGCAGAGGTAACAATAGCTTCACCAATCGGTATAGGTCCTTTTTTCATCGCCTCATCTTCAATCTCTTTTCCGCCCTTTCTTTTAATTGCGCCTGCCACACCAGCTCCCATCCATAGATGATTGTTAGCCGCATTTACGATGGCATCGGTTTCTTGATCGGTGATGTCACCTTGAACCAGTTTTATTTTGAGTCCCGATAGATTCTTTTCCATGATACACTTCCTTAGTTTTCTCCTTTTAAGCCACAAGAGTTCTGTTCTCGCAGAAGAACCCGCTGTCAGATCAGGGGTCTGACAGCTCTTACACTCCTCTGAAGTTTTTCGAGACAAATTTATAAAGAATCAAAATGATAAGAGCACAAAAGATTCCCAAAACTGCTCCGGCTAAGACGTCGAAAGGATAATGCACACCCACATAGATGCGTGAATACGAGACCAAAATCGCTATGATAAACAAAATCACCTTAACCTTCCGATAACTATAAGAAAGCAAAGTGACACCTGCAAACATATTCATGGCATGAGAGGAGGGGAAGGAATAAGATTTGGTGCAGTTGACCAACAGATGGATGTTTTCCAAAACATTACAAGGTCTGATCCTTCCTACCAAAGGCTTTATCAAACTATTACAGGTCTGGTCACTCAAGGTAATTCCCAAGACTAAGAGAATGACAGTGATCCTTCCTTTCTTTTTTCCAAAAATAACCAACGAAATCGCCATCAAGACTAAAGGGATTCGCCAGTAGTCAAGATTGGTTAGAATGGGCATTAAAAAATTGAAAAAACCGTTTTGCAATTTTACATTTAAGAAATAGAAAAGCGTGGTGTCGAGTTGAATCAAGTTTTCTAATAAACCGTGAAACATTACAATAAATTATCCTAATAAGTCCTTTTCTTACAGAGCATTACATTTATCACTTAAAGCTTTTTAGGAAGGCTGTTACCTCATCAAAATTGGGGATTCCGGCTCTGCCTCCTAACTTTCTACATTTCATGGCGGCACAGGCATTCGCAAATTGCGCGGTCTTTTCCAAAGTCCACCTTTTTAAAAGCCCGTAAATGAAAGCTCCGTGAAAAACGTCACCAGCACCGGTAGTGTCCACCACTTTAACTGAAAAACCCGGTGAATGAAAAATCTTATCTTCATTCCCACTCGTGGAGACCCCCCGAGGTGAACCACAAATACAGCCATCTTTTCCGATAGTAACCACCACGCTTTCAAATCCTTTCCCATGGATTCTACGGATTTTCATAAGTTCTTTGCAGGCTGAAAAAGGATCAGATAATTTGGTAATACCACAGGCAAATCTTTTTGAGACTACTATATGGTCAACAAAAGGAAAAACCGACTCCACACCGGATCTCAAACTCCCTACGTCTAGACTTACCTTAGCCCCAAGCTTCTTTGCCCACTTAGCCAGGAAAATGTTGACTTCCCGCTCACGTGCATCTATGTGGAGAAATCTGGTGGAAATTGAGTCCAAGAACTTGAGTTCACTTATTTTTGTATCATTTAATTGAGTTTTATCTAATGCCACTGTCCTTTTTCCAGTCTTTTTATCCACCCAGATGAATGCTTTGGCGGTTTTGCTCTTCTTATCAATTATCAAATAATCTGTATTAACCCCTTCTTTTTCTAACTCAGTTTTAACAAATCTTCCTTCTGGATCATTGCCGCCTTTTCCGATGTAAGCTACTTTTGCACCCAACTTTGCCAGGGTGACCATGGCGGTGGGAACCGGTCCTCCTCCTTGTATAGAGGATTCGGCCACCTCCACTTTTTCGTCCAAGTTCGGATATGGGTCCAAAATGGACAAATAGTCCACTGCATTCATCCCAAAACCGATGCAGTCGAACTTAATTTTATTAGGTGAATTTAATCTGGCCATGAGTCGAGTCCAGAAGCACTCTTTTTAGTTTTTCCAAATTGCCCTTTCTAACCTCAGCTTTCATAGCTACATTATCCCCAAAACTTTCCTCCAAAATTTTGCAATCAAATTGACTTAAAACCTGATTCACTTTGTTTGTCTGATTTATTTGGAATTGAAAAGAAAGTTCGGCAGTAACGAGCTTTTTTATTTTTTCACAATCTTTCAGCACGGCTTGAGCACTCAGGCGATAAGCGCGGGAAAGTCCCCCAGTTCCTAGCTTTGTTCCGCCAAAATAGCGAGTGACCACCACTAAAACGTTAGAGAGCTTTTCGGATTCGATGGCAGATAATATGGGACTGCCTGCGGTTCCCCTGGGTTCACCGGCATCACTATATTTGACAATATCACTCTGATCGGTTTTGATCTTGTAGGCAAAGCAATGGTAGGTAGCATCGAAAAACTCTTGGGATATTTTCCGGATCCAATTTCGCGATTCTTCTTCTGAGCTTACAGAAAGGGCAGTAGCTATAAAGATAGAGCCTTTGATTTTGAGCTTTGACCGGGTGAGGTCTTTTATGGTCAAATACTGGTCCGGGGAATCGTCCCTCATTTTGTGGGATTATCTTTTGTTTTTGCTAACAAGAACTGTTGGATCATTCTTTCAAATCTGCTTTTGTAGAGTAAGTCGAATTTGTCCATTTCAAAGGGAACTAACTTCTCTGCCTTCAATCTGACCAAAGCGGCTTCTTTTCTGGCTTCACTAACGGTAAGTTTCCCGCTTTTAATCTTCTCACACACTTCATCCACGATCTTTTGCAGTTTTTTTATTCTCTCATCGTAGTCTAAATATTCTTTCATGAATTTTTACTCAAATTTCAACATCTCCGAAATGTCAAGCTTCAGACTCACCTAAGGTCTGCCTAAAGGGCTTGTTGAAAAACCCTCTTGTTCGTGCGGGAATTGGAATTCCCGCACGGAATTGGTTCGGGAAATCCAATTCCCGAACCAACTTAAAAACCGCGAAAGCAAGCTTTCGCACTCCAAAAGTCATTTTAAAGGTAATCTAAGACCAAGTCTAAATCATCTACACCTTCTATTGGGACGGCACCTTCCTGGATTAAATCTTCCACTTTTGGGGAATTCTCTTTTCTGACCACAAACAAAGGCTTTCCTTGTTTTATGGCTATATTCATGGCATCCATGGTTCCGGAACTATCCTCATTCATCTCCACGATGATAACCGCCTGAGATAATCCTATCACGATTCTGTTTCTTGCCATCAATTGACCTACGTTAACCGGAACATTTAAACTGTATTCGGTGATCAAAGCTCCGCTTTTGCAGATCTGTTCTGCCAAGGATACATTTTCGGATGGATAAATATTATTCAAGCCCGCTCCCAAAATGGCATAGGTTTTTCCACCTTCTTTGATTGCCCCGAGATGCGCCGCAGAATCAACACCCCGGGCCAGTCCGCTCACCACCACCACTTTTCTTTTGGCTAAAACTCTCCCTATCTCCACTGCCTTTTCTATTCCCTCTGCGCTTGCCTCGTGGGTGCCTACCACGGCCACAAACAAGTCATTCTGAATCGGAAATTCCCCTTTGAAATAAAGAAGCGGTGGAGGATCATCGATCTCCTTTAGGCTTTGAGGATAGTCGGAATCCAAGATGGTATAGATGCCAATTCCCAGCTCCTCCAGGTATGAGATATGCTCCTCAATTTCAGTTAGAAAATCTTTGGAGTTAAGGATTTCGTCGACCTTGCTGGCGGTCATCCGGGGTAAAGACAAAAGCTCTTCTTTGGTGGCTTTATATACATTCTCCGGGGAGCCGAAAGTTATAAGGAGCTGTTGAAACGTTTTGGGACCGATCTTCGCTTTCTCCCTCAAGGCTATCACATATTCTCTATTTCCCAATCGACACCTCGAAACACTGAATCAGAAAAATTTCAAACATAGCTGGTTTTAGCTAAGACCAAAACAAAAATCTTATCTGCCCCGGCTTGGCTTAAAATCTGACAAATGTGGTTTGTGGTAACGCCTGAATCATAAAGATCGTCCAACAACAATATTTTCTTTCCAGAGACCGGTAGAGGGTTATTCAAACGGAAGGTCGAGATCACATTCTCTTTTTTAGCTTCTTTATCTAAAATTCTTTTTTGGAGCTTCGTGATTCTGGTCCTTTTTATCACACCCTTTTCCCAGCGAATCCCGGTGCCTAAAGAAATCCTTTCTGCTAAAAAGGAGACCGGATCAAAAGGACGGCTGGTAAAGGATGGAGGAACAGTAACAATAAAGTTCGATGTTCTCAACAAGTTTTGACGGTTTATCAATTCCGCCGCCAAATCAGCTAATATCACTCCTGCATCTTGGTCAAACTGATACTTGAATCTATGTAATAACTCTCCTATTGGAGTTTTCTCTCTGTGTGCGTTTTTTGGTTCACTATATAGCCCCAAAGCATAGCCAGAATCGAAACTCCCTTTAAGGGGAATAACATTTAGGTCGGTTAAGGCTATCTTTTCGATTTCTTGTTTGGATTCAAATAACCAGCCAAGTCCCAACCTGTCCAGAAATCTTTTGGTATTACCCCAAGCCACTTTATCTAACTGAGGCAAAAATCTCCTCAGCCGTCAAAAGGTTCAAAGCGTAAATTAAATTGTCTCTCTTTCTTTCGAAATCGGCTAAAGATTCTTTATCGACCGGTTTTGCCGAGGGCACAATCATCTTAAGGGGATTAACATATCTGCCACCAGCTTTAACCCGATAGTCTAGATGCGGACCAGTAGCATAGCCGGTGGTTCCCACATAGCCTATTAAGTCTTTCTGACCCACCCGCACTCCCGTTCTTATCTCTTTGGCAAAGCGGGAAAGATGCCCATAGGAGGTGACAAAACCATTCGGATGCCTGATCTCAACTACTTTACCCAAACCTTTCTCCCAACCGGCATATTTAATTACTCCATCACCGGAAGCCACCACCGGTGTTCCCGTAGGAGCGGCATAATCTACTCCCCAATGAGGACGATAGACCTTGAAGATAGGATGAAGTCGGCTATAGGAAAAGCCGGAGCTTATCCTTCGATAATTTAAAGGAGATTTTAGAAAGGCTTTCTTCAACGATTTGCCAGAAAGATCATAATAATCTTTATGTCCGGTGGGATCTTGATATAGCACCGCCGGATGGGTCTGCCCGGTTAAACTATATTCAGCGGCTAAAATATCGCCATACTTTACGAACTCACCGTTTTTATGATATTCCTCAAAGATCAGTCGAAAGCTGTCACCTTTTTGAGGCTCGGTCAAAAAATCTATGTCCCATTCGAAGATCTCAGTGAATTTCAAAATCAGCTCCGGACTTTGACATTCTTTTATCATCGACTCCCACAGCGAGCTTTCTATTTTCCCCTTCATTGATTTGACTATGCAAGTAAATTCGAGCGGAACCACGGAAGCTTCAAGTTTGCTATTTTGCCCTCTCACTTCATATTTTTCTTCCATCCCTTTCTGATACTCAAAAAACAAAATCGAATCCGGAGTGGCTACTAAAGTATAGAAATCACCGGGGAGGGATTTTTTTAAGTTGAACGCATCGCCCAGAGTCGAAGTGAGCCGATGGATAAGCTGAATGGGCACCCCTTTTTTCAACAAAGAGAGATATAAAGATTCATTTTTATCCAGCTCTCCTTGAAAAATGCACGCCAGGTTTATGGGGTTGGGATCATTTTGGTTGAGGTTTTTCTTCTGTAGTTGGGGCTCAAAATTATTTAACCTTTGTCCCAGTTGAGTCAAAACAAAAAGAAAAACCAAAAAAGAGAATATTTTTAAGATTTTTCTTTTGCCCAGCAATCTAAAGTTCATTTTTCCTCCCTCTTACGTCGGTTGTCCCAGAATTGTCTTTATGGTTTCCGCCTGAGGCGGATCCCGCTCTGCGGGACAATAGCTTAGCGAAATAATACAAAAGTCATTATTTTTGTTACCATGTTTCCCCCTCACCCTAACCCTCTCCCCCGAGGGGAGAGGGAACGAGGAGAAAAACCCAAGTAGAATGACAAAAAACTCGAATGAGTGCATACGTATTTTTTACGTTCGTTTTAGCACAAAATCAACGTGTCTCAAGATCCTGCGGACAGTTCCCAGCCCATTTGGGCGTAAGCTCCAAAACCTGACTAAAGTCAGTGCGAATGCATCCTGAGATTAGAACAACAAGGTTTTTGTTGTCTCTAAATCTTGAGGACACTACTGTCTCCTCCACTAATGGGTCTCCGAAAATACGTCGGCTGAGTATATGTAGATTTCCGCATCCTTGTCCTTCCAGCAATTTTTGTCATATATGCCGGCTTTATAGCAAAGCTCCTCCAGAAAAGTTATTCGGTCCCATCCTTGCTCGGTTGCCACTTGAGGCAAAAACACTCCCTGGTGATATCCTTTCTTGAGGATTATTCCGTGTTTGCCAATCTCGATTTCATTTATATCTTCTATCTTTTTTAGAGGGGTTAAAACCGAAATTTCCAGCTCCAATTTGTCTAACTCTTCTGAACTAACTGGAGGAAATCTGGGGTCGTTAAGGGCGGCAGCCTCTGCCATCTCTTGGACAGTGATATACAGAGGTTTTATGGCTTCGATGTAACCGATGCACCCTCTCAATTGACCATGCTCTTTGATGGTAACAAACGCACCTCGATTCTCTTTCAAAATGGGGGAATCAACTCTGAACTCAGGAAGTTTTTCGCCTTTAACTTTACCCTCGATGGTCTTTCGGGCAATGTTTAAGAGAACTTTCTTATCTTCTTCGGAAAGTCCCAAACTGACTCCAACCTTTTTCACCTCCGATTTCATCTTCTCTTTTTTCGGATTTGCTTGGGAATTATACATCACCGCCGCCATATATCCCACCACGCCGGACTTGTCTCCGGTGACATCTCCAGAGTTTGCATATTTTAAAACTTTAGATTTATCTGCCCCTAAGCTCTTTGCCGCAATCATAGTTGCCACGATGGGGCTTCCTCCACAGGCTTCGCAGACATCAGAAGAAAGATCTTCAAATAATCCTTCCGGGTCAAAGTCATTCACGTGGTTTATCACTATGCTGTCCAGACGCACTGCTTCTGAATATGGATGAAAGTGTGAAAGATCGGAGCTGGCTACAATTAAAGCATTCTCTCCCTCTAAAGCCTTTGCCAAAGCTTGACCCAGAGCCTCACAAGTGGCATAATCTTGATCTCCGATAACAATGGCGACGAGTTTGAATTTACCCAACACCGTCTGGAGAAAAGGGAGTTCAACCTCCAAGGCATGTTCACCCCTCATCCCCGCAAAACCATGCCCCTTATCTGAAAGAAAAATTCTCTCACTTTGCCCGGCTATCTTTCCCGCCAAGGTGGTATCTACAGGAATAGTTCCCAAAGGAGTTTCATAGGCACCTCCATTATATATTGAGGCGCCCGGGAAATAGGCAACGTGGCTGGGAGAAATCACCACCACCGTCTCAAAAGAGAGACCCTCCAAGAGCTTGAAGGCATAGGCCGCCACCTGTCCAGAATAGATGTAACCCGCATGAGGAGCGATCAGGGCTATGATCTCTCCTGGAGTTGGCTCTTTCTTTGCTTTCTTGAAAAAATCAGCCAATTGCTTGTTTAAAGCCACTGGATCATCTGTGTAAAATTGACCTGCCGCCGCAGGCTTTCTTATTTGTCCCATTTTAAATTTTCCCTCCATCTTGTTATCCGCCTCCGCTTGCGAATTTGACTCTTTGTCACA
>Ga0315277_10002292_pt1 | contig 26793 bp, 8 predicted proteins | sample YL17G05_15_MG_FD_203695 | JGI IMG/M metagenome (GOLD analysis project Ga0315277, IMG submission 203695) | Sediment microbial communities from Yellowstone Lake, YNP, Wyoming, USA - YL17G05_15 | ecosystem: Environmental > Aquatic > Freshwater > Lake > Sediment | place: USA: Wyoming | collected... | reverse complement strand
ACAACGCCATTTCAACGCTCGTTGCTAAATTTGCTGCTTTCCATCGTTCAACGAACGAGCGAGCGGTAACGTTTGCCCCCGTTATGTTTTAATTTAAGCCAGAATTAATGCCATTAACAGTTTTACAAAAAAAATACTTCGCGCCGATCGTCTAGAGGTATGATGTAGCCCTGCCATTTTACTGATCTGTCGATCTCGAAGCAGAACGGCTGCGGCCCGGGTTCGATAATCATCGTGATTCCCACGATATCGAAAATCCCGGTCGGCGCATATTTTTTCCTTCCTTTTCACGAGCTTTTTAACCTCGACCGTACGTCAGCAGTTTTATTCCTTGAAACCATGATGAGCATCACGCTAGAACGCGCCTGTGGTTATCCGTTCATCGTGTCAAATCGCAAGGAATTTATCGACAACGCCTTTCCTTTCATATGCAATGATGTGGAACATCGTCACAACGCATGACTGCAACAAGAACTGCCGGTATTGCCGCAACCAGGAGGCCGAGCCCCCGTTCCCGCGTCGCATCGCCTATGATATTGCCGCGCTCAAGCGGTTCATCGAAAAAGATCCGCATGCCATGATTGCTTTTTACGGCGGGGAACCGCTTGTCGGCATAGAGTTCGTGGAACGCATTATGGACGAGATACCCGCCGAGAAGTATGTCTTGCAAACCAACGGCACGCTGCTGGATCGCCTCAATCCGGACAAGTACCTCTCCCGGCTGGATTGCATTCTCTTATCGATCGATGGCCCGAAGAAAACCACGGATTATTACCGTGGCGAGGGCACGCACGACAACGTGCTTGCCAACGCGCGGTTGCTGCGGCGCAAGGGATTCACGGGCGAGATCACGGCACGCATGTGCGTTTCCGAGCACTCGGACGTGTATGAAGACGTGTCGTACTTGCTTGGCGTGCAGGACGACGACGGCAAGTTGCTGTTTAACGGCGTGCATTGGCAAAATGACCTCCAGTTTGGCGACCGGGAGGAATGGCGCGATCTCGACGGCTGGCTCGCCAGCTCGTATTATCCTGGCCTCGACCGGCTCATCACCGACTGGATCGATGGCATAGAACGCGATCACGCGGTCCGCTTGATCTATCCCTTCAATGGGTTGGTGAAAACCATGCTCACCGGTATTCCAGCCAAGTTGCATTGCGGCTGCGGCCACTTCTACTTCAACATCTGCACTGACGGCAAGATCACGGCATGCCCCGTCTCGTCAGATTTCTACCCTCTTTTCGAGATGGGCAACATTTTCGACAACGTGCCCGCCGATCTCGAAAAGGCGATGGTCCCGGGAGATCCCTGCCCGGCATGCGACGTTTACGCGATTTGCGGAGGGCGGTGCCTATATGCCAACATATTAAAGCCGTGGGGCGAGGATGGGTTTAAAAAGACGTGCGAATCCATCGTATACCTCATCAACGCGTTAAAAGCCGTGTTACCACGCATCCAAGCATTAATCGATCAAGGAGATTTGGATGCATCGCAACTTGATTACTTCCAGTACAACGGTTGCGAGATTGTTCCGTGATACGAGGAAAAAAGGAAGTATCGATCGCTCACTTGTACTCGATCTTGTCATCGGGCAGGTACGGGCACTTGACGAATACAAATTTCAGATCTTCCTTGCCGGTATTGTGGATGTCGTGCTTTTCCTGAGCCTCGACGAGGAACGCATCGCCGACGGCAGCATCGTGCTCGTGATCGTTCACGATCATCTTCCCCTTCCCGTGCACGAAATAAAACGTTTCTTCGGTTTTCGCGTGGCCATGCGCGCCCATTTTTTGGCCGGGCTTGAGCACGAAAACGCCCCAGTCAATACTTGGCCCCCGGATCATGTATTTCGGTCCTGAATCACCGTTGCGGTATTTCAAGTCTTTTTCGGTCACTTTTTTCATTTCATTTACCCGTTTATATGTAATGGAAGGTATGGTTCCAACGCAAAAAAAAACGCTTGTGTTTTCATAATGCATCCGTCAAGAGTTGCGTGAGCAGCTCCTTGGTCGTGTCGCGTGGGTTGTTTAATAGTGAGGTGCCCTTGGTATCGTTGACGATGGCTGGGATGTCGGCTTTTTTCAAGCCCAGGCCGGATAATCTAGTCGGAAGCCCCATCATAGATAACAAGGTAAAAATGTTCTCGATTGCAATATTTGCCAAATCACCGTCTGAAAGGTTTGCATATGCCGCATCTTTTTTCATCATCGCGCCGATCACGGCGAATTTCCGGGTCACCTCGGGAATGTTTCCTGCCAAGTTGAATTTCATCACGTGCGGGAGCAGCACACCGCAGATCAGACCGTGATGAATGGCATGAATCGCCCCTATCGGGTGGGCAAACCCGTGCACGGCGCCGAGCTTCGCATTCGAGAACGACAGAGCACTCAGCAGGTTGCCGAAGAGCATCTGCTCGCGGGCATCGATGTCGCTTCCATCCTTCCAGGCCTTGTATAACCAGTCCCAGATGATCCCTATCGCCCTCTCGGCAAGCAAGTCCGTGAACGGGTTGCTCGCCTTCGAAACATAGGATTCGATGGCCTGCGTGAGCGCGTCCAGCCCTGTATGCGCCGTTACCTCAGGGGTCATCGAAACCGTGAGAACGGGATCGAACACGGCGACCCTCGCCATCATCTTATCGCCACGGATGCTCAATTTCACGCGTTTCTGCTCGTTGATGAGCACGGCGTTGTTGGTGAGCTCGGAGCCGGTCCCGGCAGTGGTGGGCACCGCGATGAAGGGGATCCCATCGTTCACGAGATCCTTGCCTTCTTGATACATTGCTGCCGACCCTTCGTTTCTCGCGAGGCCAGCGACGGCCTTCGCGAGATCGATGGTGCTGCCACCGCCGATACCCAGGACCCAGTCGTATTTTTGTTGCCTCACGGCGATAGTGACTAACTCGACCTCGCCGACGGTCGGTTCGGAACCCTTTCGGATGCTTTCCCTCACGGCCAGCTTCTTCGCTTCGAACTCAGCCATCAACCCGGGATATGTGCTCGATTTCTCCTTGAGATGCGCGCCCGTGATGAGTAACCCGCGCTTGCCAAATTCCTCGCAAATATTTGGAATATCCTTCCACGCATTCCGCTTAAACACGATCCTTGGCGATCGGAACTGGAATGGTTTGAAATCGCCGCTCATGAATGACGTATTGCCCGTTGCGATTTTTAACTTTTACTTCAGGGGTCTAAAAAACTCGAAGGACAAGTTGCACAGCGTTTTAGGAATCGCGGGAAGCGAAAAAAAAATTGAAGTGAGATGGCCGTTCATTGTTATTTTGATAGCTTGTTTCGAATGAAATTCAATAGCCCGCCAGCGAGCAGCAATTGCATTGCCCGGCTCGACAAGTGGTGATTTACCGGGATATCCATTTTTTTCGTGACGTCCCTGGCAACGTATTGCGTTTTTGCGCCGCCCTCGAGGTATTTCCGCAAGCTCGGGAATTCGATGATATCATTCACGTCGATGGCGTCGGCTTGCTTGGGATCGGCGAACTCGAGCGGGATGATGCCGAAATTGATGAGATTGGCCTCGTGGATCCGTGCAAACGACTTGACGAGCACGACTTTTACTCCAAGATGCATGGGGGCAATCGCCGCGTGTTCCCTGGAGGAACCTTGCCCGTAATTCGATCCACCGACGATGACCGTGCCAGCTTGTTCTTTTTTCGCCCGTTCAGCGAAGGTCTTGTCGATGCGCTCGAACACGTGCTTGGCGATCTCGGGAATGTTACTGCGCAAGGGGAGGATCTCCGCGCCTGCGGGCATAATGTGATCGGTCGTGATGTTGTCGCCGACCTTGATGATCACCTTGATTTTCAGGATATCCGGCATCGGGGGCGCGACGGGCACCGGCTTGATGTTGGGGCCATAGATGACCGAAACGTTGCTGCCATCTGCAGGCGGGATAATCATGCCATCATCGATATGCAGCGAGGCCGGGATTTCCGGGAACGAAACGCTGGTCAGCTTCCGGGGATCGACGATCTTCCCTGCGAGGGCTGATGCCGCGGCGATCTCGGGGCTGGCCAGGTATACCTCGGCATCTTCAGTACCCGACCTGCCCTGGAAGTTCCGGTTGAACGTGCGCAAGCTTTTCCCGCGAGAAGGTGGGGCAAAGCCCATCCCGAGGCATGGTCCGCACGCGGACTCGAGAATCCTCGCACCGCTTTGGATGAGAATGCCGAGCGTGCCGTTTTTTGCCAGTTGTTGCATGACCTGGCGGGATCCCGGGCTTATTCCGAGGCTCACGGTCGGCGCGACCGTTTTTCCTTTCATAATCGCGGCGACCATCATGAGGTCCCGGAGCGACGAGTTCGTGCACGACCCGATGGCGACCTGGTCGATCGCGGTGCCTTCGAGCTCGGTCACGGGAACGACGTTGTCTGGGCTATGCGGTTTCGCGATAAGCGGGACCAGCGTCGACAAGTCAATCTCGATCACCGAATCGAAATCTTTGTCATTCTTGGCAGCGGGCATCGATACCCATTCTTTATCGCGTTTTTGCATGCCGAAATATGCCTTTGTCTTCTCGTCGGAAGGAAAAATCGACGTGGTGGCCCCGGTCTCCGCGCCCATGTTGGTGATGGTTGCGCGCTCCGGCACCGAAAGGGTGGCAATGCCGTCGCCGAAATACTCGAAAATTTTCCCCACGCCGCCCTTGACCGAGACCTTCCGGAGGAGCTCGAGGATGATGTCCTTGCCGGACACGAACGGCTGGAGCTTTCCTTTCAACTTGATACCGACGATCTCGGGCATCTTCAGCTGGAACGGCTCGCCGCCCATAGCAACGGCCACGTCGAGCCCACCGGCACCGATGGCGAGCATGGCGGCTCCGCCTGCTGTCGGCGTGTGGGAATCGGAGCCGAGCAACGTTTTGCCGGGAACGGAGAACCGTTCCAGGAACACCTGGTGGCAGATGCCATTACCTGCACGTGAGAAATAGATGCCATATTTCGCCGCGACAGACTGCAAGAAGCGGTGGTCATCCGCGTTCTTGAAATCGGTCTGCAAGGTATTGTGATCCACGAACGACACGGATTTCTCGGTTTTCACCCGGGGGATGCCGAGCGTCTCGAATTGAAGGTATGCCAATGTCCCGGTCGCGTCCTGGGTGAGTGTGTGATCGATCTTGATGGAGATGTCCTTGCCCTTGTCCAGCGAGCCCTCGACGAGGTGTGCCTCCAGGATCTTCCTCGCGTTTGCATTCGACATGGTACTCGGATAATAAGAATGAAAGCACTTCATTAAATAGACGGAGTAAGATCTAGCACGTGTCAGCCATGCCGGGAACTATCGTTGAAAAGCTACTCAACAACCATCTCGTTCAAGGAACATGCGAAGTCGGCGAGATCGTCGAGTGCAAAGTTGATTTGCTTATGTTGCATGAAATGCTCGGCGACCAGATCGCGAGGATTGCACGAGAAGCGGGATTGACCAAGGTGTGGGATCCAGCCAAGATCGTGACCGTGCTCGATCACTGGGTGCCGGCCCCGACGGAGAAGGTCGCCATCATCCACCAGGAATACCGACGCTTTGTCAAGGATTATGGTCTCGTGCACGATCTCGGCATAAACGCGGGGGTCTGCCACGTGGTCGTGCCGGATAGTGGCTTTATCAAGCCAGGGATGCTTGTTGTTGGATCCGATAGTCACACAACCTCGTATGGCGCATTGAATTGCATATCGACGGGCATAGGGGCAACCGACGCGACGATCATCCTGGCCAAGGGCACGAACTGGTTCAAGGTCCCGTCCACGATCAAGATTGAGCTTGAGGGAAAATTCCAACAGCTCGTCACGGCCAAGGATGTCGCGCTCCACATGCTCAAGATGTTTGGCACGGACGGGATGAATTACAAATCCATGGAGATCCTCGTGCAACGACCAGAGAGCATCTCCATATCTGGCAGGTTCACGATCGCCAACCTCGGCGTTGAAATGGGTGCAAAGTGCGTGGCGTTCGAGCCGGACAAGTTGCTCGACGCGTGGCTCGCAACCATCGGAATTAGCGGTTACAAGACGGTCTTGCCTGAAAAGAAAGCAGCATACGAGCGACGGGAATCGATCGGGCTCGACACGATCGAGCCCTTGATAGCCGTGCCGCCGTCGCCATCGAATGTCAAACCAGTAAGCGAGATTAAGAACAAGGACGTCGACCAGGTATTCATCGGCTCGTGCACGAACGGGCGGCTCGATGATCTGCAATTGGCAGCAAGCATTTTGAAAGGCAACAAGATCCACCAGCGGGTGCGCTGCATCATCATCCCCGCGTCAAGGCAGGTGTACGAAACGGCCTTGAAAGAGGGACTCATCGAACAATTCGTGCACGCAGGCGCGATCGTCGAATACCCGACGTGCGGGCCTTGTATGGGCGGGCACATGGGCCTGCTCGGGCCCGGGGAGGTGTGCGTGAGCACGTCGAACCGCAATTTCCCGGGCCGCATGGGCGCGCGCGACGCGGAGATCTACCTCGCTTCCCCGGCAACCGCCATGGCGAGCGCGATCACGGGAAAAATCACGGATCCGCGAGAGGTTTGAAGGTCATGACAACAACGCGTGCGTGGAAGCTATCTTTCGAAGGCAAGAACCAAGGATCCGCGTGGTTGCTCGGAAACGACGTGTCGACCGACGACATCATCTCTGGCAAGTATCTCGAAATTCGTGAAGTCGATGCCCTTTCCAAGCACGTGCTCGAGGGCATCGTGCTGGATTTCCCATTCAAGATAAAGGCCGGCGACGTGATCGTGGCGGGCGACAATTTCGGTTGCGGCAGCTCCCGGGAACAAGCCCCTGCACTCCTGAAGCATCTCGGTGTCGGTAGTATCTTCGCGAAATCCTTTGCCAGGATTTTCTTCAGGAATGGGATCAACATTGGTTTGCCCTTGATCACGATCCCGGGAGATGTTGTATCCGCCTTCAAGACAGGAGAAAAAGTCGTATACACCATAGATCCGCCAGTGCTGGAAAACGCTACCAGTGGAAAGAGATTCCAGGCATTGGCCTTCCCTGCATTTTTCTTGAACATCTTGCGGCACGGCGGCGCGATCCCGCTCTTGAAAGCGGATCTCGCCAAGAAGAAATAGCATCACTTTATCTGCCGCACGATCTGCTGCCCCTTTTTCACGCCCTGGAACTCGGCCACGGTGGGGCACTTGATCCGGCTGACGATGAAAACGTGTTTTGCCTTGATCTCGTCGAGATACACGCATAGCGTCTCGAGATTCGCCTGCCCTTTGCCGATGACCACGTCCATGCCGTTCACTGTGTCGACGACGTTTTTCTCGTTATCGGGAATGACGTAACCCACGGAGGCAATCGACGTTTCCAGGATACCGTCGCACAGCTTGTCCATACCGGTATCCCGCAGATCGGCCTTCGTCGCGTCGTTCGAGATGGGCTTGCCTTTCACCATGCACGTCACGTTTTTCCCGTGTTCTTTCAAGAACATAACGAGCAGCTTGTCGAACACGATTTCTCCTGCATTGTCGAGCACGAGCAAGAATTTCTTAACGCGCGGATCGAGGACGAGTGTTTTTAATTTTTTCCGATCATTGATGGCAAACCCCCGGTCATGGATCTCCTCGATGATCTTGAACAATTCGGCGGATTCGAGCTTGAAGTCATGACCCGGCGTGCTGACATCGATCACATTGCCGGCAACGATAGCACAAAGCACGAAATCCATTTTTTCATCAAAATCAGTGATGGATTTGTACCGGTCTAGCAACGATGGGAACATAGATTCGCAGACCTCGTTGCTCCGCCGCTTCACTGCTTCGAAGAGGTCTTCCTTGCCCAGCAGCGCGCAGACCTCGCGGGCGATCTTGTTGCCTATGAGAAACGTGTAAGCATCGCCATTCAAGTCTTGCTTCATCATGTTAATGATTTTTTTCATGCCTGCAGTGATCGTCGCGTGATCGCTCGTGCTGGCCTGGAAGTAGCTCAATGCCATGTCGAGAAGGCACACGGAGCAATACGGCTTGATGAAATGTGCCATTATCATCATAAAACTTTCCGCCGCATAAAACTTTCACGCCGGTCTAAGGCGTGAAACCCGGCCCAAGAGTTGTGGCGTGAATGCATTCGCCGACGTTATGGTCAGGTTGATGAACACGAAGGACGCACCGCAGATGTGGCAGACCACAGTTTTACTTTGCATGACCGGGGGGAGTTGTCGCAGGGTCGCTCCTGGATTGCCCCCGGCGCGGAACCTAGCATTGCGGTAAAAAAAATAAATCAAGCATTCATGTCATTCATATCCGCGTCCCGTTGGCGCGCCAGAACGGGCCTGGCTCGCCCTCGGGCCGCAGCGGGATGACCCACTTTCCGAGACGCTGCCGCCACGCGTTGCAGAACGCTTCCGCGAAACTCGCTTTGCTCGCGCATCGCATGGCCTCCTTGTAAGAATCGTCGTCGAATATCCGCTCCACGACATCCAGGATCGTCGTGCCACCCTCCCCGGCGACACTACTGTTACTACTGCTGCTGTTGTTGTTGTTGATGCCGCTTTCGCCGGCGGAAGCAACGCCAGGGCCGGGACTGGGACTGAGACCGGGGGTGTGGTTCCCGTGCTTCGTGCTCGCTTGCGTGAGCGCGTCGTCCCACTCGCGCTCGATCGCGGCGGCGTGCGGGGCAGCCTCGCCGAGCATGTTGCACGTCTGGCAAAGATCGGGAGCCAGCACCCTACCCTCGCCCCGCCAGAACGGGCCTGGCTCGCCCTCGGCCCGCAACGGGATGACCCACTTTCCGAGACGCTGCCGCCACGCGTTGATGAATGTCTCGGCATGGGAAACCCGCATCAAGTGCCGCAGCGCGTGCTTGTACTCGCGGTCGTCGAATATCCGCAGCGCCATGACGGCTTCCATCCCAGGACCTGACCGGCATATGATCGAGCGGATAATAGTGTTGTCGAAAACAAACCAGTTGCGACGCGGGTCATTCATGGCCATGGAACTGGTAAAGGTGTGCCACTCGTCGATGATGGCGTTGATGTGGGGCGCGGCCTCCCTGAGCACGGGATAGACGTGGCGCAGTTCCTCCTCCAGCGACTCCTCGCCGCCATCGCCCGGCAGGGCTGCAGCGGGCTTGCTCTCGGGCGGCGGCGGGAGGACCCACTTGCCGACCTCGTGCCGCCACGAGCTGACGAATTTCATTACGCGTGCCGGCATGCCTGGCCGCCGCATGAAGTGCTTGTACTCGCGGTCGTCGAAGATGCGCAGCAAGAGGATGAGCATGTCGATCTGGCCGTCCAGCTTCGCGACCTCGAACACGTCGAAGCTATCGAGCGCCACCATTTTGTCTGTCAAGGTGTTCACGGGATCAGGCTGTTTGAGAAGGTTGTGCCAATGGGCTTCGATGTCTCCATAGCGCCGCTCTGCTGCCCAAAACACAGCCTGGAGGCGGATCAGCACGCCCTCGTGCGATCGCCCGGCGTCGCGCCAAAACGGGCCGGGCATACCTTCCGGGCGCAACGGGATGACCCATTTGCCGAGGCGCTGCCGCCACGCGTTGTAAAACTCATCCTCGAAGCCCACTCGATTCAAATGCACCATGACGCTTTTGTAGTCATCGTCGTCGAAGATCCGCGGCAAGATGATGAATAATGAACCCTGGCTAATCGATGCCCTGGCTATCCGGGTTCCATCGGTGTCGATCACGTATTCCTCGCAGCCGGGATGCTTCACGAGGAAATCGGGGTCGTTGAAGATGGCGCACCACTCGCGGTCGATGGCCTTGACGTGCGGGGCGGCTTCCTCGAGTAAACGGTACCACCAGCACAAGTCACGACCCTTCCATATTGAGCTCTTGACGGTTTGAACCAAATTCCCACCCCATCGTATCCCCTCTCGGCCGGGGAGGAAAAAGTCAGCCAATGATTCCAGAGTGATGTCGGTCAGAGGCTGGTTGCAATCGAAGGCTTTTTTCTTGGCCATGGATGATCCCCTCTTCTGAAATGCCGCGTTATATGAAAAAAGAGAAAGTATACGGTCTTAAATCTTTCGGCATCGCTCGGTCTCTGCATCTCAAGAATTTCCGCTAGAAAGGGTTCCATACCACTCCAAGAGCCCGCCACGCTGTAGCGCTGTCGGGTCTATCAAGTCCGGCCACTCATCACGCTCTGGTTTCACCAGGAATGGCACGTGGCTCGCCCCACCTTGCTCGCTCGTGAAGAATGCGAAGTGATATTCCACGCCCTTGACCGTCGCCTCGATGTAGAATACCCGCTTCCCCGTCCAACGCATATAGGGAACGGACGCAGGGAAACTGTCGATACCTGACATGCGCCCCGCGGCGACCTCAGCGGCCACCTCGCCCAGCACCTTGCCCGCTTCCACGAGCCTGCCGATCCTGTCCTTGCCCGCCGGCGTTCTTTCCTCCACATCGGAATCGGCGTGGAGCTCGAAAGGATTCGACCCCGGTATCCACGCTTCGAGGGTGGCCCACCCGTCCGCTCGCAGTCTGAGCGCGAGCGAGAACGGCGACCCGGAAATCGGGACGGTCGCGAGCGGCAAGATGCCGTACCCGCCCGTCGCGAAGTCGGCGTCGTTCCACGAAGGTTCCTCCAGAAACCGCAGCTCCGACCCGGGCGCATCCACCACGTCGTACATCTTCTCGATGGCCTCCAGCATGATTTCCAAGGCTACCGGGATGGTAGGCCCCGATTTCGTAGTCCACTTGCCATCCGTTCCTTGCACCTGGGCGCCATCGCCGGCGACGATACGGTTCGTGGCCTGGCTTTCGAGCAAGGCAAATTTTGCCGTCGTGACGTCGATGGCGGCCGGGATGACGAGGGGCGTGACGTGGCCATGTGCCGGGTCGGCACGCGCAACCGAGAACCCCATGTACTCGTGCCCGTTATCGCCGGTGAAGGTCGACCACTCGATGTAATTGCTGCCCGCGTCCGTGGCGTAGTCGAACTCGTGCCTCGTGCTCGAATGCACGGCGCGGTCGACGGCCTCAATGGCGTCGGCCACGTTCTGCACCTCGAGCATCGAGCCTGCCTTGATCTCGATCAAGTTCCCGCTCGGCGCCGTCGTCCTGATGGCATAATACCCCGGTCGATTGTTGAGCGGCACCTGCCAATCCACGACGTAGTCCTTGCCGTTCTTCACCATCAAGAAGGAGCGGAACGGATTGTCAGATCTCGGCGTGATCGACCACCCTTTGTCGGCGAGCTTGGCGAGGCTTTCCATGACGGATTTGAGCCGCCCGAAATCCCCGTTCTCGATCGATGAACCTTCCAGCACGACGTACCCGCTCGCGCCGGTCCCGGTCATGGCCCACTGGCTCACGGCCATGTCGCAATCGACGGTCTGGTACAGCGTCGTCGCGCCGGCACCGTAAACGTCGAGCGTGAAGGTGACATGTACCTTGCCATCTTGAAGGCTCAAGGCGAAATTTCTCGTGCGGAGCATGCCATTCGATCCATGGGTGCCACGCAGCAGTTTCCCCACCCGATCGAGCAGCGCGCGAAGGTCAACGCCATCCTTAAGCACTCCATTCTCCGAATAATGAACGAGAATCTCGCTCGCGGTGCCAGGATATGCATACACGAGGATCGTTCCCGTCGCGATGTCGCTCGTCGCAGTGAAGGGCACGCCTTGCATCGCGAACGTGTACGTGCAACTGGCGCGGTTCACCGGATCTATCGTGCTCTGCAACCCGTCCACGGTGCCACGCGATTTCGCCGCCTGCAAGTCCGAATTCAACGCCGATGCAGCGTGCGCATATGCATACGCGGCAACCCCCCAAGGATTCGCCACTACATTGCCTCGTCCAGGGTTCAAGACCGTGTTCCACCACCACGCGACTTGCGCGTTCAACACGGTAAAGTAGCTAGCGACGTGGTCTAGCAGTCTCCTATTCTGCTCTACCGCGTCCCCGGCGAAGTCCTCGGCCGAGCAGTGCTGCTCGCCGATGAACCACGGCGGGATGACGCCGAGATAACTGCTGGGAATATTCCACGAAAGCGTCCGGCTGGACGCGTCGTACGAAATTTCGATGTATTCAGGTAAAAGATTGCGGTGTGTCAACGATGCCGGTAGACCGCGCCAAGGTCGGATGCGGATCTCGTGCGGCCCGCTCACGATCGGCGGATATCCAGCCGTGTTTGGCAAGTGCTCATTGAGCTCCTCGGCGATGGCATCCAGGGACATCCGAGCAGCTCGCTCGGGAGCCGCGGCTGCAACTGCCGCGACGACCCCGCTGCTCTCGCCCGTGAGAAGCGCGTGCACGAACGCGGCACGCGAGCTCTCAATCACGGCCGGATCCAGAAAGTGAATGAGGTTCTTCCCTGCTATACTTCCCTCATGACGTGTCCTGAAACTGAGGACCGCCTGGTCGTGCCTGATATGGGAGATCTTGACGGTCTCCAATTCCTTATCCGTCATGCTACCAAGCACCGATAGCAATTCGGTGTACGACGCGATCGTCACCACATCGCCACTCGCGTCCACGTAGCTGATCACCACGTGATCGGGCTGGGCGCGGTACGCGGGATTGGGCGCCATGACCGGCTCCCCAGCATGCCATTGCTCTTTAGGTTCAGCTCGTATCTGGTCCGTCGCGATCGTGGGCGCCAGATCGGTCCGCTGCCCGCTGTACGGTGCGAAAGTGATCTCCCCGGTCACCTGGTCTTGCACCTGCACCCCCCACCCGTACTTGCCGAGGTGGTACCCCCGCGGCGCTCCGTCGGCAGAAACATCGAGGGCCGCGATCCAGTCCATAAGCCATGTCAGCTTGACACCATCAGGAGCAGGGCTATCGTGCAATTCCTCAATGTCAGCAACCGCCATCGTGTACGAGTCGTGCTTCCCCGTCCCGTGATCGAGCAGTTGCAGCTTCAGAGGAACCTGAAGCTCCATCCCCCGGCAAGACCGTGCATAGTGCCACAAGAACCTGGTGATGGCCATCTCATTCTCCCCGCCGATCGGCACGCGGTTCTCCTGGGCGATGACATATGAACCAGGCATGTTACGAGTGCTAATGTCGATGGTATGAAATCTGTCCCCAAGCATCCATCGAAACTCCCGTCCGCGGCATGCGTCAGCACTCCCGGTGGCGATGACGATGTCCGGGTGCGCGGCGTTGAATTCGGCATGCGTGGCGAATGAAATGCGCGTCGCCGCAGCCGTGAAATACTTCGAGATCGTGTTGACGACTTTGCTCGCCAAATTCTTCATCACGGGTTTGTCACCACCATAGAAGCGAACATTCTCGAAGATGAACTCCTTGCTGTCGCCGATCACGACGACATCGACGAAATGTTCCACTTGTTCCATACCATTGCCGTCCACGTACTTCCTCGATCCGCGTTTGAACACCAGGAAATCCGGTTCCTTGTCCTCGAAGGATATCTTCACGAGCACCCCGTCCAAGACGCCGAGCGGCGAATCTTCCGTCGCGAACACAAGCCTGAACGCGGCCTCGGTCATCGCCCCCTTCCACGCACTGGGGCTGAAGATCTTCTCCGTCCGCTCCACGAAGTCATTGAATATCTCCTGCTTACTCGGATCATCCTTGATGGTTTCGATGATGTTCTCGTAACTTGCTCCATAAGGCGTGGCTAGCACGGCAGAGACGTACCGCTTCAAGGATTGTAAATAAACCGACCAGTCTCTCGATCTGATGATTTCCGGCTCGGATCCGGTCTCCCCGGTTTCCTCCGCGACCGCGCTCGTCTCGCCCGTGCCCCTTCGCATGGCATCGAGGGCAAGGACGAACAGCCATTCTTGCCAATCGTGGGAAGACGCTCCTGCCGCGGCGCCCAAGACCATGGAATACTTCCCGCCTTGACTCCGTTTCGTCACGCGCGGGAAGATATCCTCGCCGGGGAATCGCAACGCCAGCATAGCGAACTGGTCTTTGATGCGCGCCAGCACGTCAAGGCGTTCCAGCGTTTCCTCCTTGTCGAAGCTCTTCACGCTCTCGAGGTCTTGCCTCATGCCAGGCCGGCCGCTGTAGAGAGCCTGGTACATGTCCCTCGCGAGCGGGCTAGCGCTGCTCCAGGTCCCTCCAGGCGCATGCTTCGCGAACTCGGATTCCACTCGCGGGTATAGATCGGACAAGACAAGACCGTGCTCTATTAAGCCTGGTAGCACGTCGCGTACCAGCTCGAGCCGCTCCGCGAACCAGGTCATCGCATTGACGTCTCTAGATTTCACGATCTTTTCCACGATCTTCTGCATCGTGCTTAAAACCCGCCTGGTTTCTCCCGCCCCCACCTTTCCCATCTTCTCGAGCGCGGCCTTGACCTTAGCCAAATCGACCTCCGGGTCGACGCTGAGCACCTCACCGCCGCGCATCCAGTCGCGGACGGCCGCAATGTCGGCTTTGTCGACCTCGTCGGCGGAGTGCATGATCCCGTCGCGGTCGCGGACCGAGATGAACAGCTCGTTGCCCTCGGGCACGCCGGACGCGTGGGCGATCGCCTCGCGAGCTTGCTTGCCGGTCACCGGAACCTTGACCCCGGTCTCGGACTCGATCTGGGCACGCGCGGCGCACATGGTCTCGAACCCGTTGAACTGCACCTGGGCCATGATGTTGCTCAAGCGGCGCTTCCCGACCTCGCCCAGGTTGAGGTCGTCCTGGAACGGGTACTGGATCATGCGCCACGCGGGCTCGCTCATGGCGTGGTCGTATTGGGCAAAGTCGAACGAGCCCGAGTCGATTTCCGAGACAATTCTCCGGAGCTGCTCGCGGCACGCGATGGCGCCTTTCATGGCGGCCATGCTCTCGCCGGCCTCCTTGATCCAGAGCTTGTTGAATTCGGGTGCCTCCTTAAGGATCTCGTACAAGTATGCATTGCGCCTGACCTGCTGGTCGAGATGCGCCGTCGCCGCCTCGATGCTGACCATGATGTTCGACATAGCGACGTAGAGGGCGCGCTCGCTCTGGCGCTGCTGGACGACCTCGGTCGACGACTCCAGCGTGCTGAACCACGTGAGCTCGGGCTGGCTGATGGTTTGCGAGCCCCCGCCCATGGTTCTGGCGACGCGCATGCGCACGACGTCGCCCGAGCCGAACGCCTCCGAAAGCACGTTCGAGATCTCGTCTGGGCAACCAAACATGTTGAGTATGTAGCCCAAGCCCTCTTCTTGAAGGAGCTCTTCCCGGATACCTTCCTTGAGCAATTCATGCATGTACCTGCCGATCCACTGGCTGAACGACGTGGCGTACGTGTAGGCACCAGTCCATTCGCCGGTAGCCTTGTCGAGTACTTGGGTCAGGCCGCCGGTGGCCTGGTCAATGCCGAAGCGTGCCGGCATCTTGCACGGGATCTCGTATTGGCCGCCTGCGACGCCTTGAACATTGACCCATGTATTCTCCAAGATCTGGCCGGATATGCCGACCGTGAGGACGCAGGTAACGACCATGACTATGGCATTGAAAAGAGCGATGCGCCAATCTCCGCCCTTGAAGATGTCTCCAGAGCTGGCCGCCTGGTACGCATTGACATAGCTCGACGAGAAATACATGAGGGCATAATCGATGGCATAGTTCGGGTCGGTCATGGGTGCCATGTACCACGGCACGTGGACCGTGCCAGCAGCGTCCTCGATATCCCGGGTCTCTTTGGCATTCCACGCGTATGAAGGTGCTGGACCGCTCCTCGACGTTATCTCGAAACCGAAGCGCCCCTTCTCGTCGATCGTGTACATCAAGCGGCCGAGCCTGCCGGCGGTGCGCCGCTGGATTACTTGCTCGGTCGTCGTCACGGGGGTCGTGTCCGACCAATAGAGGTGCGCGGTGCCGTTCCCGTCTCGCGTGTATCGCACGCTCATGCCGGCGTTATCGATCGTACCGGTAATGAGCACCGTGCCATTGCATCCCGGCCAGATATCTGCATATGACTTTGGCTTGGAGAGTTGAGTTTCCATGGCGGCCGAACCGCACAAGAGAGCACCGACCCTCAACACTCGCGACCAGTTGTTGTGTATCGTGATGGCGAACGAGTAATCGTCTCCATATTCATATGTGCCTCGACTGGTGACGTCTTGCAAGTCCACGATCTCGGCCACCGCGGACCACTCCGATGCATCAACAACACCCCATTCCAAATATGTCGCTGTCACGTTCGATCGAGGAGGCGTGTAGTGGTATTCATATTGCGTCTGCATCATGAAGAATGCAGGATACAACTCGTTGCAGAACGAGCCGTTGCCGCGGTACATGTCGTGCACCGCATGCGTGAACATGCTGTCCGTCGACGCTTGATAGAGCCCGAGGCGGTAAGTCTCGCCAATGAATTCCCCGTGGACCGAGCCTTCCATGTCAGGCAGCTCGAACGACACGCGGAACGGGTCCGGCTTGTTGCTCGGGTCCTCGTCCAGCGCGTCGGCATAACCGATAGCCGACGTGCCGATGTACTCGTAGGGATACACGCCTTCCTTGCCGACATCCGTCCGCATGACCTCGGTTGCTTTCGCGGGGTGGCCGGCGCGGCACTCGCTGATCGCGCCCCAGATGCCCTTCGATGCCTGGCTCCACAAGTAAAACAGCGCCATGGTGAAAATGAAACCACCTATCGGCCCGAGGAATATAGTGCCCAGGATGCCGGCTAGCACCATGATACCAATGCTCACTGCCAAACTCGCAGCTTGCTGGACGAGCCACCACCCATCGATGTTTGCCATGAAGTCGTTCCATGCCATGTCGTAGGCGTATTGCGACGCGTCGAATGGTTCCCGCGGGTCGAGCCACGAGATCGGGAAGAATCGGTCGCCGCCGCCCGTCTTGAAATTCGCAACTTCCCAGTCGAGCCTGCGGTTCCCGTTGTAATCGTAGGCAACGCCGATGCAACGCGGCGTCGAATCCTCGGTTTCCACGTCGTAATAATTGTAGGACTCGTTCGTGAAGATATACATGGTCTCATACGCGTTATTATCATCGGAATCGTAGAAATAAATAACGCCCGGCTCTGTCCGTATCTCGTCGGGCAAGGCGGTGCGTGGGTCCGTCACAACGATCGTGGACGGGTCGTCGATCACGATGACATCGCACGTGACTTGCTGGTCGCCATCGGGACCGAGCATGATGAACGTGCGCTGTTCTTCGAGGTCGCAGCTCTGCTCCGTGATGCCGTCGGTCGAAACCGTGTGGGTCTCGTAGGTCCGGGTGCCGTCCCATGACGTTGCCGTGCTGTTCGCTCCGAGCTCGCGGGGCTGCGTTGCCCAGTAGTCCGCGTGCTGCGCGTTGACCTCATACTGTCCATCAAAATCCATATCCACTTGCTCCGACATTTCATGAAGCTCGGACGAGCCATCCCATTTCCACGCGTGGTGCTTCCACGTGCTCGTCGCAGCATCCCAGATCGTGAGGTTCGACAGCAAGGTGCTCTTCGATGAAACGGTCACGCTGCTTGACTGGATGTAGTTATACGAGCCGTCCTCGTCGAGATCGATGCGGGTCTCGTTTATTCTCTTGTGCTGCGCGATCGAGATCTGCGAGCCTTGCGCGGCGACAGTCGTCGTGTGGTCGAACGACCACGATTCCACCTCGCAGAGCCCATTTGTATTTCCGTCGATGCCGACCATGCAATTGTCGCCATCGAGATAAGGCGTGATTTCGACGCTAGACGCGATGATACCTGTCCATCCCGCGCTGCAGACCACCTCGCCCTCTGCGAAGGCGACCTTGGAAGTCCATTCCACGCGTGCGAAGCCCGTGGCATTGTCGAACGACAGAATCTTGCCCGTTGCGCCTCCAGTAACGCTTATGATCGCTGCGCCTGGCAGTGGGGCAACCCCAAAGGCCGTCGATGCAGTAAATTGCACGCAGAACGACGCGTTGCCATCTTGGTCGTAATATTGGATAGCCAGGTCGAGCACGCCATTCAGATCCGTGTCCATGGCCTCAGACATCACGAAAGACTGGCGCTTCGCTGCGATCACGCACCCTTCACCCGCAGCCACCCATTCTGGAGAGAGTGGGCCGACATACGCAGTGCCGAGCAAGTACGACGTACTCTGGATGGCGTTCGATTGCCAGTCGAAGCTCTTCGCATAGAGCGGGTCAACGATGGTGCCAGACGAGCAATTGAAACGCGTGATCTCGACTTGCTGCAAATCGATGCTCGCTGCCGATATTAAGGTGATCTTCCGCAAGCTGCCGCTGAACGTTATCTCGCCATATGCTGGTAAGTAGATGCCATCTGCAGGAGTTGACTGGTCACGCAAGCCGCGGAACACGGCCTCGGTGAAGCCCGCGCCTTCGGTAAAGGCCGTGATGGGCACGGGTACGTTGATCGACGTCTTGTTGTACAAATCGAGCTTCAAGTACGATGCGGACGATTCGTGCTCGAAATAGAACCCGGTGAGCGCCACGATGCAAGATTCATTGTTGATCTGGCTCGCATTCGTCCATTGCACGATGTATTGCACGGTATCGACGCCATTTGAAAAACCCGCGGGAAGCGCAAAGCAGTCATCTATCGTGCTCTGATTATAGAACCTGGACGTGAACGATGCGACCACGACCCCCGCCCGCAAGAATATGAACGTGATCTTCTCAACCATGGACGGTTGGGTTGCATACACCTGGTAACCGAAGTTCTTGTAATGGCTCCACGCCACCTGGTAGGCCCCGCCGCCAGCATCGACGCGGTCGAGGCCGGGCGCGAAACGGCTCAGCGAGGTATAGTCGATAGTCAGCTGGGCCGCGGCGGTGGATGCCCGCAGCATCCCGATGTCGAATTCCATGTCAACTTTCTCGTCCATCGATGCCTTGTATGATGCAATGTCCAATGACATGTTTGATACTGCGCTGCTGGAGAAGTTCGTGCCGACCAGGTACCCGGTATCGAAATAATCATTCGCCAAAGCCGTGGCGTTCAGCATCGCGTTGGTCCCGTTTGCATACTTACCTTGGAACGAGACCGTGAAACCGCACCATCCGTCCTGGCCGTTGATGAACAAGTCCCCAGCACCGGCGAAGTTGCTCCCGGTCGCGACTGATCTCGCCGAGAACAAGCAAAGTGGTGGCCGGCAATTCGCGAGCGCTCCATAAAAGAAATGCGTTGCTCGATACGCGTTGCCATTCGCTTCGTCCCGCGGGTAAACCGTGGGCGGTGCTACGAATCCACCGAAATCTTGCTCGAATGTCAACACGTCACCATCGATCGACACCTTTATATTCGCCGTGTCCATAAAACACTTATTCGCCGTTAATGCCGTGTATATCTTGTCGGCAACAGTCGCCGGCGTCTCGCTCTTCGTGACCCAGTCGAACCAGTCATTGATGATTCCCGAAATATCCTTGGGCCCGATTTGCACGAAGATGCGGTGCGCTTCAGGCACCGAAAAGAGAGCCGGGTTTTTGGCGCTCTCGATCCCGAAGGCCGTATCTGGTGCGAGGTCAAGTTTCCCTACCAACACTGCCCATTTCTCACCGGCCACGTTGTTGATGATGAAGTGGTCATAGAAATAGGTCTCCGGGATCTGGTCGTATGGCCAAGCACCGCACTGGACAGTGATCTCGTGCTTTGCTTTTTGGAGCGAGCCAGTATCGGCCGCGAGCACGCCGGTGCGGATGTTGAGGTAGCCCTCTTTCCACGCGCTGTACGGGAATAACGTGGTACTGGTCATGGTCGACGTGTACGGGATAGGACTGGAGAAATCAGGAACGATCGAGTAGTTGCGGTTATAATACAAGTCGCGTTCTGGGAGTGCTTGCTGGATGTTGCGATACAACCGGACATCGACATAATCAGGCTCGGAACCGTTGATCTCGGTCGACGGCCAGATTCGGACACCATCGATCGACGTCTGCGATGTTGGAATGACTTGCATGATGGGGCTCGTCGTCGCCACCCAGGTCTCGTCTGCATACGACACCGGCAAGTTCTGCACGTTGCTAAAGGGCGCGATCAGCGCCGTGTTCGTGCCGAACGCGAAGTCCCGGCCCGCGTAGTAATTATCATATTTCGGCGAATTCCACGCAAGAGCTTGATCAGCGTACTTGAAGCAATGCTCGTCCCAGAACTCGACGCGCGTCTTATTCGTTGCCAATGCGTTCCGCAACGACGTCGTACCGAGGTCGAATTGTTGGCTGAAGTTCTTGACCACGATGTCCTTGACGCCCGGGGCCTTGCGGTAGGTCATGATGATATCATCCATGATGCCATGTGCATTGCCGTTCGCAGGCAGGTCGTTGAGCACGATGTCGCCGAACGAGAATTCTTGCGATGCGAGGGCCAGCGATGCCGCATTCTGGGGCTTCGATAATGCCCAATAATTCGAGAACTGGTAGTAGTGCCATGGCTGCACGATGACCGTGACCTTGCGATCATACTGGGCGAGGTGCTGGGCATTGTAACCGACGCCGGTCATGGGATTATTCGCACGCTCGCCGGTCGAATCGTAGATCGTGAAAATACCAGATGCAACCGTCGGCATCTCCCGGGTACTTATCCATTCATCGAGCTTGAATCGCAAGAACACGTTGCGCGATGCGATGTCGTCCTCGGACCCGGCAGTCGTGTTAATCGAACCATCACCATCCATGTCCGTGATAGGCATCTCGTAATACGTCCAGTCGTTGCCGTTGGGCGTCGATGGGGATTTTTTGCCGTTGTTGTCATCCTCGTGGAACGCGTTCTTGATGTCGTCCCAAGTCGCTGTCGCCGGGTTCATGAACGGGTCTGATGGTATGTCGTAGTCTTGCACGTTCAAGATACCCGTGAGGTTGCCCGTGATGGCGAATTGCAAGTCATCGGTCAAGCCGTTGTGCGTGCCACCATAGCGATCGAGCCCCATGTTCTTGGTCACGTTGTTGCAATAGAAACTCAAGAATTGACTGCTGAATAGGCGCTCTTTGACCCGCTGGGGCATCAGACTTGATACAGTGATGATTGATTCCCACCCTTGGATAACTGGATCAATCCAGTATACGTTCGCATCGTCGGCGCACGAAACCATCAAGATCACGTGGCATGTCCTGCTCTCGAGCAAGGAATTGCCTGAACCTGTCCATCCATTTCCAGCTGGGGCATTCGACAAGATATCGAAAATGGCTGGGATTGTCATGTTCAAGCTACCAGTGGTAATCGACCGCGCGAACGTGGCGTTGACCAGCGGGTCGTTTACATCCATGACGATGAATGATACAGTGACCGGATCGATATATGCGTCCCCATCCGTGTTCGTGATGCTGGGCACGACGACCGACGTGTTGAGTTGAGCGCGGTAGGGCATGTAGAGCTCCGGATAGAGTAAGGCCGAAGGTGCGGTCGAGTTCAACGCGTGCATGAAGATGCCCTCGCGAGTCTTGTTGCCAACCTTGACATCTGCCCACTTGATACCATCACGTGCAGTGCTGTTCACGAATTGCCAACCACTAAGTAATACCTCATTTTTATTCAAGCGCTGCTCGTTGCGGAAAACGCCCGCTGGTCGCTGTCGGAGCTCGTCATGGAACAAATCGGTGAACGTGATCGTCGTCTTGTAACCCGATACCTCGGCAGTTAGGTCGTTGAGCAACATGTCGGTCATGTTGAAACCGGCAATCGCCCGGGCATGGGCTGCCTTGTATATATCATTCATGCCGTACCCGATATCGTTGTGCTCGACCCGAATCACATCAACCTTGAAATGTGTGGCATTCATGACCGGTATGCGGAGGCTAATGTTCGCGTTGGAATCGAGCGGATATCCCGTGAAATTGCCATATGCGGGATCGGATGCGTTGGACCACGTGCCGAAGATCGGGTCACCATTGTCATTGGTGATCTCTGCACCCGAAGCATCGCGCAAGTTCGAGAGCCACGTGGGTGTTGTGAATGTTGACTTGTAGATATCGCTGATAGCCGGGCCGTCGCGCTCGATGACCAAGCGTAATTTGCTGAACGTGACGTTATAGCCCGAGGGATCGGTCATCGCAATCGAACCACCAGTGGCGTTGTTATGATCATATGTCCCGGTCTCAAGTGCTGTACCATTCGACGTGATCGATGGCAGTTCCGACGTCAAGTTCCAAACTGATTTCTGGGCTTGCCAGAAATTCGTGACGATGCCGAGGTTCCCGATCATGACTTCCTTGCACGAATAATTCGCTAACGACGTGATCTCGAACGTCAAATCGAGTGGCTTCTCGATCCACGTGTCAGAAACATTGTCCCCATCGGTATCGATGTATAATAGACCGCCATAAAACTGGTCATAGAGCCCGTCATTGTCCGTGTCGATCGGGGCCCAATCCGTGAACCCGTCGAGCGGGATCATGAACGGTTCCCAATCGGAACAATCGCCTGGCAAAACCAGATCAAAATGTTGCACAAGAACCCCGTTAATCTTGATGGTAACGTTCGCACCATCATACGACGGATACATGGCCTCGTACCTGCTCCTGAACTCTTCCTCGTCGATCGGGTCGCCGAGGTCATAGAAGGCGGGGTTGAACCTACCCTTCACTGCAGTGCTGCCCTCGTACGTGGTCTCGTTGTCGATCTCGATTGCCTCGTATTCTGCCCACAAGTCATCGACAGCATTCGGGTCGGGCACGAAGATTGACGTCGTGTTCCGTATGCTGACCATGCCGTAAATCATGGGATACATGGTGACCCACTCGGGCAGTTCTGGCGTCGCGTTGCCGATGTCGCGGCCCGCGAGCATGTCAACGATGGTCTGCAAGTCATCGCCGCGGATTCCCATGCCGTAATCCTCGAGCATGTAGTCCAGGCCATATACGAGTGAAGGCATCGAAAGATTGTACGAGTACGTGCTCTTTATCGTGATCTGGCCCACGTTCGAGCTAGACGCAGCGAGATATGCCGTTTCATTGCTCCACGCCGTGAACTTGTAATTGCCAGGCGCGAGCCATTCGAGGCCGGCGATCTCGGGCGAAACGTAAATGTCAACGGTGCCGTCGGTGTTCGTCATTGCTTGCAACGATGACGCATTCATGATAACCTCGTCCGTCGCCGGGTCGCTGAGTTCCATGTAGACCGCGGCAGCGTGGTCAGGCACGCGGAAGTCGTCGTTCCAGCCGCTCGCATCGGTATCGCCGCCCGGTGTCGCTGTTTCTGGTGCAAGCGTTCCGTTTGTAGTAGGATTCGCCTCGACAAGCTGCATGGTGACCGGGAAGCCTGTAAGATCTGGCGTGCCATCACCATCAATGTCATGCTGTTCAAATATTTGCGCAGCCGATACCTCGCGGCTGCCTCCGAGTAGCATGACTTGCTCGCGGGAAAGTCGGATGCGGCCGATCGAGTGGCTATCAGCGTGGTAGGGATCATAATAGGCAGCGCCGTGAGAGCCATCATTCTCGAACCAATCGGCGTTGGAAGCGTTCGCGAACCACGATGGCACGAGCGAGTTGCCATTACCATCGACGGGGATAGATAATTCCTTGCCAGCCCACGAGAATTGCGCGTCGTAGAACGCGCGGGCAAATAAGCTGATGTCATCGACCGTGACGCACGTTCCTTGCAAGTTCAATGCTTGAATTATCTCCACGACATCCTTGATGGGCAAGCCATCCGCGAAATTGACGGTAGCGATGCCTTGCGCGTTCGTGAAAGACACTAGCCACGCGCTCGGCCCCCAATTTCGAAGCGCGACCGTGCCGGGCACCGGCTCGAGGTACGGGTAGAAGATCGGGTCTTCCCGCACGGCTTGCACGAGCCCGGTGGTTGTTCCGACGAGCGACTGCACGAGCTGGGCGGGATAGAGGTCGAGCAAGTAGCCGAGGTCGGTCGATCCTTGCACGTCGTCGCGCCATTGCAAGCTATTCGGCGTGATACCGACTTGCACCCAGACAGGCTTGTTCACCAGCGGGGTGCCATCGGCCGCCGTCAGATTAAACGACATGGAGAAGGGATCACCATACGTGGCATTCGTGATGAACTGGTTGAAGCTAAGACCATCCTCGGCGCCATAGATCGGGTTATCATGCACGTTGCGCTGTATATCCCGGGCATTCGAGCTCGCTGCATCCGTCACGACGAACTTGAGCTCGGTCGGGGCATTGCCCACGACGAGCGTGAGGGAGATGCTGGTCGTTTCGTACCTGGGGTTCGCCTGCCCACCGAGCACGACGGGATCATAGACGATCCTCGCTGAATACGTGCCGGGTGGCAAGTAGGTCGGCGTGTTCTTTGCCGTGTCGACCACGAAGCCGAACGCTCCGCCAGCGCCGATCGTGAAGGCGAGGTAGGGCTGGAAGGTGCCGGGTGCTGTCTCTATCTGGAGCAAGCCGGTCGATCCCGTGTCCCAGTAATTGGATTCATCGAGCTGGATCGCCATCGTGGAGTTCCCCAAGATGCTGTAGTCGGCCAGCGTCGTGTTGTACAGGAATGCAAATCCAGGCGAGAATTGTGCGTAGATGCCGATGCCCGCCGTGACGTTGCACGACGCTGTCCCAGGCTTGACCACGAGGCAATACTTGCTGCCCGGGGTCACGGCGATGCCCGCCGGGATCGTCGTCCAGCCCAGTGCATCGAGCCTATCGCCCGTGAAGGTCGCATACGGCACGGTTGTTGACCAGGCCATCGTGTCGCCATACTCGAGAACATCGCCGCGCACTTGCCACACCTCGACCACGATGTTCGTGGGGTCGTTGGTCGTGTCATTGTCGTCGCACGTCATGAGCTTGATGCTATCGATGCGCGTCCGCTGCGGGATGAACTGCACGCCGAGTCGAGCTGCGGTGACCGGCCCCACGTTGATCGGGATGGTGCCGAGCGTGATATTCGAGTTGGGAGCGATGCTCGGCAATGACCGGTCGAGCACCCACGCGCCCGTGGCGGGATTGTATCGCACGAGCTTGAAACTCGATGATATCTGCTGGTTCGCCATCATCGCCATCATCTGGTGGTTATCGTCATCGCGCAAGTTGCCCATGAACGCCGTGAGCTCGCCGGCCGTGATGTCGGCGCGCCACGAAGTCCTGGCAAGCGTCGTGATCTCGATAGGCGCAAGTGCCCGCTCGTACACGAGGACATCATCGAGGAATCCTGCGAGGGTCGCGTTCGTCGCGCGATCGAGACCGAAGGCAAAGTTCCCGGGGATGAAGCTAGCCGACATGTTAAAAACTACTCCGGTCGATTGCTTGACGAGCAAGCCATCCACGTACGACGTGATGCGGCCCGCGGTGGGCTCGAACACGACTGCGATCAAGTACCAGGATAATGGCTCGAACGCGTAGTAATGGAAGATCGTGCCGCTTCGCCAGATGATGCGGAGCCCGTCAGGGCAGATGCCGATGGCCGTGCCGGGCAAGGCGGTGCCGTTGACCACGCGCCGCGCGTCGAGTAACGGGGTGCCGAGGCTCGACGTGCCGTCGATGGCGAGGGCTTGGACGCGCACTGCCACGGTCGTGTCACGCGTGGCGGAGTCCGTGGTGTTCAAGGCAAGGAACGTGGTCCCGTTCAAGTACAGCGCCTTGCCGAAGAACCCGGCGCCGTAGGCCGGCGTGACGCTCTTGTTGCCTTGCATGACCAGCGATGAAACGTGCTGCCCTGCCGCGATCGAGCTCTCCATGGTCGCGTTGACCAGGAGGTTGCCCGATGGTACCGGCGTGTCGTCGCTGTAATAGGTCGCGAGCTCCGACGTCACGACCAGCGATTCCTTGGCGATCGTGAACGGGCTCGCGAGCGTGAAGGCCGCCGCGGTGAAGAAAGGCGAGCCGGTGTACCGCAAGCGCATCGCCGCGTATGTACCTGGATCACCAATAATCTCGATGTCTGTTGACTGGAATATCCCGGGCTTGCCATCCGCGGGCATGCCGATGGGGTTCGGCTCGTCGCTCGACACGTAGAGCGAGTCGACGAGGAAGTTGCTGATCTTGGCGCCGAGCACCGTGCCGCTCGCGTTCGCGACGATCCGGTCAACATGCAAGTAGTCAGAGAAGGGAATCGTGAGGCTTGTCGCCGTCCAGCCGCCGACCTGGATGGTCGTGGTCAAGGGGGAAATGGTCATGTTCGTCGTGGCCGGGCACGTGTAATTCAAGGACGGTATGGCATACTTGACTAGATGTACCTGCGCCGGGTTACCAGCGTAGGCATTGGATGCCCACGTCGTTGCCCCGGCGAGCACGTCGGCGAGATAGACGCCAGCAATACCAATAATTTGCGTGGGTGCCGCCGTCGACGCGATGCTGCCAGTCCAATAATCATTATCGATGGCCGTGACCTTGATGCCCGCGATGTTGCTCGCGTTGAACGGAACAAGCGGGTTAGCTTGGAGCAGCGCACTGAAGGGTACAGCGATGCGGATGAGCTCGAACTCGCCCGCGCCGAAATCCACGCGTCGCGATTCGGGATGCACGCTCGTGTCAAAGTAGGCCGCGAGGGCTGCCTTGTCAAGCACGAAGGGATAGGATTGCAGCGTCGGCGTCATGAACTCGATGGTGATGTTCTTGAACGTGCAAGCTTGCAGCTCGTAGCTGAACGCCGCGGGCAAGAGCAAGTCAATGGCGAAGCCCTCGAACGCCGTTATGGGCCGCGACAAGTTCGCGAGCTGGTCGGTGAGATCGACCGCGAAGCCAGTGGTGACGCCGTTTGACTTGAACTGCCGCGACACGAAGAACATGTCCTCGGTCGCCGTGGCATCCGTTGACCAGGGCCAGTTGATAGCGGGGATCTCGACGCCGGTGATCACGGCCTGGTTGCCGTAAGAATACTTCGCCGCGCGCGTGACGTTGAGCAAGTTACCAGTGTAAGCATCAAGGGAGGTGACAGGCACCTTGAACGACCCGTTCGGTGCCGTGATCACGCTCGCGTAGTGCAAGCCATCGATCGTGATGTCGACCTGGTCGCTCGCATAGCCGAGGCCGAACGAGTCGACGATCTGCCC
>Ga0315277_10002291_pt1 | contig 26793 bp, 25 predicted proteins | sample YL17G05_15_MG_FD_203695 | JGI IMG/M metagenome (GOLD analysis project Ga0315277, IMG submission 203695) | Sediment microbial communities from Yellowstone Lake, YNP, Wyoming, USA - YL17G05_15 | ecosystem: Environmental > Aquatic > Freshwater > Lake > Sediment | place: USA: Wyoming | collected... | reverse complement strand
TCATTTAATGAATTGATAAATTTCTTTTGGTAGATGATGAATTCTTTTGCAGTATCAGAATTTTTTCCTTTATAGATTTTATAAGTTACATCATAAAGAGATTCAAGAGATGCTGCTAATTCACTGGGTATCTTTTCACTCTCTTTATAATCCGTGAGTACCCCTGAAATGAGAAATCCTAATAAAAAAATTGTTCCTGCAACCACGCTTGTGAATAATGCATTTAAATCCATTATTTCATAACCAAGAAAGTGGATAATGAATTTCATTACTATTACAATGATAAGAATAGGTGCTATTTTTATAGCAACGGACCATTTCATCAATAATCTTTTCTTATCAAACATAGCACCGGACATTTACCATTAATATTTAAATGCTATGAACTTGAAAGACTAACGTCTGGTTTGAAAAAAAAATCCGTAGACGCAGAAAGTCCATAGCAGAAAGGGGGGAAAAGGTCATTATCAACCCTTCGGGGTCTTAATGCCTCTCTTTCTATCTTTATTATTGTTTTTTAATATTACCGGAGATTAGCCGAATCGTTTAAATAAAAAATCGAAGGTTTTGAGAAAATCGTGTCAATGCTTCTGATTTTATGATGTGAAGGGGAAGGGTTTTGAACATTTTTTCAATCCTCAGAACAGGTGTACTTTATGATTCAGGTTCATAGCGCCCCAGTAGGGGGTATAGATCTAGAGTGAAATGCGTATTTTTAGTCGTAAAGGAGATTTTGATGCTAAATTACCCTTAAAAAATATAAAGGATATTTACAAATTATTAAGGATTAATTTTTATTTTATAAATTTAAAAATTACGCCGAGGAGGAGATTTGAACTCCTGCGGAGCGGATGCCCCACGAGCTTTCCAGGCTCGCGCCGTACCGGTCTGAGCCACCTCGGCAAAAACAGACGCTACAATATGATTCCAGTTTATTTTTTTTTCCAGATAGACGGATATGTTCCTTTATTCATCAATACGCGCTCTAAGCTGGCGCAAATACCTGTGTCTTTTGCAAGGACTTGTTCAGAGGGAATCTCCATCTTTACGAGTGCGACCCCTTCACCTTTTAATGACAACACTGCGGCAATCTCATCTTTTTTAATATCATCATCGATTTCAACAACCCCCGGTATCGCTAAGTTGGCACCATGACATAAGGCATCTATCGCAGAATCTCGCACCACAATCTTCGGAACGACTTCTAAAAGTCGTTCCATTGTTAGGATGGCTTTCCGTAGTTCGGTGTCATCCCTGTCTTCCTTCCAAAAGAAAAAAGCGTCCTTTAAATCCTGCAACGTGACTGCTGTGTCCTCTGAAATATTCCCTACTCGTGTTCGTCTTAATTCAATAAGTTGTGCGCCACACCCTAGCTTCTTACCGATATCAACACACAGGGTTCTGATATACGTTCCTGCTTCGCATCCGACGAGAAATAATACCTCGGTATCGTGCACCTCAAGAACTTCAAGGTAGTATATCTCTCGTGTCCTCTGTATCCGTTTGACTGCGGAACGCAGTGGTGGCATCTGAGAAATCTCTCCAACAAAACTTTTACAGATCTCACGAATCTTCTTTTCCTCAACATGTTTATGTAGTTTCATGAGAGCAACATATTCTTTACCAGCTAAGAGAAGAACCTGCAATGCACGAGCAGCATCGCCAAGAGCTACCGGAAGCACACCCGTTACAGCAGGATCAAGGGTTCCTCCATGTCCTGCTTTTTCAATGTCTAAAATTTCTTTAACCCAGGCGACTACCTGATGAGACGTCGGACCCGCTGGTTTATCAAGATTAATAAAACCATTTTTTAACAATTCTCTTACAGTCCGTTCATGAGGAGCTTTTCCATAATTTGAATTTGTCTTGGCAGTAACTTTAATCAACCGTTTCCGTTGTTTCAATGATGGTAACATATGCGTTTTGTCAGTCATTTTCACTCACTGAATAACAGAAGGATATAAAAACTAGTTTATTCCTCAAGATGCTCTAGAATAATCTCCATGATTTCCTCAGGAGTTTTGTCTGATGTGTCAATGATGATATCGTAAATTGATGTATCACGAACATCGATATTATAATATTTTTTATACCTGGTTGCCTCGCTCGTCTCCCGTTTGAGGATTTCTTTTTTCCGCACCTCAACGTCGCCTTGCTCCCGTTTTACAATACGACTGGCACGGACATTAATGTCGGCCTCTAATAACGCCTTCACCGCGGGAATGTGGTTCTGATATGCAAGCCAGCCAGAAAGCCTCCCTTCTACTATGACGTTTCCCTTGCGTAAAATACCAAGTTGATGCCGATCGAGTTTTTTATCAATCTCTTGATGGGTCTCACAATACTTGCCGAACTCCTCAAGAGACATCTTATATTTCTTCGCCATCTCCCGAAAAATCCCACCAGAATATACGTAACGCAGCTCAAGTTGTTTCTCTAAAAGTTTGGCTACTGTTGTTTTACCTGTTCCGGGAAGACCACTAATAGTGATCGTTATCATTGTTCTCCTATTACGGAGACGGTCTGATAGTTTTTCGTAGGTTCTGCCACCAGTTCGACCAGCTTACCCATTTAAAACCCTGTCGTATCAGCTGACCTGCTAAAAACGAGAAAATCATGTACAATAAAAACCAGTTTGACATAATAAAACTATCCCGACCAAACAAGGAGATACCATTCGCCCACGGAACCGTAAAGAAAGAATAATGAACAAGACTCCCAAGAAAATAGGTAAGCCAGATGAAAATCGGTGCGATGAAGATAAACAGGAAGAACATTGACTTCATCATCCCACCAGATGATTGAGTAGTCATCTTCATGATCTGCGGCTGCATTTTCATGAGTTTCTGTATACGATTGGTGTTACCTTCCTTTCTTGCCTTTGTGATTTCTTTATTGAATGCTTTGCTTGCTTCTTGTGCTTGTCCCATCGCTTTCCAGTTGGTAAATATATGGGTGAAAAACGATGAAAGAAACACAACAATAATTCCAGCAAGCACGATGGTCAACAATGGGTTTGCTCCACTGAACCCGATGAGAGGAGCAAACGCGGAATTGAGCGAGAGTGCAACTACGTTTCGAATATTTGCGTCACCAAAGATAAAAATCATAACAAAAAGAAGAAGCATAAGAAGGAGCATCTGTCCTGCTTGGGCGAAATCATCAAGTTTCTTCATTGTATCACCGGCTCTGCTTCTTTTACTGCGACATCAAGTGCATTGTCGTGGTTGAATACGATTTTCACAGTCGCGCCGGTAAGGGTAGCATATGCCATAGCTGCTGCCCGGTTCATCATCTGATGTTCTGCGATTTTTTCAACAGAATCAGGATCTCGGTTTCGCGTTGTATCTTTTGCCCGTCTATCAAAGATTTCTTGTGGGTCTGCTTCAACAATGATAATAGCGGTCGGGTTTAATTTCCGTAACACCCATTCTGGTAACCCGGGCATGTATCCTTTCGGTGTTTTCACAGTACAATGGGTGTCAACAATGACGTTTTTCATTTTACCGACTTTCTCAGCGGTTTTTATCTGAAGTTGTTTCTGCTGATCCAGCGTGAGTTTCCTCATCTCATCGCGATCTTTGACTAATTTGAGTTCTTTTGCGATATCTATCATAATGGTTCCAAAAGTGACAAACTGAATGTCCATACCTTCCGCTGCTTTCTGCATCACTGTGGTTTTACCCACCCCAGGTATCCCGGTTACGACAATGACTCCCATGGCCTTCCTCATTATTCCGTTCCGAAGAATCCTCTCAGAATCGGATGCATCTCCATAGCTTGTTCCTTTGCAATCTGCTGATACATTTGAATCATGATACCGACCGTCAGTAACACCCCTGTACCACTCGCGTTTCCTAACGTACCAACCGCATCAGCACCCGCTGCCAGGGCACCGACTGCGGCACCACCAATCACGGTCACAACTGGGATGTATCTTTCAAGTACTCTACCTAAAACCCGTGGGTCACGTCTGAATCCAGGCATGACCATACCTGATTGTTGAATCTGTTTTGCAACGTCATTCGGACCCATGTTTGTTGTCTCAATCCAAAATTTTGCAAACAGAATCGACCCAAAAATCATAAGAAAGAGGTAGATAAGTGTTTTTGCTGCGAATTGCCATGGCGCATGACCACCAGATCCACCGCTGATAATAGGCATAAGCCAACTGTTTACACCATTGAGGTTTGACAGATACCACGCTCCTCCTGCAATCGGCGAAGTAGATCCACCGGTTGTATCATATTTTCCAATCCACCATTGATGTCCTATACCTGGTATACCCTGCAGTCCAGGATGTGTATAGAATAACAATGCGAACATGTTCACATTTGCTAACAATGCTGACATTAGGATGACTGGAATGTTCGACGCATAAATCAATCGTATCGGATACCTTCCTCGTGCACCTCGCACCTTCGCATGTGCAAGCGGAAGCTCAATCCTTGATGACTCTGTGAAGGTTACAATCAGGAATATCGCGATGGTTCCGAGTAGGGGTACAATCGCATTCTGGAATCCGCTATGACCAATAAACAATATTTGGTATCCACCATCTACGATATCACTAAGGCTCATCTGAGATGCAAGATAGTATGTTCCAGGGATTGTCCCTGCCGGAGGATTTGAGATACTGAGTGGTGAAGATGACTGTGCCGGTAACCAGTTAAAGAGTCCGGTAAAGAGAGATTGTGACACACCAGCAGCAATAAACATGGAGATACCAGAGCCAATACCCCATTTGGAGATCAGTTCATCCATCATGAAGACAAGATATGCTCCGAGTGCTAACTGTAAAATAATAATTAAATCCGCTACTGTCCTGCCACCAACCATCGCAGTGAGACTTTCACTAGGACTGAGATATCCATACACCTGAGGAATAGCTTCAACAAGAATCATAACAATGACAAGGACTTTTTGAGATCCCTGATAAATCGCCTTATCCTCTTTTTTTGTTAAATCAAGTTTAATGATTTTAGCGCCAACGAAGAGTTGAAGAATAATTGATGCAGTCACAATCGGACCAATACCCAGATGCATGATCGAACCTGAGGCTCCGGCCATGATTGCACGATAACTCGAGAACATATCCAGGATTTGTCCGCTGACCCCATAAATCATAACGTTTGTTAAAATGAAATAGAGGGTTAAACAAAGAACAGTCCAGAATATCTTTGTTCGAAAATTCACATGAACCTCTGGCTTTTGCACCGCAGGCCAACGTTCAATAATTGGTTTTAAGATATATAATCGGCTTTTTTTCTCGTCTGCCATAGCAAAAACCTTTATTCTTCTATTTTTACTTCTCCGCCATGTTCTGCAATCTTTTCGATTGCTTTCTGTGATGCAGATTTAACTGTAATTTTATATCCGTGTTCAACAATTCCTCCACCTAATAGCTTATCAAAACCTTCTTTCGATAGATCAATTTCTTTCTTCCCGTAGAATTTTTCGTCTAATTGACCAACGTTAATAATTCGATCATCCTTGATAAGACTGAGGTCTCGTTTAAATCCATGAACACCAAAATGATCAGGCATGTATTTTAGCATGTGCATGAACTTGTGTTTATGAAGTCCCGCGTTTCCTCTGCCACCTCGTAATCCAGCACCTCGACCGCCTTTTTTTCCTTTTCCATGTGTCATGGATCCTCTAAATTTCTTCGTCTTTGTTCGTGCCACATTAATCACGTTCCAATTTCTTCTTAGTCTTTTTTAGGTCGAAGGCAAATATAGTACTATATTATTATCTTTTTGGATACTCAACAAAAGATAAACTATTCGACAAAATCGCTGGTTTTCTTCTTTATCCTATCGTCTCGAGTCTATCTTTATCCTCCATTTTTAATGATTTAATAGTTATAAGTTATCAACTTTTCCAAGGGTCAATAGTTGAGGAGTTTTTAAACCATTCTAGTTTTTTTTCCTCTTTGTGAGTAAGTATTTGTTATTTTTATCAAGATCGATGAACAGATCTGCGACTTCGAGGAGTTTATGAGAAGTGGTTCGTCCAAACGCCATGACCTCAGTTCTGCATCCAAGACTTTTCGTATGCTCGAGTAGATCAGAGAAATCACCATCACCACTTACAAGTATAATTGTATCAAGTTTTGGTGCGTGTCGCATGACATCCATGGCTATCCCGACGTCCCAATCACCTTTTTTTGCACCATCATAAAAAACCTGAAGCTCCTTTGATCGTACTTCGAATCCGATTTCTTCAAGCACACTGTAAAATGTTTGTTCTTCTTTCACATCTGCTTTAATTACATATGCTATCGCTCGTACAAGTCGTCGTCCAGCTATCGCTTCTTTTAGGAGTATTTGAAAATTTACTTTCTTGTTGTATAAATTTTTTGCCGAGTAGTACATATTTTGAACATCAACGAACACCCCGACTCGTTGTTCTGTGTTTCTTCCTTGTGACATAGTAAGATTCCTTATCTTTTTCTGTAATCCTGTGAAAGAAACATCTTTTATTATGATTTTGGTTCCTGGGCTTCAAGCATATAAGCTCAGTGATGTGTGATAATTCGGAGAAGGGTGACATCGTATCTGACGACTTCTTTTGTATGGAACTCAAACATCCATTTGATTGGGAAGGAGTACTCTTTTTGATAGGTGATTTCTCCGTCTAATGATTTGATCATTTTTTCTAAAAAAAAGATGGTTTTTTTAAGATGAAGCGAATAAATAACATTTGAGATTTCAAATGCTTTTTTGAGGAATTTTCTGTCTGCTTTATTATTACTTTTTTGTGCCCCGAAAGGCGGGTTCATCAGTACGGTATCGCAGGTTCTATGGACTGCGGTTACGTCTTTTACTGCATATTTTATTGGAAGAGCGTTGGTTTTTGCGTACTTTTTTGCTGCTGCGATGAGGTTTTTGTCGATATCAAAACCAAGAGCCTTTTTTGCACCCATATGAGCTGCACCAACAGAAAAAATCCCGGTACCGCACCCAAGATCAACTACTGTTTTATTTTCGATGTCTCCCCATTGATACGCGGTAAAAATGATATCTGCAGCGATGGGTGCTGTTGTCATATATTGTTCTAGTTGGGGTATTGGTATTGCTGGTTTGGGAACTTTCTCAAGGAGGATTTCAAGTTGTCGCTGTTTCATGTTATTATCATGAAGAGCTGTTTGTTTACTAATAGTTTTTTATGCAAAAATTTTATTTGATGGTGGTAGTTCTAGGTTTCCCTCTGGGCTCGTAGATCAGCGGAAGATCGCCCCCTTGGCATGGGGGAGGCCTCGGGTTCAAATCCCGACGAGTCCACTATTTCATTTTTTTTTAAGCAAGATTTATAATTTAAATAAATTTTAGGAAATACAAAAGATTTAAATATGACTATAGCTGTTTGAGGATAAATAATATTTAAATAGGTTATTGTCAAATGATACGAACAAAAGTAATCAACGATTCAACTGATTTAGTATCCATTATCAGAGCATTTGATTCACCTATCAAAAAAGAAGTATTTATGGAGATATCAAAAGACTGGATCCCTACCAGTCTTATCCTTGATAAATTCGGTGAAGACGGCCAAGCTGCCCTTGAATCCTTCGATAAAATGAAACTCGCAGAAACTAAATGGACAACTCCGGAGGATGGCATGGACGGAAAACCACAAAAGATGTACCGCTCCTTCTATTCCCTCTTCAGCATTAATATCTCCTGTCCAGTTAACGAAATCAGTGAAATTTTTAATGTCTCATCTTTAAACGAAGGTCAATTCAAGAAACTCGAAGAAGAAATCTATGAGTTCATCAGCGATACTGGAACCTTTGCGAATAAGGTCTCAGAGAACTTCCATATTTCAAACACCGTGTTGAAAGCTTTAGTAAAACGATCCAATAAATTTCAATACACCGGATTAAAATTAACTCGTACCCAACTGGGATCTGAAATAAATTAAAATTTTTTCACAATTTTTTTAAGCTCTTGATCTATTCTAGCTATAATGGATTTTAACATAATTATACAAGCATTCTGGATTGTTATTCCAATCTATGTCGCAAACGCAAGTGCAGTAATTGTCGGTGGAGGAACTCCAATTGACTTTGGTAAGACCTTAAAAGATGGACATCGAATACTTGGTAACGGGAAAACCTGGCGTGGATTGTTAGCAGGCACTTTTCTTGGAATGACTGCAGGGTTTGGTTTGGTAGTTGCTGCTAAATATCTTAACACGAGTGAATATGCGTTTTTCGGTGTCACGGATTTTGAAGGATTTCCAATGATGTTCTTGATTCTTTTCTTTCTTTGTTTTGGCGCGTTATTTGGAGACATCGTTGAGAGTTTTTTCAAACGACGCATAGGGAAAGACCGTGGTGAGGATTGGATACCGTTTGACCAACTCGATTTCCTGGTTGGTGCACTCCTCTTTAGTCTCGTGATAAGTGAACTTCTCTTCGTGTTACGTATAACTAGCGATCAATGGTTTTTCTCTAATATCACAATCTGGCATATCTTCATACTACTCATTATCACCCCCTTTATTCATATCACTGCGAACGTTCTCTTCCAAAAAATGAAACCGAAAAACACAAAAAAATTAAAAGTTTAAAGAGATTTCATTTTTAATTATGATTCTCTTGGGAATATGAACAAACAGGTAAAACCATTAATAAGAAATCCAATGAAAACTTCAACAATTTCCATGAATAAAGATTTGAAACAATGGGTTTCTGAAGGAGAACAATCAGAAATTATTAAGGGATTGCGTACAAAATTCAAGGATAAAAAACCTAAAGGAAAGTGCAATATTTGTCGGGTATATCCAGCAAAATTTATCTGTATTTAATGTGGGAACTCTGTGTGTAGCTCTTGTTTTTTTACAATGGTGGGTTTGTGTCAAACCTGTCTTTCAAAAGAAACTATTGAAAAATGGAAAAATAAAAAAACGAATTGGAAAAAATCCTCGACGTTGATTGGGTCGATTAGATTTTTTGTTCTCGCTTTAATCGTTCTCCGTCTAACGATAACGCAAGCATCGCTCGTGCAGCTCTCCATGATGACGGATAGATTGGTACGCCAACTGCTTTTAGATCAAGCACGAGGTCTTCGAATTCTTTACCACCGACCCAGCAACCAAGTATCGGTTTTTCGTATTCATGATGAAGTTTCTGTTGATGAATCATCTTCAAAATAGCACCAGCATATTCTCGTGGTCGTGCATATCCTGCATGAACAGATGCAACGATAATCCCATCGATATTTTCATCCTCCAGAAGAGCTCGAGTAGATGCCCAATAGCGATAAAATCCTGCGTCTGCAACAAGGTCAACAGGGTTGTTTGGTTTGACGATTCCAGGTACGATTTTCTCGATTTTTTTATAGGTCTTTTGAGATAATTTTGGAACGGTCAGATTGTTTGCTTCACAGGCATCCGTAAGAAGAATCCCAAGTCCGCCTCCGTTGGTGATGATGCCAATCCGATTGCCTTTCGCTGGAGGTTGTCCAGCGAGTGCACGTGCCATGTCAAATAATTCAACGAGATCACGACACCGAATCCCACCTACTTGTTTAATTGCAGCGCTATACAACTCATCACTTCCTGCCATCGAACCCGTATGTGATGCGGTTGCTCGTGCACCTGCTGCGCTTCTTCCCGCTTTTACCACAAGCACAGGTTTGTTACAGGCTTTGATACTGTTCATAAAGTCTCGCCCATGTCGGATCCCTTCGATATACAGTCCAATTACGTTGGTGTCTGGATCTTTACTGAAGTAATCTATAAGATCGTCGTCATCGATGTCCAGTTTGTTTCCCACACCGATGATCTTTGAGAGTCCAACGAATTCGTTGTTCGCGAGATAAATCATACCCATTCCAAGTGCCCCACTCTGGCTGACAAGAGCGAGGTTCCCTTTCCGCGGCATCCCAAAGACAAAGGAGACATCAAGGTTGGCAGATGCGTTTTTGTATCCCATGGTGTTTGGTCCTAAAATCCTGATTCCAGTTCCTTCCACAAGTTTTTTAATGGTTTCTTCTCCTTGATAGTTTCCAATCTCGCTATACCCCGAGGTGATAATAATAATCCATTTGACTTTCTTTTTCACACAATCTTTAATGATTTGTGCTACGAGTAATTCAGGCACGGAAATCATTACGAGATCAATCGTATCAGGGATATCCGTCAGTTTCTTGTAGCACTTCATTCCAAGGATTTCTTCTTCATTTGGATTCACCGGATATAATCTACAGGGATAATCAGAAATCAAAATGTTTTTCAATGATGCATGTCCGATTTTTGTTGGGTTTTTTGATGCGCCAACGACCGCGATACTTTTTGGATTAAAAAACGTCTCCAAGGATGGTTTCATAACATCTTCCTCTCTTATTTTTTTAAGCATTATCTCTCGATACTTAAATATACTGAAATATATGATAAACTTTTGTAAATAACAATTATATATATTGTTTCATGAGTCGAACTACCTCAGCACTATCGCGTGCCTGTCGATAATCTTCCAATGGTTCTCGATTTAACTCTAGAAAACGAGGACCCCATGTATAGATCCCGACAATTTCTTTCGCATGCTCCACTTCCCCAAGAATATATAATGCAGCAGCAAACGCTTCAAGTGTACTTAATTGAAACGGCTTCCCGTAATTCACCGGATTGGCTGCCAATAAAAAAGGTAACGCCCGAGAGGTAGTTTTTGTCTTAAGGAATTCAAATGATTGTTCAGCAGTTTTCCAGGAACAATCCAATGCAACAAGGCCATGATTCTTCGCAATCTGCTGATCCTCCTGAGAAAGACTCTTCTCCGCAAATGGATTCAATAGCACTGCATGATATGGCAATCGTCGTATATTTTTTTCAAGAAAAACATACCCAAACCGATGTAACTTCTTTGCCGTACATTTCTTTGGATCATCCTCATTTGCATCGTATACGACAAGCTTAACAGTTTTCGTCATTCTGCAATCCTTACATCAAGAACCACGTGATGTATACGAGGAGCATACGATTTAATCTTATTTACCTTCAGTAGCTCAACAGATCGATGATATTTTTTCGTTGCGTTTTCAATGTGCTTGAGCGGTAGCTCAGGAATTGACTCAAGCGGTACAATCTCATGATAATGCAGAATCCCACACTGGTTTCTTAAACATTCTAAGACTACCGTCAAATACAACTGTGATTCTTGAAGATAACCCAAAATCACCCGATCCGCGCAACCCTTCGGCGCGGTCTTCCGGTTATCACCCCATAGCGGCTCTATAATATCGGTAACATGATTGAGCACCACATTTGCACATAGATACCGGTATGCAATGGGATTAATCTCACACGCAAATATCTTTTTTGGTTTGCTGTACACCGCTATCGGAAGGCTGAAATACCCGATTCCTGCAAACAAATCAACCACTGTTTCACTACTATTTGAGATCGTCGCCATCCGCCTCCGCTCAACCATATTGCCTGAAGAGAACATAATCCTCTGCGGATCCATCTTGAAACGGATGCCGTTCTCAACATGGATTGTTTCCGTCATTCTATCACCAGAAATAATTTCAACACCTGGCTTCCGATACACCCCTGAAATTCCACTCGTCTCATTCAACACGGTTTTACAACCAAGTACCTCCCTATACGCCTGTCCGATAATTTCTTGATGTTGTTTCAATTCGCCAGGTAATTTAATCGTAACAACAGTACCAGTCTTTTCCCATTTGTCAGGCAGACGATTCATCAAATCAGAAGGTAGTACAAGAGATAATTTTTTTTTAATATACTCATATGGTGTCGTCTGCATGCTCTCTCATAACATAACAATACCCTATAAAACTTCATCCATTAAGCTCCAACAACTCTATGTACTGCAAACTCTATTCGAAGGCTGGATGGCGGAGTTATTTCCTTATTCATTACGAAAAAACCAAAAAGAAATCATGCAGGAAATCACCGATACGCTCACACAAAAGAAGCAATTTATCTTCGAGTCAGGAACCGGCTCAGGCAAAACTATCTGCGTTCTCGCTGCGGCACTCACCTTCGCTTTAGAAAACAATAAAAAAATCATTTATACAACTCGAACAAATGCACAACAACAGCAAGTTATCCTGGAACTCCGTGCAATAAAAAAGAAGACAAAAGACAAACGAATCTTTGGTGTCGGGATGCAAGGCCGTGGAAATATGTGCCTGCACGCTCGAGATGATCCTGAAATTCAAAACGGGAACTCAGAGGAACTTTCAAAATTCTGCTCCCATCAAAAGAAACTCGCAATCTCGGGAAAAAAGAATGGTTGCAGCTACTATCGAAGTTATCTTGGTGAGAAAGATCGCGTTGAATCAATCATAGCGTGGACGCAGAAACACCTCCCTACAGCTGAAGAATTCATCAATGCTTGTGAAAAACAAAAAATCTGCCCATATGAGATCAATAAACTCATCGTCCGTGATGCTGTTGTTGTCGTGGTTCCGTATGTGTATGTGTTTGATAAAGCAATCCGTATCAAACTGTTTGATTGGCTTTCCATCTCTGAAGATGATGTGATTCTTGTTGTTGATGAGGCACATAACCTTCCTGATTATCTGCGAGAGTTATTCTCCGCGGAGTTGAGCACTTGGATGCTGAATAGCTGCTTGTTAGAAGCGGATCATTTTGGGAATCCGTCACTTGCAGATGGAAGAATTACTGTTACTGCGTTTTGTAAAGAACTTATTGATGTTGTCAATGACCTGCGAGATACTTACGTGTACGGAATTTTGGAAGGTGGTATACGAAGGATCAACCATGAAAAAAATGATGCACTCATCCCTTCACATGAACTTGAGATTGAACTTCTTTCACGCTTGAAGATTACCAGTAAAACGCTTAAGGAAATCGTTAGTGATCTCCTCGCATTTGGAGAGAAAATCCAGGAATACAAACAGAAAGATGGGAAACTCCCTCGTTCTTATTTGCATAAGCTTGGTTTCTTTCTTGGTTTTTGGACTACCATTGAGATGGGTGAGTATATCAAACTTGTTTTAGATGCTGGTGAAGGAAAAAATCCTCGGGTGGAAGCATATTGTCTTGACCCCTCAATTGGCACGGACATCCTCAAGCAAGTTCATTGTAGTATCCATATGTCTGGAACACTCGAGCCATTGGATGAATATCGTGACTCTTTGGGTCTTCCCCTAGAGGGCAGACTCGCGGTGTATCCATCACCGTTCCCGCCTGAGAATCGTAAGATCTTTTTTGTCCGTGATGTCACCACACGCTATGATGAGTTGATGAAAGATAAAACCATCATCCCTCAGATGTGGCGGCATGTTTGTGATGTCTGCAACAATTTCCAGAAGAATACGATGGTGTTCTTCCCGAGTTTTAACACACTATCAATGTTTCGAAAAAACGGGAATTTCGCGGAGATTCAACGATGTCTATATGTAGAGGAACAACACATGTCACAGTCAGAGCTCATGGAACTAGTCACTGATTTCAAATCCTGCGGGGACGGAAATAAAGATGGTGCTTCGCTTTTCTCTGTCATGGGTGGACGTATCAGTGAGGGAATGGATTTCCCTGCAGAGCAACTTGAGATTGCAATCATTGTCGGTATCCCATATCCAAAACCAACTGCACGCCAGCGTGGTCTGCAGAACTACTATGATCAGAAGTTTGGTAAAGGTTGGGAATACACAGTACAGGGACCTGCTGCACGTAAAATGCTTCAAGCGATTGGTCGATTGATTCGCAATGAAAACGATCGCGGTGTCGCAGTAATTCTTGATAAAAGAGCACCACGATTCCGTCAGTACATAAAAAATATGCAGGAATCAAAAAGTTTACTGACTGACATCAGTCGTTTTATGAAACAGGAAGATAGTTTAAAAAAGTAGGAATTTCTTTAAGACACAAAAAGATTCAGAAAAAACGTTAAAACAAATTTGACGGGTGAGGTTGTTGTATGATAGAACCAAGGAAACATGCGAAGTTAGTACTCGAAGACGGCACTGTATTTTCTGGGTACACTTTTGGTTCAAAACGTTCAGCAGTTGGTGAGGTAGTGTTTAACACCGGCATGGTGGGATACCCTGAAACCCTTACAGACCCCTCTTATCGAGGACAGATCGTCACAATGACTTATCCATTAATCGGGAATTACGGCGTTCCTGGTGATGAAAAAGAAGACGGCATGTCACTATTTTTTGAATCAGAGAAGATACAGGTCGAAGGATTAATTATTTCGGATTACTCAGAACAATATTCTCATTGGAATGCAAAGAAATCATTATCAACCTGGCTTCAAGAGAACGACGTCTCTGGTATCTTTGGGGTAGATACTCGAGAGCTAACGAAAAAATTACGAACTAAAGGTACGATGTTAGGAAAAATAATCCATGAACATGAAAAGAAATCTTTTCAGGATCCAAATAAGCAGAACCTTGTTGCAAAAGTCAGCGTAAAAGAACCTGTAACCTACGCGAAAGGAAAACGAACTATTCTTCTTATCGATTGTGGTTCAAAAAATAGTTTGATTAGAGCATTCTTGAAGCGTGACTTCACTGTCAAACGTGTTCCCTGGGATTACGATTGTACCACAGAAAAGGTTGACGGTATCGTCCTATCAAATGGCCCAGGGGATCCAAAAAAATGTAAAGAAACAATTACCCACCTGACTGATGCTTTATCAGGAACTATTCCCATTCTTGGGATTTGCCTAGGCTCTCAAATCCTGGCTTTGGCCGCTGGTGCAAACACCTACAAGCTTAAATATGGTCATCGGAGTCAGAATCAACCATGCATGGAAGTAGGGATGAATCGATGTTATATCACCCCTCAAAATCACGGATACGCAGTGGATACAAGCACCTTACCAGAGGATTGGCGCGAATGGTTCTATAATGCAAATGATCAGACTAACGAAGGAATTAAACATATCTCGAAACCATTCTTCGGAGCACAATTCCACCCCGAAGCATCACCTGGTCCTGATGATACTGAGTTCTTATTTGACCTGTTTGTGAGAGCGATGAAATGATTACCCGCAAGAAACCAAAATGGAAAAAAATACTCCTCCTCGGTTCTGGTGCTATAAGAATTGGTCAGGCAGGGGAGTTTGATTACTCTGGCACTCAAGCAATCAAGGCGCTAAAAGACGAAGGAATTAAAACTATTTTAGTAAATCCAAATATTGCAACGATTCAAACATCTGATCACCTTGCCGATAAATTGTATTTTTTACCAGTGACCGCTGCGTTTGTTGAAAAAGTAATTGCGAAGGAACGACCTGATGGTATCCTCCTTGGTTTTGGTGGACAAACTGCGCTGAATGTCGGACTGACGCTTGCTGAAACAGGGATACTGAAAAAATATAAGGTTGAGGTCCTTGGGACACCTATTCTCGCGATTCACGACACAGAGGATCGAGAACGATTTGTAAAGAAAATAAAAGAAATCAACCTTAAGGTTCCGGTCAGCAAAGCGGCAAATACTGTTGACAATGCACTTCGTATCGCTGAGGAGATTGGATATCCCGTGATGTGTCGTATAGCGTACGCGCTTGGTGGTCTTGGATCGGGCGTTGCGACAAATAAAAAAGAACTCTTAGAGCTTGCCAAAAAAGCGTTTTCGTACACACATCAAATCCTTATCGAGGAGTACCTTGAGGGATGGAAAGAGTTGGAGTACGAGGTGGTGCGGGATCGGTATGATAACTGCATTGTGGTCTGCTCTATGGAGAATGTTGATCCGATGGGGATTCATACTGGGGAAAGTATCGTTACAGCCCCAATACAAACGCTTACTGCATCAGAGAATTTCATGTTACGCTCCCTTTCCATTAAAGTCATCCGCTATCTTGGGATCGTGGGAGAATGTAACATCCAATTCGCTTTAGACCCCTTTTCTGAAGATTACCGAATCATCGAAGTAAATGCGCGATTGAGTCGTAGTTCTGCACTCGCATCGAAAGCAACCGGTTATCCGTTGGCGTTAATCGCTGCAAAACTGAGTCTTGGTTACGGGTTACCGGAGATACAGAACATTATCACGGGTGAAACCTCCGCGTGTTTTGAACCTGCGCTTGATTACGTGGTCGTAAAATTCCCTCGATGGGACTTACAGAAGTTCAAACGAGTGAGTGTTCGTCTTGGATCTGAGATGAAATCTGTTGGAGAAGTCATGGCCATCGGGAGAAGCTTTGAGGAGGCATTACAGAAAGCGATTCGAATGCTCGATGTCGGAATGCATGGTCTAGTCGGGAACTCGATGGCATTTACAAACCTCGAAACCGAATTGCGAGAACCTTCCGATAAGCGGATGTTTGCAATCGTTGAAGCATTAAAACAAGGATACTCCGTTGAAAAGGTAGCAAAATTTTCGAGGGTGACTCCTTGGTTCATCTCCAAGATACAAAACGTCGTTGATATCGAACACCAACTGAGGCAATACAGTCTCTCCATCATCCCATCATCTTTATTAAGAGAAGCGAAACAAAAAGGATTTTCCGATAAACAAATCGCTCTACTCACCCGGAGTAGCGAGTCTGACGTACGGAAACACCGGAAGAAACTGCATATCATGCCCTATGTTAAACAAATTGATACTCTGGCCGCGGAGTACCCCGCGAAAACTAACTACCTATACCTCACGTATAACGCAAGTGCCGATGATCTTGATTTTACAGAAAAACATCAGGTGGTTGTGCTTGGTGGCGGGGCGTACCGGATTGGTGCTTCGGTTGAGTTTGACTGGTGTTGCGTAAACTCTGTTTCAACTTTACGGAAATTAAAGTATCATACTATCATGATCAATTGTAACCCTGAGACGGTGAGTACTGATTATGATATATGTGATAAACTCTATTTTGACGAATTAACTCTGGAGCGAGTCTTGGATATTTGCGAGAAGGAAGCCCCACAAGGAGTGATTATTTCGATGGGTGGCCAGATTCCCAATAACATCGCACTCCCATTATATGAGGCGGGGATTCCGATTCTCGGGACTTCTCCGCAAGATATAGACGTTGCAGAGGATCGTCATAAGTTTTCAGCGTTACTCGATGCAGCAGGGGTAGATCAACCACCGTGGAAAGAACTCACTAGCTTAGAATCAGCCGAAGACTTCGCTAACAGAGTGGGGTACCCGGTTTTGATACGACCAAGTTATGTACTTAGCGGTGCTGCCATGAGTATCGCTCTAAGCAATAAAGAACTCCACGAGTACCTAAAAAAAGCATCCGAGATCAGCAAAAAATATCCTGTTGTGATTAGCAAATTCATCACAGAAGCAAAAGAAATCGAAATTGATGCTGTTGCGGATCATGGAAAACTTTACTGTTATGCGATCTCCGAGCATGTTGAAAACGCAGGGGTTCATTCCGGTGATGCGACCATCGTGCTTCCTCCACAACGAACGTATCTAGAGACGATGCGGCGGGTGAAAACCATCACTAAAAGCATTGCAGCTTCATTGAGGATCACTGGACCATTCAACATTCAATTTATCGCAAAAGACAATGATGTGAAAGTCATTGAGTGCAACCTGCGTGCATCGCGGAGTTTCCCATTTGTGTCTAAGGTATTTAAGATTAATTTTATTGATCTTGCTACGAAAATTATCATGGGGAAACGTGTCCCTCGTATTGATCGATCTGCTTTTGATTTGGATTACGTTGGGGTGAAAGCATCCCAGTTTTCATTCACACGATTGAAAGGATCAGATCCGGTTCTTGGTGTCGAAATGGTATCAACAGGTGAAGTTGCTTGTATTGGTGATGATTTTAATGAAGCATTTCTGAAAAGTCTATTGTCTGTTGAGTTTATTTTGCCAAAAAAAACTATTCTTTTGTCGACAGGGCCAATTGATAGCAAAGCAGATTTTCTTTCTAGTACCAAAATATTGCAGGCAATGGGATATCATTTCTATGCAACGAAAGGAACCGCTGATTTCATGAAAAAAAATGGTGTCAATGCGGAAGCTCTCTACTGGCCGTTGGAAGAAAAAGAACCAAATACACTAACCTATATTGTTGAAGGAAAGATCGATTTGGTCATCAATATCCCGAAAAACATCGAGAAACAAGAACTTGATAATGATTATCTGATTCGTCGGAAGGCAGTTGATTTTAATGTTCCACTAATCACAAATATACAGTTTGCGAAACGGTTTGTCGAAGCAATCTCACGAACATCCCTTGATGACTTGAAAATAAAAAGCTGGGATGAATACATTTGAATTCTTAGGCTTTTTCTCGTGGGAGTAGATCAGGTATTCCATCTGTGATAGGATATGTACATTGGCAGTATGAGCAGGTGAATATTCCAGCGATGATTTCTCCTTTTTCTTCTTTTTTTATCTCAAGGCTAAGATCACCTTTACAGGTGGGACAGCAGAGTATTTTTACGATTTCTTTTTTCATGCTCGTATCCCGTATTTAGTATTCCCCTAAAAAGATTGCTCGTCTTTTTCCCAAATCTGCATCGTAGATAAACGTCCAATCTTCATCGGTGAGTTTCTTGGCATCTTCAATCATCTGCAGGTAATTTTTCACCTGAGAATCCATAAGGTCTGCTTGGTGAAGAATACATGCTTCTACGAGTTTTGGTATCTTGGGAGAACCCCATTCTAATTTTCCATGATGACTAAGGATAAGATGGATGATTTGGTTTTCTAATTCTTTTGGAAATTCTTTTCCGTTGTTTTTGAGTCCCTGGATTTTCTCTCGAATCCATTGCTCTCCAATAACGATATGCCCAATGAAATTCCCGTCATCGCTGATATCGATAGCTGCAGCATAGGTATACTCTTTTAGTTTCCCTACATCGTGTAGCAATGCACCGCAGATGAGAAGATCTTTATTGATGTTTGGATACATTTCACAAATATTCTGACAGAGACGAATCACACCGATGGTGTGTTCCATGTTTCCTCCGATGTAGTTATGATGATGTGAGATTGCTGAAGGAGAGTGTTTGTACTTCGTGACAAACTCAGGGTCGTTAAAGAAGGATGCAAGTAGATTTTTCAACGGTTCGCTTTGTATCGTTTTAAGTTCTTTTTTTATGATTTCATAGAGTTCTTTTATTCGTTCTTCCGATAATGCTGGGAGAAAATCTGTGACATCGTACTCATTTGGAGCGCATTTTCGTACCCCACCGGTATTCTCGTTTACTGAGAGTTGGAGTTTGTCTTCATAATTTTCGACCATGCCAGTGCGCACCTGGACAACGTCACCGGTATTGAAACTCTCATAGAGTCTTTTCACTCGATCTTTGTTATCGCCACCCCAGTACTTGACGCTTATCTCTCCGGTTTTGTCTGTGGCAAGGAACTCGAAAAACATGCCTCGTTTATAGGGTCGTTGTGCTTTTTTTATTTTTACGGCAAAAAAATCATTAACCGCATCGCCTTCTCGCAGGTTTTCAATGTATTGTTCTTTCTTTCGTCTCCCTGTATCAGTTTTGATAATGGTTTGTTCATCTTTTTTCTTATCGTATTGGTAGATATCCGCCATTATGGTATCCCCTCTTGAATTATCGTTTGATATCGTTTAGAGCTTATAGGTTTTTCCCTCCTTAACCATGGTTGTTTTAATAGGGAGTTTTTGGAATAACTGCGGGTGTTCTGTATGGATTGGGTAGAGTTTCTTTGGATGCACTGTAGTGATGAGCTCTTTGAGGTCGTCGCCGTTGATATGGCCAGAGCAGTGGGATTGAAAGAATTTGATGTCGAAATGTCCCAGCCAGTTCTTCATCCGGTCATAGGATATTTCCATTTCTTCGTTGAATGGTTCTGACAGTGAGTGGATATATAATCCGTTTTTTGGTTTGAGGTCGATAAGTTCTGAGAAATACCAGAAGTTTAGAACAACCATATAATGAGATGGATTTTTGACGATGTCGGCTGCGGTGACAATGTTTTTGTAATGTAATCGTTTTTTGATATAGGTGTCAGTGTAGTCCTCATCGATGTAGGTACCGGTTAGTCGTTTGGGTTTTAAAAGGGCGATGTTTGGGTCATTACTGGAAGGGACTTTTAGTTTTTTGTCTTCACTGTACTTTTCTAAAAAACACGCGTGTTTGAAGTTGATTACTAAGATTTTTCCAAGGTCTTTGGCTATCGTATAGAAGGTGGTAAACCGGTCAACATCTTTGAAATTGAAATCGACAATAGAAAGCGTGCTACATCGTCCTATTTTCTTTTTGGAGTCATGGGAGATTTTTTGTTCCGATTCATTGATTTTCTTTTTGTCGATTCTGGTTCCTTCGGAAATCATCGCAATTGGTTTGGCTTGCTGTGCTGCTGCTACAAAGTCGTTTGTCATGTTCGCATGGAGTCCATGCATTCGGAGGTCACCAGTGTAAATTAGAGGTCCTTCAGAGGTGTAAATAATAAATGCGTATGCACCTGGTACAGAGTGATCAACATGAATTGGTTCGACTTCAATGGAATCGATCTTGAATTTTTTTCCGGTTGAAAAAGTATGAAATTTTCGTATCACCGGTGGTATCTTATAATTACAACGATGGAGTGGTCTTATGCGGAAATCAATGACTTCGTTTTCCAAATCTCGAGTGGTTTGCTCTGCGACCGCATCGATGATTCTCTTGCAGGTTACTCCGCAGAAGATTGGGATGTCTTTATGCAGAAATGAAACATAGTTCGCATGATCTGCATGTGCATGGGATAATATGATACCAGAAACAACCGGCTCCTCTGGTTTTTTTCCGTAGTGTTCAAGAAGATCAGTTCGGTAAATACCCGGAATATCTGGAAGTAACCCCATCTCTAAGAAATCTCCTATCCCATTTGCAGTTCTAGGGTTTAGGAACTCTTCAAAAAATTTTCCTCTACGAGAAAAACTCATGCCGAAATCAAGAAAGAGTTTCGTGCCATGATCATCGAGCAGGATTTTGTTCCCCCCGATTTCGTTGACACCCCCATAGAAAGTTAGACTAACCATTCATGCTCCCCGTTTTGATTCTCAGAAATAGGGTTTAGGATACATAAACATTCGTACACATAAATGAAAAGAACAAAAAAGGGTATTATTTATTCGATGCTAACTCTGAATCCATCGTGATCTTTTTTCTTTTCTTTTTTATCAAGAACAATGTCAAGGATCCCGTTTTTATAAGTCGCCTTTGTTGATTTTGTTTTTACGTTGCATGGAAGATCGACACGTTTGTGATATTTACGTTTCGGTGAATCGACCTTGATTTCCAGAGTGTCTTCAGTTGCAACGAGGTTGATGTCCTCTTTTTCAACGCCTGGTATTTCAACGGTGATAGCCACGTCGTTTTCTCCTTCGATGATATCGGTGAGTGGTTCGATTTCCTCAGAGATGCTTGGGATTCCCTCAGGAGATCGTATTGATCGGTTGCCAAAATCCTCGATTTGAGGTTTCCCGTCAGGACCAAACTCAATCTTGTACCCGTGTACAACAGGTTTCCCTGGTTGGGCGTTGGTGAACATTTTCATCATTTCTTCTGCCATTTTTTTGACATCATCCATGATTTTATCATCATTGAAGATATCTCTTATTCTGTTATCTTTAAAGATATCCCGGAAAATATCATCATCGAACCGGAATGGATCGTTTGGATTTTTTTTTCTTTCATTATTTTCATCGTCAAAAGAATTCATAGTTTCACTTCCCCTTTTTTGGTTCTTTTCGATATATTACTTAGCAGAACTCCTATTTAAGGTTTTCGTCATTGTTTTCGAGTTCTCTTTGGAATTCCTCCAGGAGGAGTTTTGCTCTTCCATTCAGTCTCTTTGGTGTTTTTATCTGAATGAGAACATAGAGGTCTCCATAACCTGACCCCCGTATTTTTGGCATACCACTTCCTTTGAGTTTAAATAAGCTCCCACTTTCTGTTCCTTCTGGGATTTTTAGCCTCTCTTTTTCTTGTAACGTCTCTACAGAGAGATTTGCTCCTAATGTTGCCTGAGGAAATGAGATAGTAAGTTTTCGGTACAAGTCTTGTCCTCGTCGTTCAAAGACGGGGTGTTGCTTCATATGAACTACGACATACAGATCGCCACTTTGGCTCACCCCCGCTGGGTGTTCTCCTTGACCTGCGAGTCGAAGGTGCGCTCCATCATCGATTCCTTTCGGGATGTGTAACTCGATTTTCCTGGTCTTTTGAATGCTTCCTCGTCCGCGGCATGACGGACAAGGATTTTCGATCAACGTGCCCTGCCCATGACACTTAGGGCACTCGCCAACCTGGGTGAACATTCCAAACGCGGTTCGACGGGATATTTGCTGCTGCCCGGTTCCGCCACACGTTGAACACCGTTTTGGGCTAGTCCCGGGTCGTGCACCGTTTCCCCGGCAGGTATCACAAATTTCTGTACGGGGGACTTCGAGTTCGGTCTCTATTCCCCTATATGCGTCTTCGAGGTTTATTTCAATGTCATATCGAATATCGCTTCCTCGTTGGGCGGGTGATCGGCGTGTAAATCCGGTTCTCCGACCAAGGAACTGTTCGAAGATATCATTAAAATCAAACCCCATCCCTTGGAAAATATCACCGAAATCAGTCGTCCTGAAGATATCCTCTGTGGTGTATTGCTGGTCGATTCCTGCGTGTCCATGTTGGTCGTACATCTTTCGTTTTTCCTCATCGTAGAGGACCGCGTAGGCTTCTGATATTTCCTTGAATTTTTCTTCCGCACCTTTTTCTTTGTTTTTATCCGGGTGGTATTTCAACGCAAGTTTTCGATATGCTTTCTTGATATCGTCTTTTGTGGCGGAATGGTCAAGTCCGAGGATATCGTAGTAATCTTTCTTTTCCATAGGTCTAGCGACTATACATAAAAAAGGGGTATTTCTTTTTTATTATTAACTAAGAGAGTCTAGAATAGTACTTGGAATATCTGCAGGAGGATGTCCCCGAGAACGAATGCGGCAAGAAATCCCGCAAGTAACGGGATCATAAAGGGGATTTTCGGGGTCACCCAGATTTCTGTGATCCCGAGTTTTTCGAATTCCGCAAGTTCTTCATCAACATCGAAATTCTTCGGCATGTATACTAGTTTTCGTTTCCCGTTTTTTATTTTTTCCATCGGCCATACAAATGTTTGTTTTGCTTTTTCTACGGAGATCACATATCCTAGTAAACAGTGGGGAAACCGGAGGTTTCTTTTCCCAATGTTAAGGAACAAGAGACTTATTGGTATGAAAAGAAAGAGAACGATTGCGTTAGCAAAGATGCTCCAGGATCCTGGGAGGAACGATGGCCAGAGCGGAAACATTCCTATGAGTGGTTGGATTGGAACTAGTATCGCGAGTGCCATGAGCGCTTTTGTGTCTGCACCACCAAAGAGGAGTCCTAGTTGGAAAAACATATACATAAGGGCGATCATGATGGGGATGAAGACGAGATACCAGAGATTTAGGAATCCACCATCCAAGTATTGTACAATTAATAAAATAATCCCAACGATTCCCATGATCACCCAGAGCATGTCTGATGCCCTGCGAGTTTTCACATCGGTATAGGAGGCGTAGGCGAGTAGTATCGTCCCCGTTATCAGTCGAATTCCATCCACAATTGTTGCATCCACCATCATATAGGAGAGTAACAGAAAAGACCATAATAAGGTATTTGATGTAGCATCTTGTATTACGAGAGGTTGACGAATGTTGGAAGAATTACAGGGATCTGGAGTGTTGATTCATCATTGGGATACTGATGGGATTTGTTCTGCACGGCTCTTATTAGAAAAACTCTTAAAAAATGTTGTGAATAAAACCCCGGTTCTTGGTAATTATTTTCTGACAGAAGAAGAACTCACGTCGTATGCTTCCTCTGATTTTGTGATTGTCGTTGATATGGCATTACCAGAAGAGAATATAAAACGGTTAGCGAAACATGCACAGGTGCTTATTTTTGATCATCATCTCCAACAACTAATTCCCGGTGTGGTTCATCATAATCCTATTGGGAAAGGTCAAGACCCTCTGTTGTATCCTTCAGCAAGCTGGATTGTTAACGATTTCCTTGGCAATCCCGTGAATTTGTATGCATTGCTTGGTATCGTTGGTGATCATGAGAAACGTATTCAAACAAACAAGGAATTCTATGCGAAGATTACTGATTTTTGTACACTGGAGCGTTTCACGTTTGATGAGCTTCTGATGATGGTGCCCTTGCTTGATTCCAGTTATAAAGTCGGTGATCGGAAAGCGGTTGAGGAAGCGCCCCACCTTCTTTTGGAGTATTCAGATGCTCGAAGGATCCTGCAGAATATCCGCTGGAAAAATAACCTAGTTTTGCTTGAGAAAGAGATAGGAAAATTTGTCAACGAGGTTGGTGAAGAACAACAAGGGATTCTGTTAAAACGGATTCATACGAAATTTAATATCATCTCAACAGTGACGCGAAAAATCGCGTGGAATTCTAGGAAAGATACGGTGGTGGTAAATACTGGATTTTTTACAGATAGCGATCAAATCTATGTTCGAAGCGATAAGAATCTCCAGCCATTGATACAACACGGGAGAATGCTTGGGTATCGCTGTGGTGGGAAACCAGAGGTGCTTGGAGCAGTACTTCCAAAAGAGAAGACAGAATCATTTGTAGATGAGATAATGAGGTTTCTCTCCATCCAGTAATAAGCCAGATACGCCACTACTTTCCCCGCTTTTATTATCATAGTCTACCAACCAGATAATGTAACTAGGTTGAACATGACAACATGAAAATCCTGGCTCACCGAGATTCCTAGCGTATTGTGTTTACTCTGTTTTATACTGCGATTTTACTCCGTTTCAAAGGAGAGGACCGGAGCAAAAACGGAGCAAAAACCGGAGTATTAACCTCGATTAAAAAAAACGATGATACGAATACTCCCTTACTCATAACGATATCCAAGATACTGTTATACGACACTACACAATAGAACCGACTTTTACAAATATTTATATAGTATAAAAAAGATTTATAAAATGGAATTGAAGAGGGGATGGAATAGTATTTATGAGATTGTAGAAAAGAGTGGATGGAATCGATGGGAATTGTTATGAGAGAGAGTTGAGACGAGAACAATACATCACGGTCACTAACTTAAAATCAATAAAAAACGAGGTGATGTAAACAATGACCATCCCAAAAAAGAAAAGAGAAAAAATAAGAAAGTATTTAGAAGATGGGAAAACCTGGGAATATATAAGAAACAAAACAGGAGTCTCAAATGACGGGATAAATAATATCCGTCGAGAACCTTTATCTTCCCTTACTTCTACAATCTTACAGGCAGATAAAACCACACGGGTAGATCAAGACCCTACAATTCAAAAACAACGAGACCCGACTTCGAAGAACCCCCCTGATTCGCATGTTCTACATTTGGAACAAAAGATAAGTAATGTAGATCAAGGATTACGAACCAATAATCAACAACTTCAGAATGTAGTAGAAATACTTAATGAACTCAAGCAGTCACAACAAAAACAAGAGACGAAAGAACCTCTTCCGGAAAAACCAGATGACCCACGAGACATAAATGAATTGAAGCACCAAGAAATCAAAGCCAAATCTCTTCCAACTCCCACCCAAAAGGTTCAACAACCAAACAATAACCAAGATCAAACAGATGCACTACCCCAGGAAACACAAATCACTCTTTCCCCTTCTAAAAATCCTGATGATGAGCAGACACTAAAGACGAACCTCAATCAAACGGATACGTCCCCCGAGAATCAAGAGAACGAACAAGGGATACTCTCGAGAGATACAAACCCAGATATCCTCCTGATAGCTTTAGGAGCTGCACCTTCTTGGATAAAGTTATTCAAAGATATTTACATTTATAAAAAAACGGGATTTTTCCCTCAAACTCATTATATAAAAAATCAAAACAACACAAAAAATGAAACGAAAATTAAAAAACCAATTATAGGTAATAAATCTATACCATCGTCCTCTGCATGTTTCCTTAATCCTCAACAAGAAAAGATGTACCGTGAGAGAATAGCAAACAGTCAAAGAATAATAGAAGACAGCCTGAGGAAAACAAACGAACAAATAAAAAAACTAAACAAATACTCATCCAGATAAACCAAAGCGAAGTTCATGAACAGAAAAATCATTCAATCTTGGGAGACATTTACAAAAATCCTCTTACAGTAAACAAAGATGCGTCTGCCCTGCTCGTTCTGCAATATCAAATATTATGTTGCTTTTTGTGGTACTGTCTCTGTGTATTCTCTCTTATTTTACTAAGCCTTGCTTCATTATTATGGTGATATGTGGATACCAGTTGTATAATCCTGAGAAGTCCATATTGGCTTGTGCGGTTTCCCATGTGAGTATTGCACTTCCATTTGCAATAGGATAATAATCGTTAAATCCGTTTGGAACGGTTACGAAACACTCTATTGATTCTCCTTGGGTAAGTTCAATGCTGTATGTCGCTTGGCATTGATTGTTTTGTATAAATCGTTCAAGTGGTACATAGTGGGTTTCATTTTTATATGCTTCAATTATGACCTTAGCTCCGTTGAGACTAATATTAATTGGAATATGGTCTTCATCAATAACATTCATGGTAACAGTGAGCATCACATTCACTTTGACTTCATCAGATTTGTTAAATAATTGTTCACATCCACTAAAATTTAGTGTTAAGAAAATTATACAGATTATCATTATCGCGAGTTGTTTTTTCATACTATTTATTTTCTACAGCATAGAAAACATTTCTTATTAATTGCGACTGGGAATACTGCGGGGTCTGAAACGAAGTGAAAGACCCGCAGATGAAAAGTCGCATCTCTTTTTTCTCTAGATAAATAATATCTTTTTTGTCGCATGCGGCAGGCAT